>Ga0164294_10004026_pt1 | contig 12924 bp, 9 predicted proteins | sample GEODES005metaG_FD_111479 | JGI IMG/M metagenome (GOLD analysis project Ga0164294, IMG submission 111479) | Oligotrophic lake water microbial communities from Sparkling Lake, Wisconsin, USA - GEODES005 metaG | ecosystem: Environmental > Aquatic > Freshwater > Lake | place: USA: Sparkling Lake... | reverse complement strand
TCGAGCGGGGGGCGCGAGCGGCGGTTTGGCCAGCGCTTCGCCCCTCCGCGCTTCGTCCTGTTCCTTGTGCTGCTGATCGCGGGCTGCGCGGTGCGCGCAGCGACAAGGGGCTATGCCGATCCGGCAGACGCTCTGGCGGTGGGCTTCGATTTCGCGGTCATCGGTTTCCTGCTTTCGCTGCTGCCGCTGTTGCGCGCCTGCGATATCGAGACCATGCGGCGGCATTCGGCGGAAAACGACGCCAACCGCACGGTGGTGCTGGCGATCAGCACGTTGATCACGCTGGTCGTGCTTGCTGCGATGGCGGGCGAACTGCCTGCGGCCAGGCATGGCGAGCCCGGCGCCCTGCTCCGCCTCATCGCCACGCTGCTGCTGACCTGGCTCTTTGCCAACGTTGTCTATGCGCTTCACTATGCCCACGAATACTACCGCGCGGGCGCGGCCCCCGGCGAGGATGCGGGCGGCCTTGCGTTTCCGGGCAAGGACCCTCCCGACTATCTCGACTTTGCCTATTTCTCGCTCACGCTCGGCATGACCTTCCAAACCTCGGACGTGGAAATCACCTCGCGCGCGATCCGCCGCATCGTGACGGTCCATTCGTTCGCCGCCTTCGTGTTCAACATCGGTGTGATCGCTTTCACCATCAACGGCATCGGGGGCCTCTAAGGAGGCGGGATCCGGGCGGGGATTTGAACCGCGCCCTCACGTTCATGTTGCGGCGCACAAGAGGCAGCGCTAGAGACCGCGCCGAGGTTCCCCGGCCCACACGGCCCAGCGAAAGCATCCCATGCGCATCGACATGATCCCCACCGGTGAAAATCCGCCCGAAACGCTCAATGTGGTCATCGAAGTGCCTGTGGGCGGCGAGCCGGTGAAGTACGAGTTCGACAAGGCCTCGGGCGCGCTGTTCGTCGACCGCATCCTCCACACGCCAATGCGCTATCCGGCCAACTACGGCTTCGTGCCGCACACGCTTTCGCCCGACGGCGACCCGCTCGACGCGCTGGTGATCGCGCGCTCACCTTTCGTGCCCGGCTCGGTCGTGCGCGTGCGCCCGATCGCGGTCCTGAATCTCGAGGATGAGCATGGCGGCGACGAAAAGCTCGTCTGCGTCCCCGACGACAAGACGTTCCCCTACTACCGCGATGTTGCCGAGAAGAGCGACCTGCCCGAGATCGTGCTCCAGCAGATCGAGCACTTCTTCACCCACTACAAGGACCTGGAGAAGGAAAAGTGGGTCCGCGTCGGCAAGTGGGGCGGCGCCGAGGATGCCAAGCGCATCACGATCGAGGCGATCGAACGCGCGCAGGCCGCGAAGTAAACCGCGAGACGGGGGCGCCCCGCGGCGCCCTCAGTCTCCGGCGACGCTCATGCCGTCGATCCGCAGCGTCGGCACGTCGATGCCGCGCCACAGTTCAAGATCATCGGCTGCGACCAGCCGGGCGAACATGTCGATCAGATTGCCGGCAACGGTGAACTCGGCAATCGGCCCGGCCAGTTCGCCCTTCACGATGCGATAGCCCGAAGCGCCGCGGCTATAGTCGCCGGTTACGCCGTTGACGCCGTGGCCGATCAGCTCGGTCACATAGATACCGTCGGCGATATCAACCATGAGCGCGGCGGGGCTCAGCGATCCGGGCTGGAGCACGAGATTGCCGGCCGTGACATGCGGCGCGCCCGAGCTTCCGCGCGAAGCATGGCCGGTGGGGGCAGAGCCCAGCTGGCGTGCGGCGGCGGCATCCATCAGCCAGCCGGTAAGCCGGCCTTGCTCGATCAGGTTTCGAGGGGTTGTGGGCAGGCCCTCGCCGTCGAACGGGCGTGAGCGGGGGCCGCGCTGGCGTCGCGGGTCCTCGGCTATGGTGATCGCGGAATCGAAGATCTGCGCGCCGTCCTTGTCCAGCAGGAAGCTCGCGCGGCGTGCGATGGCCGAGCCCGATATCGCGCCAAGCAGGTGGCCGATCAGCGAACTGCCGACGCGCGGATCGAACACCACCGGATAACTGCCGCTCTTGACCCGGCCGGGATTGACCCGGGCAACCGTGCGCTCCCCCGCCTCGCGCCCGATTTCGGCCGGCGAAAGCAGGTCCGCCACATGGCGCGCGCTGCGCCAGGCGTAATCGCGCTGCATGCCGCTGTCCGTCCCGGCGAGGACGCTGGCGGAGCGGCCGTGGCTGGTTGCGGCATAGGCCCCGCCGAAGCCGTGGCTGGTGGCCAGAGCGACGACGCCGCGCCCGGCGCTGGCGCTTCCGCCCTCGCTGTTGGTGACACCGGGAACCGCGCGGGCGGCGTCCTCGGCTTCCTCGGCCCAGCGGCGCAGGGTCTGGGGATCGGGTTCTTCCGCATCGACGAGATCGAGATCAGGCACACCCGAGCGCAGCAGCAGCTCCTCGGGGGCAAGGCCGGCGAACTTGTCCGCCGGTGCGGCGCGGGCCATGTCGACCGCGCGGCTTGCCAGTTCGTCCAGCGCCGCATCGCCAAGGTCGGTCGAGCCGATCGAGGCGGAGGCGCCGCCGACAAAGACACGCAGGCCGATGTGTTCGGATTCGGAGCGCTCCACATCTTCGAGCGCGCCGAGGCGGACCGAGACGGATTCGGACGAATCGGCCAGATAGACGGCATCGCCGGCCTCGGCACCCGCGCGCACCGCGCGTTCGATCAGCGCGTGGCAGCGCTCCTGCGCCTCTTTGGGGGACAACATCTGGAGACAGGGCCTTTCAAGCGGATGGATACCGGGCCCGCCGAAGCGGAACCGTAGCCGGGCGATCTAGCCCGCCGCAGCCATTCCCGCAATCAGCCGAGCAAAACGAGCATCCGGAACACCGCCGCCAGCAGGAAGGGCAGGCCGATCGCAACCGCCCAGGTGGCGAGCTGATCACGGCGGAAATCGCCGCGCAGCGCGGGATCGGCGGCTGCGGCATCGCTCAGCGCTTCCCAGCGGCGCTCGAAATGGCGGAACATCGGGATTACCCCGGCGACGAGCACGACCAGCGCGATCATCGGCAGCATCGAGCCGCCTTCGCCTTCTAGCGTGCGCAAGGTCACGAAGATTTGGAGGCTGGTATAGACGAGCAGGCTGTAGGCGACAGTGTCGCTCATCCGCTTGCGCCAATCGAGCCCATGGCCCTGCATGGCTGTGCCTTCGCTACCCAGATCCGCGGCAATGCCCTTGCGCATCGGCTTTATCCCCGTTTTTTGCCCTCTCGTGCAGAGTAGAACACGCAATTCAGAATGTTTCAAGCGCTGCAACAACACGGGCGTTGTCCCGCTCCGGGCGCGCGGGAAAGGAGCAATAAAAAAGCCGCCATGCATAAATCCTGCCAACGGCGCGCAGACGGGCTTTGCCCGGGCCGCGGACCCGGCTATGGACCATCTCGCCTATGGACGAGATGCCTGCCACTGCGACCAACCAAGCCGCCCTCGAGAAGGGCGGGCTGGAAGTGGTCTCGATCGCCAAGAGCTATGACAAGCGCGCGGTGCTGACCGATATCTCGCTCTCGGTCGGCAAGGGCGAGGTGCTCGGGCTGCTCGGGCCGAACGGCGCGGGCAAGACCACCTGCTTCTATTCGATCATGGGGCTGGTACGGCCGGATTCGGGGCGCATCCTGCTCGACGGGGTCGATATCACCCGTATGCCCATGTACCGCCGCGCGATCCTTGGCCTGGGCTATCTCCCGCAGGAAACCTCGATTTTCCGGGGCATGACGGTCGAGCAGAACATCCTGACGGTGCTCGAACTGGTCGAGCCGGACAAGGCGACGCGGGCCGCCGAGCTCGACCGGCTGCTGGACGAATTCGGCCTCACGCGCCTCCGCGCCTCCCCGGCCATGGCGCTTTCAGGCGGCGAGCGGCGGCGCTGCGAGATTGCCCGCGCGCTGGCGGCCAACCCCTCGATCATCCTGCTCGACGAGCCGTTTGCCGGCATCGACCCGCTTTCGATCAGCGACATTCGCCACCTCGTGATCGATCTCAAGAACCGCGGCATCGGCGTCCTCATCACCGATCACAACGTGCGCGAAACGCTCGACATCGTCGACCGCGCCTGCATCATCTACGGCGGGCAGGTGCTGTTCGCCGGCAGTCCCGAGGCGCTGGTCGCCGATCCCAACGTGCGCCGGCTCTATCTGGGCGAGGGCTTCACCCTATGATGGCTCCTGGCATGATGCCGGGCCGAGCGGGAGGATAGGCGGCCATGGCGATGGGCCCGCGGCTCGACCTCCGCCAGAGCCAGTCGCTGGTCATGACTCCGCAGCTCCAGCAAGCGATCAAGCTGCTGGCGCTGTCGAATCTCGAGATCGAGGCCTTTATCGGCGAGGCGCTCGACGCCAATCCGCTGCTCGAACTGGGCGAGGGCGCGCCCGATGGCGGTGCCGAGCCGGCGTTCGAAGGCGGCGCCGAAGGTCTGCGCCGCACAACGCTCGAAAGTTCGCCGGTGGACCAGCTTGTCAGCGAGGGCCGCGCCGCAGATGACCGGCCGCTTGATATCGACGCCGCCGCACTCGACCGCGACCGCGACACCGGCGACGGCCTGCGGAGCGACTTCACCGACAGCCTTGGCGATTTCGGAGGCAGCGGCAGCGGCGGCGAGGGTCCCGATATCGACGAGCGCGGCAGCGGTGCCGAGACGCTGGCCGAACATCTCCACGCCCAGATCGGCGCGGTCAGTTCGGATCCGGCCTTGCTCTTCGCGGCGCGCTGGCTGATCGACCAGATCGACGAGGCAGGCTACCTCGTCACCACGCTCGAGGAGGCCGGCCAGGCGCTTGGCCTGCCGATGGCGGCGATGCAGGCCGCGCTCGGTCTGGTCCAGTCGCTCGATCCCACCGGCGTCGGCGCGCGCAGCCTTGGCGAATGCCTTGCGCTCCAGGCACGCGAGGCCGACCGCTTCGATCCGTGCATGGCGCGGCTGATCGACAATCTGGACCTCCTCGCGCGCGGCGAGATCGCGCGGCTCAAACGGCTGTGTCAGGTCGATGATGAGGACTTTGCCGACATGCTGCGCGAACTGCGCGGTTATGATCCCAAGCCCGGCTTGCGCTTCGGCAGCGGCCCGGCCGAGGCGGTGGTGCCCGATATCCTCGTGCAAGCGGTGATCGGCGATGACGGCGCGCCTGACTGGGACATCGCGCTCAATCCCGCGACCTTGCCGCGCCTCGTGGTCAACCGGCGCTATTTTGTCGAGATGCGCCATGCCTGCGTTGCCAAGGATGCCAAGGCCTGGCTCGGCGAGCGGCTGGCCGATGCCAACTGGCTCCTGAAGGCGCTCGACCAACGGCAGAAGACGATCCTCAAGGTGGCGGCGGAGATCGTGAAGCAACAGGAAGGCTTCTTCCAGCTCGGCGTCGCGCACCTGAAGCCGCTGACCCTGCGGACCGTGGCCGAGGCGATCTCTATGCACGAATCGACTGTCAGCCGCGTCACTTCCAACAAGTACCTCCACTGCGCGCGCGGGACCTTCGAGCTCAAATACTTCTTCACCTCGGGCGTCGCCTCGTCCGATGGGGAAAGCGCGGTTTCGGCCGAAGCGGTCAAGGCCGCGATCCGCCAGCTGATCGATGCCGAGGATCCCAAGGCCGTGCTGTCCGACGACGCTCTGGTCGATCTCCTGCGGACCCGTGGCTTCGATCTCGCGCGCCGGACAGTGGCGAAGTACCGCGAGGCGATCGGGCTCGGCAGTTCGGTGCAGCGGCGGCGGCAGAAGACGCTGGCGGGCGTGCGTTAGTTTGCTCCGCTGCCGCCTCTGTTTCGGCTAGGCCGAAACAGACTAAATTCAGCCCGGCCGTTCGGCCAGCATGTGCTGGATCATGCCCTGCAGATTGGCGTCATAGCGCGCGAGCACCGTGTGATCCTCCGCTGTTTGCCAATGCGTCACCAGCTCGCGCCCGTTCCACCAGTGCAGCGCATAAGCCGGGGGATCGGCGACGATCAGCGGGCGCTGGTCGGGCTGATCCGGGTCGATCGGACGCAGGTCCAATGCAACTTGCGCAGCGGTCGAGGGGCAGGTGGCGACGACGAGGTCTTCCCAGTGCGTGGTGATCGCGCGGTGGATGTGTCCGCAGATCAGGCCGATCACGTTGCTGCGCCCGCGCAGGCACGCGGCCAGCCGCTCCACCCAGGGCTCGGCGGGATCGGTGTTCATCCAGGCAATGCCCACCTCGATCGGCGGGTGATGCTGCACGATGAGGGTCTTGCGCGCGGGCTCGGCATCGAGCTGCGCGGTGAGCCACGCCGCCCGGTCCTCGCAGAAGGCACCGCCGTGGCGGCCTTCCTCCAGCGTATCGAGCACGAGAATGCGCATCGCCGGGGTGTCGATGGCATACTGCAGGAAGCCGCCATCGAACGTGGCATACGGAAACACATCGGCAAAGACCGCGCGCTCGTCGTGGTTGCCGAGCGCGTAGTAGACCGGGAAGGGCAGGCCCGAGAGCGCCTCGGACAGCCGCTCGTAGCTGGCGCGATCACCCCGGTCGATCAGATCTCCCGTGGCCAGCAGCATGTCCGGGCGCGGCACCATCGCGACGAGTTCTGCCACCACCCGGTCAAGCCTCTGGCGATTGAACTCGCCCGGGCTGTCGGGCTCGAAGCCCAAGTGGATATCGGTGATCTGCGCGATCAGCATCCGGTTGTCCCCAGGCCCTCTAGCGCTGCAACGTCGGATGGCGCGGGCGATCCCAGGCTGCGGTGAGCAGCGCGGGGCCTTTGCGCTTGTCGGCCGGCTTCCACGGTGCGCCAGTGTCCATGTGATACTCGTGGCACATCGCGCAGCCGGATGCGACCGGTTCCTTCACATGAGCGCTCGCAAGCTTCGCCCCGCCCTCGCCGACGTGGCATGAGCGGCAGCCGCCCGCGCCGTCGATTCCGGGGACGAGCACGGCATCGGCCTCGTTCGAGGTCGTGGCCTTGATATGGCAGCTCACGCATTCGGACTTGCGGTGGTCCTTATGGTCGAACCAGCCCTTGTTATAGTATCGTCCGTTCTGCGCGACCTTCTGGACGCTGAAGCCAGCGGTCGCTGCACCGCCGCCGCGGGTTACGGTGTGGCAGTCATAGCACATGCCGCCCTTGCTGAAGACCGCGGTCACCGCCTGATCGGCCTGCATCGGATAGAAATGCACCGCGCGGGCATAGTCCGCTGCGGTGGACTGTTGCGCTGCCGCGCCCGGAATCCGCCGCGCCATGCCGGAAAGGTTGGCCGGGCGCGGCGGCATGCCGCCACGGAACGCCGCGCGCAGATCGGCGACGACCTGATCGGGCTCGCCGTGCCGCAAGGTGCGGAAGGTGCCGCCGATCTCGTCGAAAGTCAGCGAATGGCAGCTCTGGCAGGCCTTCTCCATTTCGACCGGCTGGAACCGCGCGCCGCCGCTGTCGGTCTGGTGGCAATCCTTGCAGCCCAGCGCATCGTTGGCGGCAAACTGGCCGGGACGGCGGCGCACCATCTGCGCGATGCCGTTGGTCTTGGAAAGGTGCTGCGCGTGGGTGAACTTGAGCCCGGTGCTTTCCTTGAGGCCATCCTGCCAGACTGCGCGTTGACGCAACGGTTTGCCGTCCCCGGCAATTCCGGTGACCAGCATGGGCCGGAACTGGGGATGGGCCGTTCCGAAATCGGCGGCATCGGCGATCTTCGTGTCAGACAAGCGCGACTTCAATCCATCGTGGCAATCGGTGCAGAATTGCTGCCGAGTGGCGGGCATAGCACCGGCGCCCTCGTGCTCGGTGTGACATTCGACACACCTGCCGGCGGGTTTATTGAAAGCGTTGGCGACGGCGCGCTGGAATCCGGTGAATCCAGTAGGCTCCCCGCGCGCCTTGAGCAGCCGCGCGCCATCGGCGATATGCTGGTGGGCATCGGTCTTGTGGCAGGTCATGCAGGCATTGTCGCGCACCGTCACGAACGGCTGGACATGGCAGGCCTGGCAATCGTTGTTCAGATTCTTGTGCGCCAGGCTGAGATTGCCCGATGACCACGCGGTATCGCCATGAATGCCCGCGGGGCGGCGCGCATCCTTGTGCAGCGCGAGCGGCTGGTAGGTCGCCCAGGACCAGATCGGCACCGCCAGGAAGGTGAGCAAGACGAGCGCGGCAAAGCCCCAGGCCGACATCCGCTTGCCCGGGAGCAGCTTCTGCAAGGTATAGGCGCTGCCGATATCGATGGCCTCGGCGCTTTCCGAGACGGCCTCGACACGGCGCACGGTGAAGGCAGGCAGTCCGCTTTCCGCCTCGCGCGCCAGCGTGATGCGGTGGCCGCCGAAGGCCAGTTCGGCGCCGGTCGCGATCTCAAGTTCGCTCGAGGTTGTAGAGCGCCCGTTGACGGTGAACGGCTGTTCGCCGATCGATTCGATCAGCAGGGTATCGGCATCGATCGCGCTGATGCGCGCGTGGCGCGGATCGACGGCAAGGTCGGGCAAATGAATGCCCGAGGATCCATCGCGGCCGATGACAAGGACGGCATCCTCGGCGACCGAGCGGCGGATGATCTCCTCCCCGCTGGATTTCAAGGCGATCTGGCGGACGACAAAGCTCATGGGTGCGCTCACCAGTAGAAGAAGACGCTGACGATATGCGCGGAGAGCGCGGCGATCAGCGCGAAAGTCATGGGGACGTGGACATAGAGCCAGGCTTGCAGCCAGCCCTTGATCCTGAGGTGGCGCCTCAGCCGCGCGAGCATGGCCTCCTTGCGCGTGAGCAGCGCATCGACTTTGTCGAGCGGGTCATCGGCGATGCGCGGCCGGTGCGCGCGCAGCCGCCGCAGCTCACCCGCCGCCTCGCGCGTGGCATCGCCGGGGTAGCGCCCCGTCAGGCGGTTGATGATCGAGCCGGTGAACGGGTCCTGCTCCAGACTGTTGTCGACGAGCACGGCGCATTCCCGGTCGAGCGGCTGGGCGGCATCGTGGAGCTGGCGGTCGAGCGAACGCAGAGCCTCGACCATCTGTTTCTCGGTGATGGCGCCTTCCGAATCATAGCGGTTGGCCGAAAGCGCCCGGGGCAGCGTGGCATAGGCCGTCACCCCGAAGATGCCCGAGACGATCACGATCATCATCAGGCTCCAGGCGAGCGTGTGGACGTTCCAGCCGAACGCGAAGCCTGAATGGAGCGTGCCGATCACGCTCAGGAGCACGCCGAGCCAGACATGCGCCGAGGTCCAGGCTTTCAACGACCAGCGCCCCGGCGTGATCGCGCGCTTGCGCATGCCCAGCGCGGTCAGCCACAGGATCAGCAGCGCGCCGATCGTGCCGAGCGTATAGCCGAGCCAGGTCGAGCCGAAGTGCTGCGGCGGCAAGGGCACGAAAATGTAGAGCAGGATCAGCACGGCAGCGAGCGCGGCGGAGAGCTTGATCCACTTGCCATTCTTGTGGACGAGGAAGCCCTCGTGCGTGCTCTGCCGTTCGCGTGTGGCGCCGGTGCGGCGGCGGGGTGCAGGACCGGGTGCCGGTGTCGTCGCCATGGCTCAGGCCCCCTCGTTCTCAAGCCGCGCGACGGTCAGGAACTCGTCGGGCGAGACGCGGATGGCGGCGCCCGTCGGGCAGGCGCGCACGCAACTCGGCCCGCCCTCGATGCCGGCGCACATGTCGCACTTGATCGCCTTCTTGCGGTCGAGCTTGTCGTCGGCCACCGGATCGCCGGTGTACTTGGTGTTCTTCTTCGACCACTTGTACGGCGGCTCGCCCGGTCCCGGCCCGCTGCCGAACAGCAGCCACGAGATGAGCGAGGGCTTCTTGGGCGGCACCTTGTCCATGCGGATCACGCCATAGGGGCAATTGCGCTGACAATTGCCGCAGCCGATGCAGGTGTCGTCGATGAACACTTCGCCGTCCGGCCCGCGGTGGATCGCATTCGGCGGGCAATCGGCCATGCAGTGCGGATGCTCGCAGTGGCGGCACGAGGTCGGCACGTGGAGATGCGCGAAGCTCTTGCCCGCCTCGCGGTCGAGCCTTGAGAGCCCGTCGTGGCTGTCGGCGCAGGCCTTCTCGCAATTGTCGCAGCCCACGCAGAGCCGCTCGTCGATCAGCAGCACGTCGGTCGCCTCGCCCAGCCCCTGCGAGACGAGGAACTTGGCCTGTTCCGAATAGAGATCGACGACGCCCGAGAAGCCGTCCTTCTTCGATTCGACAAATGCATTGGTCGCGCGCCGCGCTTCCATGTCCTTCCTCGCGCGGGCGAACAGTGCGGGCTTGGCTTCAAGCACCCGCGCAAAAGCCTCGCCATCGATCCTGATGACTTCGGACTTGATCGCCGCGCGCACCGTCGCGGTGCGTTGCCCGCCATCGATCAGCGCCATTTCGCCGACATAGGATCCCGCCGGAAGGTAGGAGAGGAACACCGGTTTCCCGCCGACGACCTTCTCGACGATCATCGAGCCGACGCGGATGACGAAAATATTCTTGTCGTCCGCGCCTTCGGTAATGAGCGCCTCGCCCGCGCGGACGGCCACGATCTTGGCGGTATCGACCACTTCGCGCACATCGTCGGGCGTGAGGCCCGAGCCGAACATCTGCAGCAATTGCCGCTCGGTCGAGATGCGCTCGATCGCGCGGAGGGCGCTCGGCACCTGGCTTTGCAGCTTGAGCGCGGCATTGCGGCTGATCTCGACGCAGATGCAGTCGCTTGCTGCCACCACCGTCGCGCCGCGCCGCCGCCCGGAAATGAGGCCGACCTCGCCGAAGATCGAACCCTTCTGGATCGGAACGACTTTGCTGGCGTCATTCGGATCGATCCGTACATGGACCGATCCATCGGCAATCGCAAAGAGCGAGGAGCCCGGATCGTTCTTCTCGAAGATCGTCTCGCCCGCCTTGGTGAAGCGCGCATCGGAATCGAGCATGAATTCGCGCAGCTGCAGCGTGTTCATGCCGTTCAGGATGCCGATATTGGTGCGCAGCAGCTCCAGCCAGTCGTTCACGCTGCGCTTGCCGGGAAGGCCGGCGAACTTGGCCTCGAGCAGCGGCTCGTCCGCCGGTTTCAGATCGGTGTTGCCGTTGATGAACTCGATGGCATCGTAGCCCTGGTTCATGCAGTGCTTGATCAGCGGATAGCCCGCGAGCGCGCCGATCACGAAAATGCCCGGCGCGGTCGATTCGAACTGTGGCGAAAGCGTCGGGAACGCGAGGCGGTCATTGCTCGCAAACTCGATGCCGCAGCCTTCGACGAAGCCGCGCGGCGGGGCCGAGCCGATGCGCGCGATGATCCGGTCGCAGCGGATGCGCTCCTCGCCATCGCGGGTATTGAGGGTGATCCAGCCCGGCTCGATCGCCTTGGTCTCGGTCTCGTAGCGGATCGTGAGCTTGCCTGCCGCGTCGTCCTCGACAAGCGCCTTGGCGTTGGGCTCCTTGGCGGTGGCGAAACTCTCGCGAACATTGGCCGATTTCGGCGAGCGATTGAGCACGGTGACGACATTGCCCTGCGCCGGATCCTCGGCAAGGCCGCGTGCGTTTTCGATGCCCGCGTCCCCGGTGCCGACCACCACGATATGCTGGTCGAGCACGGCATAGGGGTCGTCGAGCTGATAGGTGACGTGCGGCAGATCGCCGCCCGGGCAGCGCATCAGGTTGGGATTGCCCTGCGTGCCGATGGCGAGCACGACCGTTTCGGCCATGACCACTTCGCCACTCGTCAGCGTGATCGCATAAGGCGGGGCATGGCGCTGCACTTCGGTGGTTGTGGTCGATCCGTCGCGCGCGCGGGTGATGATCTTCTGGATCGAGCCCTCGATCGCGGGGCCGGTGCCTTTGATCGACTTGACCTCGGCGTTGTACTTGACGTTGACGCGCAGTTCCTCGGTGCGCTGGTTCCAGCGGCCGAGAATGTCCTCGCGCTTGCCGGCATCGAATTCCTGGTCCGAACGCAAGACCAGCTGTGACGGCGTCGCCATCACATGCTTGCCCTTCTGGTACTTGAAGATCGTATCGGAAAGGTGGTCGGTCTTTTCGAGCAGGACGTGGTTCATCCGCAACTGCGCGGCATGGCTTGCCGCGCTCATGCCTGCTGGGCCCGATCCGATGATCGCTACCCGGTAAACCTCGCCGTCCACTTCGCTCACCGGTGCATGCCCCCGCATTGCAAGCGCGAGCCCTTCTCGAATGGCCCTGCGCTTCGTTTTCCTGATTTGCGATCCCGGATTTCCCTGACTTTAGCCGATGCATCGCGCTTTGCCAGTCGCAATTTGGCTGTTCCAGAGCCGGTCGGCGTACCGGTTTGGAGCGGTGCCCGCCGACGCCGGGCGGCACCGGCATCGCTTGCAAGTCACCCGAGGCAGAGGATATGCCCCTTGGCTGAAGGCAGCGCCAATCGCGGCGCGCCGGGGAGCACGCGATGACCGAGGCCGAATCCACGCCGAACGCCGAACCTGCCCCCACCTCGCCCGCGCTTTCCCGGCCTGCTGCTCCCGCGGCTGCTGGTTCCGGGCGCGGCGGCCGGATCGTGCTGGCGCTCGCAGCCGTTGTCGCGCTCACTGCGGGCGGCATCGCCGTCTGGCGCGGGCAGCGCGATGCCGAGATCATCACCCGCCCGCCCGCGCCCACCGAAAGCCAGGCCCCCTCGGTCGACGATGTCATCACCCGGCTCGAGGCCCGGCTCAAGGCCAAGCCTGATGATGCCGAAGGCTGGCGCATGCTCGGCTGGTCCTATTTCCAGACCCAGCGCTATGCCGAAGCGGCCACCGCGCTGAAGGAAGCGACCAAGCTCGATCCCAGCCATGCCGAATCCTTCTCGTTCCTCGGGGAATCGCTGGTTCTGGCGAGCAAGACCGAAGGCAGGATCCCGTGGGACGCGCAGGCCGCGTTCGACAAGGCGCTCAAGCTTGATCCCAAGGATGCCCGCGCGCGCTACTTCCGCGCCGTGGCAATGGATCTCGCCGGCAAGCACCGCAAGGCAATCGATGCCTGGTTTGCCCTCCTCAAGGACACGCCCGCCGATGCGCCCTATGCCGAGGAC
>Ga0164294_10004025_pt1 | contig 12924 bp, 12 predicted proteins | sample GEODES005metaG_FD_111479 | JGI IMG/M metagenome (GOLD analysis project Ga0164294, IMG submission 111479) | Oligotrophic lake water microbial communities from Sparkling Lake, Wisconsin, USA - GEODES005 metaG | ecosystem: Environmental > Aquatic > Freshwater > Lake | place: USA: Sparkling Lake... | reverse complement strand
TCGACGTCGGCGAAGCGCTTGAACAGCACCGCCTTGCCTTCCATCACCGGCTTGGAGGCGAGGGCACCGAGATTGCCGAGGCCGAGAATCGCGGTGCCGTTGGAGATCACCGCGACGAGGTTGCCCTTGGCGGTGTAGTCGTAGGCCGTCGCAGGATCTTCGGCGATGGCGCGCACCGGCACGGCAACGCCGGGCGAATAGGCGAGGCTGAGGTCGCGCTGCGTTGCCATCGGCTTCGAGGCGTTGATCTCGATCTTACCGGGGCGAATCGTGTTGTGATAGAACAGCGCTTCCCGTTCGGTGAAGCGAACGTTGCTCTCGTCGGTCATCCCATTCCCCCTCGGCGCACAAGAATTTCGGCTCCGGGCAGACCGATGCCGTCCGTTTACAAGTCCTTAGAACGCCTATTTGGAAAACCCAAGGGGCGCACGGCGAAAAGCAGGCTGCGGCCTTCCTGCCAGACCAGCTGGAGCCGCGAATCCGGATGGCGCGGCAGACCGGTATCGATCAGCCATACGTAATCGACCCGCTCGATCGGCGCGTACTTGAGCGCGCTATCGACGCTGCGCATGCGCCCGCCCTGGCAGGCGCGCGACCAGACGAATTCCGAAGGATCAGCGGTGAAATTGCGGCCCGGGCGGAAGCGCGGGATCACCATATGGAGGCCGGGCACGGCCCAGTTGTCGTTCACCCAGGCCTGCCGGTAGAGGCTGGCAAGGCTGGCGAGATGGTCGCGCCGGGTGTTGCGCCACGATTCGGTGATGCAGGAATGTTCGACGAAGGCGAGCACGCGGCTGCCCGGCTCGACATGGTGGAGCGCCGAAAGCTGCTTGCGATAGTCGTCGGCATAGTCGGCAAAGCTGGCGGCCGTCACCACGAGCCGCGTGCCGAGCAGCAGCATGCCGGCAAAGGCGATCATCCGCGCGCGCTTGATCGGCACTCGGCTCCAGTCCTGCAGGCCAAGCAAAAGCATGCAGGCCACCGGCAGCAGCCGCACATCGACAAAGGCGCTGCCGTTGATGTCGCTCGGGATCGCGACGAACAGCAGGAAGACGAGAAGCCCGGGCAGGCCGAGCTGCCACTTCCATCGCGCGCCGAGCAGCCACCCGAACAGGATCAGCGCGAAGCAGGCGATCGTGGTGGCGCCATCGAGCAGCAGCGACTGATCGCGCAAGGTCAGCACGAAGTACCAGGCCTTCTGGTCCCAGCGCCAGCGGCTCATGCTCCGCGCCGGATCGGGCGAGAGGTACTTCCACAGAAGGATCGTCACCAGCGTGGCGACGAGCGGCCAGCACAGGATGAACAGCCGCTTGGCGATCGCGCGCCAATCCTGCTCATCGCGCAGGCGGCGCCATTCGGAGGGGTGCCACCAGCCGGCGGGCAAGCGGTCGATCTCGCGCCCCAGTGCATTGGCGCCGATCAGCAGGCCGAGCAGCAGGCCGCCGATGGCATGGCACAGCATGGCCACGGGCTGCGCCACAACCAGCAGCGCCGCGCGCTGCCGGGGCTTGTCCTCGAGCCAGACCGCTGCGGCAAAAGCCATGAGCGAAAGGCCGGTGGCGAGAATGTAGTTGAGGAAGCCCGTCAGCAACGGGAAGCTAAACACGAACATCAGCGCCCAGGGCGCGCCGTGGCCGCCCTTGGGATTGAGCACGCGGATCGTGGCAAGGCACCCGCCCGCGAACAGGCCGGTCGCCAGCACCGTGCTCCACCAGCCTGCGGCCAGAATGCCGAACTGCGCGCCGATCAGCTTGACCAGCACATCGCCGCCGATGTTGAGCGTGAAGAACCATTTCCACGAGAAGTATTTGAGCAGCGGATTGCCGGGTCCCGCCGCCTCGATCGCGGCAGCGCCCATATGGCCGGGAATGTCGATCAGCGGCGGCACTTCGACCAGCGCGAAAGGCAGGCACACCAGCAGCACGGAGACGACGATGCCGGGCACGCTGAGCCACGGCAGCGCCGCCGCGCGTTCCCAAAGCCCCCGCAGGCCCATGGTCAATGTCTTCTCGCGAACCTGCATCAAACCCAGTTCACTCTCGCATCGGATGAGCCCGGGACGATCCACCGGATCATCCAGACAAACCCCTGGAAGCACTTGCCCCGAAGCATTCCGTCTGCCCATGCCCGGAAATGTCGATATCCGGTGCCGATTGTTTGAGAAACGTTGGCGGGTGGTCTAGCCACCAGCGCTGTGACCTCCCATGCCCCAACTCCGATGATGGCGCAATATCTTGCGCTGAAAGCACAAGCAGAAGACTGCCTGCTGTTTTATCGTATGGGGGATTTCTTCGAACTGTTCTTCGAAGATGCGAAGATCGCCGCCAGCGTGCTCGATATCGCGCTGACCAGCCGGGGTGAACACGGCGGCGCGCCGATCCCGATGTGCGGTGTGCCGGTCCATTCGGCGGAGAGTTATCTCGCCCGCCTGATCCGCGCCGGCTGCCGTGTCGCCATTGCCGAGCAGACCGAGACGCCGGAGGAAGCGCGCAAACGCGCCGGTTCCAAGGCGCTGGTCGCGCGGGACATCGTCCGTTTCGTGACGGCAGGAACGCTGACCGAGGACGCCTTGCTCGAGCCGCGCCGCGCCAATGTGCTGGCGGCGGTGTGCACGGTGCGAGGCATGGCGGGCATCGCGGCTTGTGACATCTCGACCGGGCGGATGGAGCTGGAGGAATGCGCGCCCGAGGTGCTGACCGCCGCGCTGGCCCGGCTTGGCGCAACCGAACTGGTCATGGCGGAGGACAGCGGCCTCGACTTGCCCGAAGCGGCCGAACGACCGGCCCGCGGCTTCGATTCGCAGCGCGGGACGGACCGGCTCATGGCGCTGCATGGCGTTTCGACGCTCGACGGATTCGGCCAGTTCAGCCGGGCGATGCTCGCCGCTGCAGCCGGGCTCATCGATTATCTCGACCACGTCGGGCGCGGCAATCTGCCGCTGCTATTGCCCCCGGTGGTGCGCGAAAGCACGGCCTTCATGGCGATGGACGAGGCGACGCGCGCCGGCCTCGAGATCCTTGCCGCCAGCGCAGGCGGGCGCAAGGGCAGCCTGATCGAGGCGATCGACCGCTGCGTGACGAGCGCGGGCGCGCGGCTGCTCGCTGAAGACCTTGCCGCGCCGCTGACCGATCTGGGCGCGATCCGCGCGCGGCTCGAACTCGTGAGCTGGCTGCACGACGATCCGCTGCTGCGCGGCGATTTGCGCGCAGTGCTGCGCGCTGCGCCCGATCTCGGCCGGGCCTTGGGGCGCGTTGTGGCGGGTCGCGGCTCCCCCCGCGATCTCGGCCAGCTGCGCGACAGCCTCAGCGAGGCGCAGCGGCTGCAGGCCGTCCTCACCGCCCGCGCCGACCGACCTGCTCTGGCGGGCGCGCTGCTCCCCGCGCTCGGCGGCCATGGCGCGCTGATCGACCTTTATGACCGTGCGCTCGTGCCCGCCCCGCCCACCGAGCGGGCGGGTGGCGGCTTTATCGCTGCGGGATATGACGCGGCGCTCGACGCCTTGCGCGATGCCGCCGGCAATTCGCGCCGCGCGATTGCCGCGCTCGAGGCGCGCTACCGCGAGGAGACGGGCACGCCTTCGCTCAAGATCCGTCACAACGGCGTGCTCGGGTATTTCATCGAAGTCCCGGCGCGCCACGCCGACCGCCTGATGGCGCCGGACAGCGGCTTCACCCACCGCCAGACGATGGCCGGTGCGGTGCGCTTCAACGCGCTCGCGCTGCACGAGGAAGCGAGCCGCATCGCCGAGGCGGGCGGGCACGCGCTGGCGGCGGAAGAAGCGCATTTCGAGGACCTCGCTGCCCGCGCCGTGGCCGCGCGCGAGGCGATTGCGGCGACGGCAGCGGCGCTCGCGCGGATCGACGTTGCTGCCGGACAGGCCGAGCGGGCGGCGGAAAGCGGCTGGTGTCTGCCGCACCTCACGGAGGATACCGCGCTCACCATTCGCAACGGGCGGCATCCCGTCGTCGAAGCGGCGCTGGCGGTGCGGGGCGAGCGCTTTGTGGCCAACGATTGCCAGCTCAGCCCGCGCGACCGGCTCTGGCTGATCGGCGGGCCGAACATGGGCGGCAAGTCCACGTTCCTGCGGCAGAATGCGCTGATCGTGATCCTCGCGCAGGCGGGCGGCTTCGTGCCGGCCGAGGCTGCCGAGATCGGCATTGTCGACCGCCTGTTCAGCCGTGTCGGTGCGGCGGACAACCTTGCGCGCGGGCGCTCCACCTTCATGGTCGAGATGGTCGAGACGGCAGCGATCCTGGCACAGGCGGGGGAGCGCAGTTTTGTCATCCTCGACGAAGTGGGGCGCGGCACGTCGACGTATGACGGGCTCGCGCTGGCCTGGGCGGTGGCGGAGGCGGTGCACGAAGTGAACCGCTCGCGCTGCCTGTTCGCGACGCACTACCACGAGCTCGCCCGCCTTGCCGAAACCTGCGAGGCGCTGTCGCTCCACCACGTCCGCGCGCGCGAGTGGAAGGGCGATCTGGTACTGCTGCACGAACTGGCCGAGGGACCCGCCGACAAGAGCTATGGCCTTGCCGTGGCGCGGCTGGCCGGGGTGCCCGCACCGGTGGTGAAGCGCGCGAAATCGGTGCTCGACCGGCTGGAGAAAGGCCGCGCCGCGACCGGCGGGCTGGCGGCGGGTCTGGATGACTTGCCGCTGTTTGCCGCTGCGCTCGATGCGGCGGAGGAAAAGGTCGACGCGCTGCGCGAGAAGCTGGGCGCGATCGACATCGATGCGCTGAGCCCGCGCGCGGCGCTCGATCTGCTCTATGATCTGAAGCGCGAATTGTGACGATGTGGCGCATCCTGCTGCTGGCACTGCTTGCCTGCCTCGCGGTGCCTTTGGCCGCGAAGTCGCCTGCCAAGCCCGTCCAGCTCGATCAGGAACTCTACCGCACCGTGGTCGAACGGGTGCGCGCTGGCGAGAACTTCTACCCCGCAACGATGGCCGCGCAGCGCGAGCGCGACTATCCGGTACAGCCCGCGCTTGCTGTTCGCCCGCCGACGATGACGTACATGCTGGCGCTGTTGCCAAGCTCCGCAACGCGCACCGCCGCGCTGATCGCGCTGCTCTTTGGCGCTCTGATAGCGCTTCGGCAGAGCCTGTCCGACCGCCCCCAGGCAGAGGCACTGGCCATGGTCGCGCTGGCGGTGGCCGGGCTGTTCGGCGCGTTCTTTCCGGACAACGTCTATCTCCACGAGCAGTGGAGCGTGCTGCTGATCATGCTCTCGCTCGCGGCGCACCGGCGGCCATGGCTGATGGTCAGCCTCGCGCTGATGGCCGTTTTGGTACGCGAAACGGCGCTGGCATGGTTGGCGGCGATGGCGCTGTATGGACTGTGGCAGCGCGATTGGAAGCGGGCTGGTCTGGCGGCGGGGGCCATTGCGCTGGCGGCCGGACTGTGGATGCTCCACGCGCAATTCGTCTTCGCGCAGGTTCAACAGGACGACCTGATCTCCCCCGGCTGGGTGCGCTTCGGCGGACTGCCGCTGGTGATCGACGCGCTGCGCCGCAACCTCGTGCTGACGGGCCTGCCCGGCCCGCTGGTGCTGGTGCTGGTCGCCGCCTCGCTCGCCGCGATGCTGCGCTGGGGCCGCGAGTTCGAGCGCATTGCCGCCATCGGCGCTGCGGGGTTCCTTGCCGCGCTGACCGTGTTCGGGCGGCCCGACAACGGCTACTGGGGCTTCATGGCCGCGCCCTTCGTGCTGCTGGGCTTGCCGTTACTGGCGCGGCAGGCGCTGCGTCACCGCAAAGCCTAGCGGCAAGAGCGCGAAGGTAACTTGCCCGGCAAGGCCGAGGATCCCTTCGGGCCGGGCCATGGCGGCCAGAAACGCAGCCGGGCCTTGCCCGAGCGCCAGCCCCAGCAGCAGCTCGCAAACCATCAGCGCGGCAAATGCGGCCAGCCCCATGGCCAGCGCGGCTCCCGGCCCGGCGATCTCCCAGCGGCGCAGGCACCAGCGGGCGAGCGGTGTACAGGCCGCCAGCATGAGCGGCGTCTCGATAGCGACGGCCACAAACGCGCCGAGGGCCGGGGCAACCACAAGGGTCCGCACCACGCCGAACGCAAAGCCGAACCCGATCACGCCGTAGGCCACGCCCGCCCGGATTGCGGCGCTGCCGGTCATGGCGTCATACGCTGAGGAACAGGCCAGCGAGCGCAGCACTCATGAGGTTGGAAAGCGCGCCTGCGGCGAGCGCCTTGAGCCCCAGCTTCGCGATCACCGGGCGCTGGTTGGGGGCGAGGCTGCCCGAAACCGCCATCTGGATCGCGATCGAGCTGAAATTGGCAAAGCCGCACAAGGCAAAAGTGACGATGGCGACAGTGTGCGCGGAAAAGGTCCTTCGCCGCGCCGAGATCGATGAAGGCGACGAATTCGTTGAGCACGATCTTGGTGCCGAAAAGCCCGCCCGCCTGCGCTGCCTCGGCCCATGTCGGCGCGCCGAGGAGGAGGAAGACCGGCGCGAAGACCGCGCCGAGGATCTGCTGGAACGAGAGGCCGGGATAGCCAAGCCGCCCGCCGATCCCGCCCAAGATGCCATTGGCCATTGCCACCAGCGCCACAAAGGCGAGGACCATGGCGCCGACTGCCACGGCCAGCCGCACACCCGTCTGCGCGCCCTGGCTGGCGGCCATGATGAGGTTGGCCGGGCGCTCCTCATCGGGCGCGGAGACGGCGATGTGGGGATTGGGCAGCGGCGCATCGGCGGGCGCATCGGGGGTCGGCGGCAAATCGGGCATGATCAGCTTGGCCATCAGCACACCGCCGGGGGCCGACATGAAGGCGGCGGCGACAAGATAGTCCACCCGTATGCCCATCGCGGCATAGGCGGCAAGGATCGTGCCCGCGACGCCCGCCATGCCCACGCTCATCACCGTGAACATCTGCGAGGGGCTGAGCGCCGCCAGGTAGGGGCGGATGACCAAGGGCGATTCGCTCTGGCCAACGAAAATGTTGCTGGCGGCGCACAGCGCCTCGACCCGGCTGATCCCGGTGACCCATTCCAGCCCTCCGCCGATCCAGCGGATCACCAGCTGCATGATCCCGACATAATAGAGGATCGAGATCAGCGCGGCGAAGAACACGATCGTCGGCAGCGCGGCGATGGCGAAGCTGCGCCCGCCAATTGCCGGATCGGCGAGCGGACCGAACAGGAAGGCGACGCCCGCCTTGGCATAGCCGAGCAGCCCTTCAACCCCCGCCGCCGCGCCTTGCAGCGCGGCGTTGCCCGGCGGGAACCACAGCACCAGCGCGGCAAAGCCCACTTGCAGCGCAAACGCGGGCGCAACCACCCGCAGTTTGATCGCGCGGGGGTTGGACGAAAGCAGCAGGGCCACAAACAGGATCAGCGCCATGCCGGCGAGGCTCATCAATACGCGCATCGCGGGCCCGGTGCTCCCCTGAAAAAACCCTGTGCACCATGGCTTAAACGGGATTTGGCGCAGGGTCAAAATCCCGCTAACCACCGCAGGATGCACGATCAATCGACCCCGCCGGCCATCCCCACCGCTCTTTTTGCCTTCGCGCTGCTTTATGGCGGGCTGGTGGTGCTGGCAGGCGTGCTCGGCACCAAGATCGCGGCGCTGGGCGCATGGCCGCTCGTCGGCGATCTGGCGGTCGAGAGCGGTATCTTCGCGTTCCTGCTGCTGGTCGTGATGGCGAGCGCGGTGGCCGAGCTTTACGGGCAGGATGCGGCCAACCGGCTGGTGCGCTTCGGCTTCGTGCCGCTGATCATCTCGATGCTGCTGCTGACGTTCGTGATCAACGTGGTGCCGCCCGCACCCTTCTGGGGTGATCAGGAGGCCTATGCCCGGCTGCTGGGCCAGGGCGCGCGGATGCAGTTTGCGGGGCTCATTTCCTACGGCACCTCGCAGACGCTCAATGTCTATGTCTTCTCGCGCCTTGCGGGCGGGCGCGGGCGGCTGCTGATGCTGCGCGCGTGGATCGCCAGCCTCTTGAGCCAGATGGTCGATACGCTGATCTTCATCACGATCTCCTTCGCCGGGGTGAAGGATGCCGCGGGGGTGCCGCTGCCGATCGGCGAGATCATGGCCGGGCAGATCGTCTCCAAACTGCTGCTCTCGACGATCATGGTGCCGCCGCTGATCTGGGTCTTCGTCAAGCTCGGGCGCCGCATGGACGGCACGCGCTGATATTGCGCCGCCGCGCGGCTTGGTCCAAAGCGCGAGGCATCATGGCAACCACGCACGATCCCGCAGCCGACGACGCCGCGCACCACAAGGCGATGCTCGCCAAGGCCGAAACGCTTACCGAGGCGCTGCCTTACCTGCAGCGCTATGCGGGCAAGACCTTCGTGGTGAAGTATGGCGGCCATGCGATGGGCGATCCCGACCTCGCGCAGGACTTTGCCGAAGATATCGTGCTGCTGAAGGCGGTCGGCATCAATCCGGTCGTGGTCCACGGCGGCGGGCCGCAAATCGGGCGGATGCTGAAAGCGCTCGGGATCGAATCGAAGTTCGTCGACGGCCTGCGCGTGACCGACAAGCAGACCGCCGAAGTCGCCGAAATGGTGCTCGCCGGAGCGATCAACAAAGAGCTCGTCAGCTGGATCGCGCGCGCCGGGGGCAAGGCCATCGGCATTTCCGGCAAGGACGGCGGCATGGTGATCGCCCGCAAGGTCGAGGCGAAGAAGGCCCCCAAGGCGATCAACGATGCGGAAAGCGGCGAAACCATCGTCGTCGATCTGGGCTTCGTTGGTGAGCCCGCCAAGATCGACACCACGGTGATCGACACGATCACGGCGGCGAACATGATCCCGGTGATCGCCCCCATCGGCGTGGGCGAGGACGGCGAGACCTACAATATCAATGCCGATACCATGGCGGGCGCGATTGCCGCGGCGCTCGGTGCGGCGCGGCTGTTTCTGCTGACCGACGTGCCCGGCGTGTTGAACAAGGATCGCCAACTCCTCACCGATCTTACCCCGGCGGATATCACGCGCCTGGCCGAAGACGGCACGATCAGCGGCGGCATGATCCCCAAGCTCGAGACTTGCGTCCACGCGGTGGAAGCCGGGTGCGAGGCGGCGGTCGTGCTTGATGGGCGCGTGCCGCATGCCATTCTGATCGAGGTGTTCACCGCGCGCGGTGCGGGCACGCTGATCCGCCGGGCTTAAGGTTTTTCCCTGGCAGGACGCAGGTCCCTACTGGACAAACTTGTATGCAACACATACAAGTTTGTCCATCGCCGTCGGTCGTTCGGCGAGGGGGGCCTTGTGGGCCCGGGAGAAGGTCGGCTAGGAGCGGTGGCTCCTCTCCGACAAGGGAATGCCACATGCTTTTGTTCTCGCTGATTGCGGCCCTGATCAAGCTTATCCAGCTGATCCAAATGGTTGTGATCGTGCAATTTATCCTGAGCATGTTGATTGCCTTCAACGTGGTCAGTGCCCGCAACAAGGTGGTCTCGGCGATCTGGACCGCGCTCAGCGCGATCCTCGATCCGATTCTCAATCCGATCCGCCGGGCCATGCCCAACACCGGGGCCATCGATTTCTCGCCGATGATCGTGATCTTCGGGTTGGATCTGGTTGTCCGTCTCCTCGTGTTCCTCGCCGATATGACCGGATCGATCTGAGCCAACTGCAAGACGGAAAGTGCGTGAAATGACTGCCGCGATTATCGATGGGAAGGCCTTTGCCGTGTCCTTGCGCGCAAAGGTCGGGGAGCTCGCCGCCGCATTCGAAGCAAAGGCCGGCCGCAAGGCGGGGCTTGCCGTGGTGCTGGTGGGTGAGGATCCGGCGAGCCAGGTCTATGTCCGTTCCAAGGGCAAGCAGACGCTCGAGGCCGGCATGGCGAGCTTCGAGCACAAGCTCCCGGCTGAGACCAGCGAGGCCGATCTGCTGGCGGTTGTCGAGCAGCTCAATACCGATCCCGCCGTTGATGGCATTCTCGTCCAGCTGCCGCTGCCCTCGCATATGGACGAGCAGAAGGTGATCGCCGCGATCAATCCGGACAAGGACGTCGACGGCTTCCATGTGACCAACGTGGGCCGCCTTGCGGTGGGCCAGCCGGGCTTCGTGCCCTGCACGCCGCTAGGCTGCGTGATGCTGCTCAAGGACCGGCTGGGCTCGCTCTCGGGCCTCGACGCCGTGGTGATCGGGCGCTCCAACATCGTCGGCAAGCCGATGGCGCAGCTGCTGCTGGCCGAAAGCTGCACCGTGACGATCGCACACAGCCGCACGAAGGACCTCCCCGCTGTCGTGCGCCGCGCCGATATCGTGGTGGCGGCAGTGGGCCGTCCGGAAATGGTCAAGGCCGACTGGATCAAGCCCGGCGCCACCGTGATCGATGTCGGCATCAACCGTGTGCCGGCTGCCGAGGAAGGCAAGACGCGGCTGGTCGGCGATGTGGACTATGCGGGCGCGATGGCGGTTGCGGGTGCGGTCACGCCGGTTCCCGGCGGTGTCGGCCCGATGACCATTGCGGTGCTGCTGCGCAATGCGCTCGTTGCGGCCTATCGCAATGCCGGGCTGGAGCTGGCGGCGGACGCGATCTGACGCGCTGCCTCGGCACGCCTGCCTTTCTATTGCCCCAAGCCTGCTCTAGGCTTGGCCGAATGAAGCGCTTGATCCCCCCTGCTCTGGTCGTACAGGCTCTGGTCGTACCGGCCCTTCTCGCGCTTGCCCTGCCCGCTGCAGCCGAAGACCGTCGCCCGGCCGTCACGCCGATTGGCAATCCCAGCGCGCTGATCGCCGCGGAAAGCGCCTTCGCGAGGGCAGCGCGCGACAAGGGGCAGTGGACCGCCTTTGCCGCAACCTCGGCCGAGGACGGGGAAATGTTCGTGCCGGAGCGCGTGCTCGCCAAGGTCTGGCTCAAGGGCCGCGCCGATCCGCCGCAAGCGGTGCAGTGGCAGCCGAACGCGGTGTGGATCAGTTGCGATGGCAGCGCGGGGGTGACTTTCGGAAGCTATCAGGTCGGCGGCGGCAACGGCTGGTTCTCGACCGTGTGGCAGCGCCAGAAGAAGGGTGACTACAAGTGGCTGCTCGATCAGGGCGGCGATCTTGCCGCGCCGCTCGCGGGCAGCGATTTCATCACGGGCAAAGTCGCCGATTGCCTGCCGCGCCCGCACCGCGATCCGCTCGCGGACGAGCCGCCGCCGCCGCCAAAACCGGACAAGAACGCGCCGCCGCCCATGCGCCCGCTGGCAGGGCCGATCCCGCCGCTGCAGGCCGTGCCCGGGGCAGACAGCAAGGATGGCCGCTCGATCGACGGGACGCTGGCCTGGCGCTCCACGGTACTGCCCGGCGGGACGCGCGAGTGGACCGTCTGGTTGTGGCAGGACGGCAAGATGAACGAGGTGCTGAACCGTACCGAAATCGCGAAGAACGAGGGCTGACCGAATGCTGGCCCTGTTCCTCTCCGCCTTTGCCACGCTCTTCGTGGTGATCGACCCGCCCGGCTGTGCGCCGATCTATGCCGGGCTTACCGCCAGTGCCACGCCGCGCCAGGCCTTTGCCATGGCTCTGCGCGCGTGCCTTATCGCCAGCGGCATTCTGGTGGTCTTCGCGCTGTTCGGCGAGGATCTGCTCGGCGCGCTGCATATCGAGCTCGACAGCTTCCGCATCGCCGGGGGGATCATGCTGTTCCTGATCGCGCTCGACATGGTGTTCGAGAAGCGCACCGAACGGCGCGAGGAGCGGGCCGAGAAAGTGCGCAGTGCGCAGCCGCAGGTGGAGGATGTCTCGGTCTTCCCGATGGCGATGCCGATGCTGGCGGGGCCCGGCTCGATCGCTTCGGTCATGCTGCTGACGGCGCGGGCGCATGGCCTGCCCGAGACGCTGGTGATCCTCGCCGCGCTTGGCGCGGTCATGCTGCTGAGCTTCATCGCGCTGGTGGCCGCGCGGCCGATCATCCGGGCGCTGGGCTCGCAAGTCGAGGCGGTGATTACGCGGCTGCTGGGCGTGCTGCTGGCGGCGCTGGCTGCGCAGTTCGTGATCGACGGGCTGAAGGCGCAGTTCTAACGCCCCTCCCGCCAGCGGGAGGGGCTTGGGGAGGGCGTGTTGCAGCGGACTTACTGCAGCGTCACCCGCCCATCATCCGAATCGCGGCGGCCGAAGAACTGCATGAGCTGGACCAACAGTTCGCAGCGTTCGGCAAGACTGTCGGCTTCCAATAGCGCCTGCTTGGCGGCGGAATCGAACGGGGCGATCTGCGAGACCCCGTTGATCAGCGAGACATCATCGAGCCGCCCGACCGAATCCCAGTCGACCGAATAGCCCTGTGCATCGGCAAAGGTGCGCGCCTCGCGCTCGAACGAGGCCCGCTCGACTGCGCTGAGGCTGGCGCCCGCATCGTCTTCGATCAATTGGCCTTCGACCTGGCGGAAGGGCGTGGTGACATCGAGTTCGCGCAGGAGGCGGAAGCGCGCGATACCCTCGAGGATCACGTTGAAGCGCCCGTCCTCCATCGCCTCGACTTCGCCGATCTTGCCGACACAGCCGACCGAGAACAGCGGCGCGCCATCGTGCGGGCCCTGCGGCTGGATCATCGCGATGCGGCGGTCCCGCACCAGAGAATCCGAGACCATTGCGCGGTAGCGGGGCTCGAAGATGTGCAAGGGGAGCTGCAGCCCGGGGAAAAGCAGCGCGCCCGTGAGCGGAAAGATCGAAAGGCGCACAGGCCGGCTGTCCTGCCCCATGGCCTAGCCGAACAACACGGTGGAGAGCTTGCGGCGCGTCGCGGCAACCCATGGGTCTTCCAGCCCGATCGCCTCGAAGATCTGCAGGAGCCGAGTGCGCGCAGCGCCTTCGTTCCACGTCCGGTCGCGCGCGACCATGGCGAGGAGCAGGCCGGCGGCGCCGTCGCGGTCGCCGGCGGCATAGAGTCCGTTGGCGAGCGCAAGTTCCGCATCCATGTCACCGGGATGGGCGGCAACGGCGGCGCGCAGGCCATCGAGTTCACTCGGCTC
>Ga0164294_10004023_pt1 | contig 12927 bp, 17 predicted proteins | sample GEODES005metaG_FD_111479 | JGI IMG/M metagenome (GOLD analysis project Ga0164294, IMG submission 111479) | Oligotrophic lake water microbial communities from Sparkling Lake, Wisconsin, USA - GEODES005 metaG | ecosystem: Environmental > Aquatic > Freshwater > Lake | place: USA: Sparkling Lake... | reverse complement strand
TTGATCTGAAGCTGTTCAAACTTTTTTATTCCCCATTAGATATGATGAAATATTATAAATGAGCAGTTTTTGTAGAGATGTAAAAAGCAATATCTGTTTTTTAAATCAAGTTTCCATAAAGACAATCAATTGAAATGTTGAATTGCAATAAATAATGATAGTTAATCATTGTTGTTTGTTTTAATCTTAATAAAGTACTAATAAAACACGCTTTTGCGATATGAAAAAAGAGTAAACTAATCAAGATCTATATTTTATTATAAAACTATATAATTTAAATGTTTATAAACTTATATATGCTTCAATCATCAGTCATCAAGAGGCAGACTCCGGCCAAAACCCATTTTTCGGATTTCGATTCCTCTGACTCCATTTGCAGATTGGCGGTAGTTACATAAGTTGGTCCTCTCATGCTTGTTGTGTAGACAGGGCACGAGTACTGGGCCGCGGTTACCAAATCGGCAGTCTTGACCGCAACGACATTGACGACCGGGATTTTGGGGTGTAGTTCCTTGAGTTTTTAGTCAATCAGATATCCTGACTGGCCAGGGTTGCCGAGCTCCCAGGCGGCGCCTTCTAGGAAAAGTCCGTGAACGTACATGCCGCTTTCGGGGTAGGCTTTCAATTCCTCGATGGTGCGGAACTGCGTGACGTTGGTCTGCGTTTTCATCTGTGATTAATATTTTTACGTCATTGAGAGGGAGTTAGTATTTTCTTGAAGTAACCTGCATGATGGCGGTGAGGTAGGACATGGGGTTGAAGAGATAGGAGATGCAGACGGAGATGGGGGTCTCTAGATTGGCGGACCAGGCCTGAAGCTGCGTGTTACGATCGATGCAGTCATTGAACCAGCTCAGCAGGCCTTTCTTGGAGAAGTAGGCGACTTTCTCCCAGGTGGCGGGGACCTTGTTGAACTGGAGGGCCTGCGAGAGGGCCTCCATGCTCTCAGTGATGTTGAGCGCGCCGCTGAGTCCGAGGCGCAGGTTCTCGAGAGAGCCCTTGATCTCGCCCAGCAAGATGTTCATTCTTTCGCACTCCTGCAGACACACGACGACGTAGGGTTGTTTGTCCTTGGCCTTCGACATGATGTCGAACATGTTGAAGTCGGGGGAGGCGCGGTTCTTCAGGTCCATCAGAATGCCCATGGCGCCGGAGTCCTTCTTGCCGCCGCCGCCGCCACCGCCTTGCACGCTCAGGATGGTGTCGAAGATGGTGTCGCAGGTGGTGGTGAGATAGCCGATCTCGGCGTTGGGGTGCATGCCGAACAGGATGGGCCCTTCGACGGGCAGTTTGGTCTCGATGTAGGTCCGGTACCCCTCGTAGTCCATCTTGGAAGGGTCGGGCGACTTGAAGCCCTGTGAGAGCGAGCAGCCAGTCATCAGGCCCTAGTGGATCAACACCTGTAAGTAGGTGTTGTTGGTCCTGCGGTCCCAGGCGTCGGTAATGTGCCCGCCGTACATGATCTCTCCGAAGATGTACTTGAGGTCGTCGTAGGGCACCTGCTCGTACTTGGCCAGGTAGTTGTGGAGCACGTTCGCGCAGATGGTGAGGTCGCCGTCGTTGAAGTTGTAGCCTCTGGACCAGCCTTGCGTGCCGAACTTCTTGCGCCCGAGGATCAGCGAGTGGAAGTAGCAGAGACTGAAGAGGATGGCCTTGTAGTCGTTGGGCTTGGGCGACTTGTCGATGAAGCCCTGGTTGAAGTGCGCGAAGCAGCGGCGCAGGTTCGTCTTCAGGTCCTGCGGCGCCTCGTTCGCGATCTTGATCGAGGCCTGCAGGATGCTCTCCGGGATGATGTTCATGTCGGCGAGGGGCGGCGGCTCGGAGCTGATGAAGCAGCGGAAGCCCGGGTGGCAGGTCTTCGCGATCTCCTCGAGGTAGCCCTCGAGTCCGTTGAGCCCGACGAGCCAGCTCTGCATGAGATGCACGTTCTGGAGCATGACCCAGTTGCCCTTCTGTGCGGAGTCGAAGATGGCGTCCTTGGCGCGTTTCTCCTGGCCTTGACCCATGGAGATGTTGTGGAAGCGGCCGTTCGCGATCGAGATGTCCAGCTTATTGGCCATATTCTCGACTTGCGGGGTGGGGTCCACCCCTGGGAACAGCACGAAGAACAGCGGCGTGTTGTTGTTGGACTCTTGGTACGTCTCCATCATGTCGAAGGGCGCCTGCTCGACGTAAGGCTCGCCCATCTGCTCGACGATGAAGATCGTGAGCGCCGAGAGCAGGCGGTCGGGTCGCAGCGAGCGCAGCAACAGCAGTTTGTGGAAGGCCGTGATGTCCTTGAAGGCCTTGGGCAGGTCCGTCATCTCGGGCTTCTCCTGGTCGCACCAGCGCTTCCACTGCAGGTGCTCCACGTCGAGCGAGCTGCAGAGGTTGTTCTGGTGGAAGTAGCCGATGGACTCCAGCGCCTTGCAGCACGCCCAGTTGGTCTCGTTCAGGTAGCTGCGCGTGATCTCGGGCATGGTGCCGGGGTTGGGGTCCATCTTGCCGAGGATCAGGTGGTTCACCTCGGTGTCGTTCAGCTTGCCCATGCGGATCATGATTCTCAGCGTCAGCATGGTCGTCACGATGATCTTGTGGCGCTCGAACAGGCCGCGCCGGGTGTAGCAGAACGAGACGTAGGTGATGCTATCGATCAGTTTCTCCACACGCTTCGAAAGCGATCGGGGGGACAAAGGTTCGATCACGTCCTCGCCGACTTCGGCCTCTTGCTATTCTTTCTCGCCTTCCTGCTGTTCAGGGTTCTCTTCTTGCTGCTGCTCGCCTCCCTCGGCGGGTTCCTCCTGGCCCTCGGTTTTTTCCTCCTTGGCCTTGGGCGCCCTCTGCTCGGTGATCTTGTCGATGGCCCTGTTGATGACCACGATGTAGGACTCGAGCGAGAACTTGTAGAAGCTGTGCACGCGGCAGATGTCGGTCAGCAGGAAGTAGAACAGCGCCCCGCGCAGCGCGGCGGGCCGGTAGAACTCCGAGGACTCGTTGATGTTCTTCTCGGTCTTCTTGGCGATCTCCATCTTGATGGCGACCTCCGTGGAGATCTTCTTGCTGTTCTCCAGGTTCACGATCAGCTCGATGTCGTCGAGGATGTCGCCCTTCGCGTTGGCCAGCTTGAACAGCAGGTCCTTCTCGAGCTCCTTCAGCTTGATCTTGAACTCGTTCTGTTCCTGAATGAGCTCGATTTTCTGCTTCGCGAGGTCCGGGCGCTCCTTGCCCACGACCAGCGTGAGCAGCTGGTCGCCGAGCCCGTCCTCCGTGACCGTGAAGTTGATCAGCGTGGTCTCGGCCTGCACCTCCGGCGGGTAGTGCGGGTTGTTCAGCTTGGTGTGCAGGAACATGCGGAAGTTGCCGTGCAGGTTCAGGTCCTTGCCGCCGAACTTCATGATCTTGTACTTGCCGCGCTGGATGAACTGCCGCGAGATCACGGGCATCAGCACGGCGTCCACGGCCTCGTCCATGTTCTCGATCATGACCGACTTGCCCAGCTCGATCGCGAGCTCGATGTCGCGGTTGATGTTCTTGGAGCCCAGCCGCACGCAGATCAGCTTGTTCTCCTTCTCCTTCTCCTTGATCCAGACGTTCCCTTGCAACTGCGGGTCGATGATGAGCGGGTAGCGCTCCGAGTTGGTCAGGATCGTGCCGTTCTCGATCGACACGGCGTCGGAGGGCAGCCCGTCCTTGTTCCACGAGGCGATCTGCGCCTCGTCGGAGAGGATCTTCACCGGGTTCACCTCGGGCGTCATCGGGATCTTGTTGTCGATGAAGTACTTCTCGAACAGCCCGTGGATCATGTGCTTGCGGTTCTTCTTGTTGAAGGGCCCCGTGTACGAGATGAACGCGGAGGCGATCAAAACGTCGCCGGTGACCAGCTTCTGCTCCAGGTTGATGTTCACGATGGCGTTGGCCCAGCGGTCGTTCTCCGACCCCAGCGCAGAGACCAGGCGCTGCGCGAGGTCGAGACGCGTCTTGCACCGCTCGGCCTCCTTCAGCGCCGCGTCCTTCTCGGCCATCGCCGAGTTGTACTCGTCGATCAGCTTCTGCAGCGAGGCGTTCAGCTCCGCCACGATCTTCTGCACGGCCTCCAGCTTGACGGTCGCGGACTCGAGCTGCTCGGTGGCCTCGCCCAGAGCTTTCCTCTTGGGCTCGACTTGCTAGATGACTTCCCAATATTTGACGATGTTCAGCACCCAGGAACAGATACCCTTGGCGGCGTTCGACTTCTGCTCCATGATCTCCGGCGTGAAGTCCGGCCGGGTGAAGTACTGCTCCTTGATGATCTTGACGTTGCCGGCCACGACCTGGTTCTCGTCCACGATCTTGCCGAACTCTTGCAGGCGGATGACGAACTCATCCGGGTTCTTCATCATCTTGACCGCGGACTTCCACTCGACGGACTTGGGCTTCTTGTTCTTGTCGACCTCGATGCCGTCGTTCCAGTGGCCCGCCATGAGGTACATGCAGGCGGCGAAGACCTCGGGCACGCCGCCGGGGGGGTTCGCGAACCCCTTCGCGATCTGGAAGTCCTTCTTCTAAATGCCCTGCAGCGAGCGCTTGGCCTCCTCGACCAGCGGGATGGCCGCCAATAAATCCGCCTCCGTGGACTCCTTCTTGAAGGTGACGTCGGACTTGATCTGCGCGCACTTGGCGGCCTCGATGTTGGCCTTCTCGTTCTCGGCCTCCACCTTCTCCTTCTCGACCCCCACGATGGCCGCGAACTTCTCGGCGTCGTTCTTCTTCTTCTCGGCCTCGACGCCCTTCACCTTGACGATCTTCTCGATCTCCTCGACCTGCTCGGCCGTCTCCTTCAGCTTGATCAGTCCGTTCTCGTACCTCTCCTTGCTTTCCTCCAGCACGCGCCGTTTCTCCGAGAGCATCGAGATGTACAGTTTGATGAGCTCCAGGAAGGACTTGGGAGTGGTGTAGATGTACCTTTTTTCTTAATCCAGCACCATCTAACACATCTGGTTCACCTGCGTGAAGGAAATGGGCATGAAGCGCACGACTGCGTCCCTGGCACTGTCGTCGCCGAGGTCCACCTCGGCGAGGAACGTGGACGCGACTGAGAGCAGCGCATCATATGGCCAGGGCTGGAACCAGTCGATGACGGTGTTGTTGACCAGCGCGGGGAACTTTCTCGCGCGCTGCCGGAACGACTCGCCGACCGGCGAGAAACAAAGCGACATGTGCAGGTTCTTCCTCGTCTTGTCGATGAACCACTGCCAGCAGTTCTCGCGCGTGTCCGGGATGCCGTCGGCCTTGACCTTCGCACGCACGTTGTTGATGATCTGGTCCTTCTCGTCGTTCGTGTACAGGTCCGCGATCTCGCCTGAGGATAGCAAGTCGTTGATGTAGACCAAGAACCGCTCGTTCGTGATCTGTCCCTCCGTGAAGAGCCACAACAGTCCCTCGTCCTTGATCGCCGCCTTCGTGTAGTAGCCCTGGATGTCGAGTTTCAGGTCGTTCATGCCGTAATTCCCGGAGATGGTGATGAACACCGTTTGGTAGTTCATGATGAAACTGGCGAGTTTGGAGAGACTCTGCTTGCCCGAACCGCCCACGCCGACGAGCAGCGCGTGGCCCGCGGGCGACTGCACGATCCTGGTGATCTTGCAGACGTGCTTTATGGCGTCCTCGAAGAGCACCAGCCCCATGTACGCGTTGTTGTCGTTGTACTCCTTGAGCGCGTCCGACACGTGGTGCTCCAGCTTCTCGTTGAGCATCAGGTCGTAGAAGCGCTCCTGCTAGATGCCGTTCACGAAGTTGCAGAAAATGAGGTTCTCGGGCTGGTTGTTTTGGAAGTAGCGCTGGAAGTTGAACTTGGAGAAGGACTTCTTGAGCTGCTCGAACATCATGCTCTTGTACTGCACGAGGTTCTCGGGCGTGACCAGCCGGTCGCCGTACACGCGCTCCGACTCGTGGATCCACAGCTGCACGATCTTGGCGGCCTCCTGGAACTGTGTCGGCTGCGCCATCAGCAGGCCTTGGAAGACACCCGAAATGTGGCGCAGGTTGAACTCGTAGTGGAAGTTGATGGCCGTCTTCCTGAAGGTGCCGCAGATCTGCTGGTGCAGCGTGAGCGCGCTCTTGATGAGCGAGGGCACCTGCTCCTAAACTTGCGGCTTGAAGTACTTCAAGTGGCCTTGCAAGAACGTGTTGTAGATCGCGAACAGCGACTCGTTGTCCGGCATGTTCACGGCCACGAGCCAGAAGTGGCGCTGATAGCGCGGGTTCACGAAGAAGGAGCCGGCGGAGGGGTTCATGCTGGCCAGGTGCTGGCAGTTCATGATCTCCTTGATGGCCAGCTTGCCCACGTCGTACCAGTGCGCGTAGTCGGCGTGCTGGCGCAGCAGCGCGATGGCCGTCTGCGTGTTGTAGGCGTCCAGCTGCGGCATGTTCAGGTCGTCGATGTAGTAGATCATCTTGATCTTGCCGCCCGGGCCGTACTGCTTGCCCGCCAGCTTCTTGAGCGGCGCCTCCAGCATGTTCTGCAAGTACGAGGAGTCCGTGTAGAAGTTGAAGTTGACCTTGGTGTACGCGAAGTTCTCCGGGTTCTTCATGGAGATCGTGCGCACGATGTCGTTGGCCAGCTGCGTCTTGCCCGCGCCGGCGGAGCCGATGATCAGACTCGGGTGGCCCACGGTCAGGTACGTGTTGATGAACTCCTTGGTGGACACGGTCTCCCGCGTCGGGATGGCGAAGGAGTTCATTTGGTGGCCTTTTTGCGTGTCGAAGTCGATGACCTCGACCTTCTGCGCCCACTCGGTGAACTTGATCTGATCCCCCGACTGGTCCACGTAGTAGTCGAACACCGAGCCCTTCTGCGGGAACTTCACGGAGGTCTTCCACTCGTCCTTCCACCACTTGGAGAAGTCCTTGCGGTAGTCTTGTCCGTCCTTCTCCGTGAGCCCGCCGCCGCAGGACCACACCCACGCGAACACGAAGATGTACTCGATGTTCTTGCAGTCGGCGGTGATCAGCGGCTTGAGGATGCGGCACATGGACACGATCATCGAGATGTACGACACGGGCACGAGGAACTTGCAGCTCTTCTTGAGGTAGTTCAGCGTGGGCTCGATGTACCTGTCGAACAACTTCTGTAGGGTCGGCCCGGTGTCCTTCTCGTTCTGGAAGTTCTGCTCGATCCAGGAGCGGATGTAGGAGCGGTACTGGTGCCCGCTGTCGTCCGAGATGTAGAGGATACCCGCGCGCGACACCGTGGCCGGCGTGGCGTACTTCAAATCCCTGATCTCGAAGAGAAGCCGCATGTGGCCCTTCACCGGGATGCGCTCGTTGTTGGCCAAAGTCAGAATCTTGTTGTCGTCCATGACCGAGTTCATGGACTCGATCCAGTTGGCGTCCAGATCGCCGTCCAGAATGATGTACTTGGGGTTCGTGCTCTCCATCTCGGAGAACGTGCGCATGAGTTTGGACAGCAGGCCGTCTTTCCACTCCTTGCTGGGCTGCATGTAGCCGTACAGGTCGCGCGAGTGCACCACTTTGGGGTCCAGGTCCACCACGTCCACCTTCTTGCCCGTCTTCTCGTTCGATTTGACCCACATCTTGTAGGTTTGGGTCTTGCCGCAGCCGGACGGGCCCATGATGAACACGCAATGCCGGATCTCGAGCAGCTCGCCCAGCTGCACGATCTTTAGAATGAACTCCGGCTCGGGGAACAGCTTGTTCTCGATGCAGGTCTTGGTGATAATTTCCTCGAAGGCCATATTCTGCTTCCTGATCGCGATGATGCCGGGGAAGAGGTCTTGGAGCAGGCCGAAGAAGACGTCGTTGTCCGCGGCGGTGATCTTGGGCGTGTTGAAGTCTCTGAGCGCCCTCATGAGGATCGCCTGTTCGGAGATGAGCGGCTCGGCACGCTTGAAGGCGCCGGCGACCACCAGCACGGACTTGATGGCGCGCAGTCCCCAGTCGTAGTGCTCGGCCTTCGAGAGCAGGTCTCTGCACAGCATGTACAGCGTGAAGAACTTGTTAGCGAGGATCTTGGCGTCGATGAAGCCTTCCGCCATGAGCATGTTCTCGCAGATGAGCACCAGATCGGGCACCATGACGGTGATGGGTCTGAACAGCACCTTGAGGCCTTCGGGCAGCTCGGAACGGCCGAGGTACCCCGGGTTCATGGTGATGAAGGCGCCGCAAGTGGGGTCGAGGTTGACCTCGTCCATCTCGATCACAATGCGCTTGGACTTGGCCTTTACACCGTCGCAGACGGCCTTGAACTGCACCGAGCACACCGAGAGCACTTCGGGCACGAGCCGGTTGAACTCGTCGAAGCAGCCCCAGGTGCCCGAGGAGGCCAGGCCCTTGAAGATGTTGCCCATGGACGTGTAGTCCATCTCGGGCGAGCAGTTGAACACGTAGCAGGCCTTGGCGAGCGCGGAGGCCAGATCCTTCGTGGACTCGGTCTTGCCGGTTCCGGCAGGGCCGGCCGGCGCGCAGCCGAGACACAGATGCAGCGCCTGGGTCGCGGTCACGTAGATACGATCGGTCAGCGGCGTGATGACCAAACGCGGGCCGTTGCCCAGGTACTCGTAGCTGTACCAGAAGGACGCGTCGGCGATGTAGCACTTTGCGGAGTTCCTGTCCTTCTCCCACACGAACTTGAGCTGCGACTGCCACTGGAACTCGTCGTTCTTGCGCACGTTCTCGACGATCAGCTTCTCCATGATGTCCCTGGAGTGCGTGTCCAGCGTGATCATGCACATGAGCTTCTGCCGCAGGGGCCGGTCGAGGTCGCCTTGCACCATCTTGATCAGTCCGATCAGCTCTTAATCCATCTGCAGCTTCAGCTTCTTCATCGCGTCGAGGTCGCCCGACTGAATCGCGGTGAACGAGTTGTCCACGTCGCGCACCCAGATCACGAAGTTGATGAGCAGGGTGACCTGCGCCGGGTCGATCTTCAGCCACTGCTCGCGGTTGTTCAGCTGCGCGTGCTTCTGGATCGAGTTCTGGCAGAGCGTCTGCAGCGTGTCCTGCACCGTCTTGATGATCTCCAGCATGTACACCTCCACCTTGTCGACCAGTTTCAGCGGCTTGGTGAAGTCCACCTTCTCAGTGCCCACGCAGGTGATCATCGACTTGGCTGTGGGCCGGTCGCCCTTGCCGCCCTCGTTCACCATGTTCAGGTAGTCGATGGCCTAAAAGATCTTGCTCATGTGTCTGTTGATCTTCTCGGGCGTGGAGCCGTTCGAGAGGATGTCCAGGAGATCGTTCACCGAGACGAAGTAGAACCGCGGGAACGCGCAGCGCTTGTCGTCTAAGAACCTGTTCAGCGCCTTCTCGCAGACCTTCAGCCGCTCCTCCAGGCTTTCCAGCTGCTTCAGCAGCCCGTTCTGCGTGCAGAACTTCTTGGCGTTCTTGATCTGGCAGCCGCGCTCCAGAATGACCAGCATGTCCTTGTGGATCTGCTCGAACTGCTTGCTCTCGTTGGGCAGCTCGCGCTGCACCTCCTGCGAGCCGATGAACAGGTTCTCCAGGAAACTCCAGCTCTTCTGCACCTCGATCAGGATCAGGATGACCTCGTAGATCGTGCCGAGGTCCATTTTCCAGGCCTCGACCGTCTTCTCGAAGTAGCCCACGTACTTGGACAGCTGCATGTTGTTGATCAGCAGCTAGTGCTCCTCCAGGGTCTCGAAGTTCTCCTCGAGCAGCTTGAGCACGAAGATGTCGGTGTCCTTGTGCTTCAGCAGCTCGAACTCGACCTCGGACCACTTGCTCTCCACGATGCGGATCTGCTTGCTCATCTTGAGCTCCTGCTTGGAGGTGTCCGTGATGTCCTCGATCTCGTCCTTGAAGTTGAACAGCTTGAGGTCCCAAATGGTCTAGATCACCAGGTTGTCGTCCACCGAGAACTCCTTCTTGACCAGCGTCTTGACCTTGGCCCAGTGGCGGCCGTCCTCCACCAGCATGGAGGGGTCCTTCAGCTCGTTCAGCAGCGGCATGAAGGTGGCCCACTTCTTGATGTCCTCGTTGATGCCCATGAAGGTGTTGGACTTGCGGTCCACGCCCTTGATGTCCATCAGCTGCTTGCGCAGCGTCTTGACCTCGTCCTCCATGTCCACCGGGTTGATCTTCACGTACTGCAGCGACAGGTAGCTGTGGAACACCAGGTTGCAGCGCTTGATGTGGTTCCACAGCTTCTGCACGATCGTCAGCTCGTTTATGATCAGGTCCAGGTTCTTGTTGGACCCCACCGTGTCGTCGCCGAACCCGAACGTGTCCGCGAACTCCTAAAAGTCCTGCAGCTCCGAGGTGAACAGATCGATCTTGTCCTGCACGATCTTCAGCTGCTGCTGACTCACCTCCTCGCCCGTCGAGTACGTGTAGAACGGCAGCTTCTTCATCAGCGTGAAGTACTCCTTCAGGTTCTCCTCGAACTTGCTCAGGTTGTCCTTCGCCTTGTCCGACTCCGCCTTCACCTGCACCGAAATGTCCTTCTCCACCGTCACCGCCATGTTCTGCAGGTTCATCCAGTTCTCCTTGGCCACCAAGGTCTTCTTCAGGTCCTCCTCCCGGTTGATGCCGTCGTCCTTGTACCGCCGCAGGCACTGCTCGATCATGTCCAGCCGCAACAGGTACTCCTGCTTCTTGGCCTGGATGATCACCAAGGACTCCTTGACCTGCCTCAGCTCCTTCACGTCCTCCGAAATGTTCCTGTTCTTTATGTTGATGTCGCTCTTCGACTTCGCGATGAAACTCTCGATGTCTTTGATCTAATTGGTCATGTTGTTGATCATGCTCGGCCCGTTCAGCTCGTTGTTCTTGGCCGGCACGCCGAACTTGTGCGCCGCAGTGAAGGGCGACCCCCGGATCTCCGTCTGCTGCCCGTTCGAGTCCTTGTAGTAGATGTGGATCTTCAGGTTGTCGATCTCCTGGTCCATTTTGTACTTGACCGTGTAGCTCCCGTTGTCGTTGTCAATCATGGTAAACGGCACCTTCTCAGCCTCTTACACTATCTCAACTTCTTCCTCTTTTTATTCTTATTCTTCATTGTCGTGAGGTTTATCATTCTTCTTAACCACTGGCTCCTCTATTTTTTCAGGCAGAACGAACTTCACCTCAAAATCATCCGCACCACTCTGTCTGTTCTGGCCCTTCGTGTTCCTGGCCTGGATTATGAACACGGTCTGGTGACCGGCTGCGTTGTCATGGAACAACCCAGGTCCGAAGCAAATGCACTGGTCAGCCTAAGTGTTCAAGTAATATTGGAAATTAGTGCTAGTGATCGTGTAGTCTCCCTTCGAAATCGATAGGGTCACGATCGACGGCTTGTCCACCTTATCAAACGCGGGGGTCTCGCAGGTAAGTTCGTTCGGAGAAACGTAAGTCCCGGGCATCTCCTGAAAAAGATCCTTTGAGACCGAGAACCGAATCGTGATCTAGCTGTCCTTGAAACCGTCACCGTTGATTGTGACTCTGGTCTTGCCCGTCTGGGGCCCTTTGTTGGGGATGATGCTGTAAACTGCGTAGGGCGGGCCTGTGATCATATTCACCTTGAGAGCCCAGGCGTCGGAAAGCCAGGTGTTGGACCAGCCCCCGAAGAGGACCAAACGACTTTCGTTGTTGTCCCAGAATAGGGACGCGTTCTCACGGCCCTTCGGTTAGTTCCCCTTTATTGAAATGGGGAAAGCTTTTGTGTCCTTCACGTCAGGAACATCTAGATAAAAGATTTCGTCGCTGAACTTCGTCTGCGTTCTGCTTTCACCTTCGGAAAACTGGCCCACTGACCCGCCGAAAATGAAAAACTTCCAACTAGGGATTGCCGGGATGCAGATCGAGCTGTGGTACCACCTCGGGATCTCGAGGTTGATGTCAGGGTTGATCCAGTGGTGCTTGACCAGGTCGAAGGCGTGGATGTCGGCGAACTGGTTCATACTGGACCATCCTCCGTAGATGATGAGCATCTCCTTGTCCGTGAGCACCATGGAGCAGTGACCGCCCCGGGGCTCCGGAGGGGCGCCGCCCTGGTACTCGACCTTCGTCCATTCGGAGGATTCGCAGTCGAAGTAGTGGATGTCGTTGTAGGAGGACCGTTGGTAGCCGACACCGCCGTGACCGCCGAAGATAAAGACTTTGTCTTTGAAAAAGTTGGCCGTGCAGTTCGCTCTGGGCTCGGGGGCACCGATCTTGGACTCGGTGTTCTTGGGCTCCATTCCAGAGCGCTGATTCGGCGGCTGCATCCAGTTGAAGTCGGCTGAAATTATCAACTTTACTGGTTTTCAGGATGTAAACGTCGTTGAACCTCAGGTTGGATGTGTAGAATCCGCCGAAAATGAACAGTTTGTCCTGGTTGATCGCGCATGCGGCGTGGTTCGTGCGTTCCAGCGGCACATCGCCGCCGCACTGGATTGGACGCCAATCGATGTTGTCTTTTTGCACTTTTACTGTGTACACCTTTGTTTAGAGTTAGTACCTAGTTGTTTGGGAAAATCTTGCCGCCTTTTTTTGTCTGGGGATCTATGCCCCCGAACATGATCGACATTCTCCCCAGGCCCATTCCCGTGATGGAGTGGCCTGATCGAGCAGTTGGACAGGTTCCTTGAGGGTTTAATTGAACCCATTCTAAAGCGTTCCTTGCTTAGTCTGTCATTTAAAATCTTTTATATCTATTAAATCTTTAATTTGAATTTATACGATCTTTTTGCAGTTACATTTATTAAGTTAACTCGTCAGAACCAGATATAAAGCATTTGCAAAATATGAATCTAGTGCCAGATATTGTATATATACAGATGCTCAATAAGTTAAAAATTATGTGTAATAATGGAAATATTGTCTTTTTCTAGACTTTTATATATTATTACTGTCCATATAAATATTAATAATTTATTTTTATATAAATAAATTTAATATTAATAAAATTAGTCTTTTTATAATATACAAGTTTATAAAATTATTTATAGATTTATATTATTATCAATTAGA
>Ga0164294_10004021_pt1 | contig 12930 bp, 10 predicted proteins | sample GEODES005metaG_FD_111479 | JGI IMG/M metagenome (GOLD analysis project Ga0164294, IMG submission 111479) | Oligotrophic lake water microbial communities from Sparkling Lake, Wisconsin, USA - GEODES005 metaG | ecosystem: Environmental > Aquatic > Freshwater > Lake | place: USA: Sparkling Lake... | reverse complement strand
CGTCCTAACCCCAAAACTTGTTGCGTTCAACCATGCGGTTCGGAAAGGGGACAAAGATGTGGCACAGTTTGGCGGAAAGGGATCGTCCTACGCCGCGATTTAACCTAAGCGGACAGCCATGGGTGCCTCCCTCCCAAAGCCTGAACCGCAATCCAGGTGAGATATGGGGTAACACCTCGCTTTCAGACAGAAACACCATCGGAATGACCTCGACCGTCTCGCCAGGCGCGATGGGTCCACCGTGATCGGCAATCAGAATGCGACAGTCGCACCCCCTTTCCGAAAGGGAAGGAACTCCATCAAAGAAGACTGGACAGTGGTACGCCGGAGGCACGATTGGTCGGCGGCGGCCTCCGTCCAAAGTAGGCGTAAGAGTCAGTCGGACAAAAACCCGTGTCATCAAGAACCCCAAGGGTAGGCCGATGCATTGAGAACTCCGGGACCCTTCCAGCGTGGCGCTCCAGGTCTGCCGGTTTTCGACAGGCGAACCCCAGAAGGACTGCCTGATCTCGGGCGCTGGCGTGCGTCGGGCGGCCGGCGTTGGCGCGTCTTCGAGCGCCTCGACACCCGGATCTGCTCGAAGCCGGCTCTCCCACAAGCGGACGGTGTCCCGCGTCACACTCGACTCCCGCGCCATGGCGGGGCGAGACCTGGCTTCGAAGACCATGCTCAACACGATTTGGGCGCTCAAAACCAGTCTGGTGCCGGTCTTTCGACCGCGCGCGATGGAAGGGAGTTCTGCTACGATGGGCCTGCCGTCGACCCAATCGCTGGGGGCGGGCTGCTCGGAGCCGGGGCCGCTTCTGGTGGCGGCGTCGGCGCGTCGGCGGGCCCCCGCAGCGCCCGCTGGGCCCCCCACTCCAGGGGCTTGAGGGCCACAAAGACGAGATCGGCCACGAGCGGGTGGCGCATCCTGCGGGCGAGGGCGGGCCCGACGGAGCCGTAGAGGCGCCGCATCGCGCGGTGGCTGGCCGGTGATCGGCGCGACCAAAGGTCTTCAAAGGCCCAGAAGGTGCGGAGCTGCCGGTTGGCGAGGCGAGGGCGGCCGTGGCGCTCCACTGGCTCCAGGGGGCCCACCACGGCGCGGTGCCCGCGGCTGGCCGCGGTGACTACAAAGCAGTTGTGCGACTCTTCGGGCAGGGCCTCGTAGAGCTGGTGGCTGTAGACCAGGGCGGCTGTGAGGTTGGCGAGAAAGCCGCCGAGGCTGGCGGCGAGGCCGGGCAGGGGCAGGGGGGCCGTGCGCAGCAGCGGGTGGGCCCGCTGCGCAAAGAGGGCGGTGCTGATCGCCGGCACGATCAGGAAGGGGCCCATCTCGCTCCACAGCGGCACCGCGAAGACGCCAAAGAGGAAGCAGACGCCGCTGGTGAGGGCGCCAACGAGGTGGGCGGCGGTGAGCCAGGGCCGGTCGTGCAGGCCCCAACTCTCGCGCAGCCAGCTCGCTCCCATCGCGAAGGCCACTGCGGGCGCCAGAGCGAGCTTGCCCTCCTGGAAGGAGGCCATCCAGACGTGATCGGCGGCGCTCTTGGAGTCGGGCGTGAGCACGGTGCTGAAGAGGAAGAAGAGCGCTGGCAGCGTGATCGCGAAGGTGCTCCAGGCCAGGGCCCGCCAGTAGGAGCCGCGGGGGGTGCCGCTCCGCAGGGCGGGCAGGGCGAGGACCAGCGCGGGCAGCGTGCCGTAGGCGGCGATCATCAAGACAGGCACCTTCGGCTCCGAGGGCCTGGCGGCGTGCCAGGGGCCTGTGAGCGCAGGAACACGTCGGGATGCGCCGCGCAAGGCGGCTTTCTTTGTGGGGGCGCCTAGCGGTCGGGCCAGCTCAGGCTGCCGGTCTCCCGCCGCATCCGCCGGCTCGACCCCCACACGGCACCCAGGGTGCAGGCGAGAAAGACGACGCCGCGCAGGGGATCGAGGTCCACCGGCCCCAGCCAGGCAAAGAGGCCAAGGGCCCAGCCGGCCGGCAACATCGCCCCGGCGCGCAGGTAGCGAGAGCGTCGTTCGGCGAGGCTAAGCCGCTGGCGCGGATCGTCGGGGGCGAGCTCGTCCCAGGTGGGCAGCGTGTCGCGGGGTTCGGTGGGGGTGCGTCGGCCGGCGCGGAGCAGCAGCGCGCCGATCGCGCCCATTCCGGCCGGCGCCAGCAGCACCCAGGGCGAGACCCCGCCGAGGATGCGCAGCAGATCGAGCACGCCGACGACGAGCCCCAGAAAGAGTAGCAGCAGCCCGCTCACGAAGAGGGCGCTCCGTCGCTGCAAGCGGCGGCGGAGATCTTCTTCGCGGGTGAGCGGCCACACTGGCGCGGCCTGCGGCTACTCTTCGCCCGGCATCGCGCAGGAGCAGAAGAGGTTGCGGTCGCCATAGGCGTTGTCGATGCGCGCCACGGTGGGCCAGTACTTGTGGGCCCGCGTGAACTCGGTGGGGAAGGCCGCCTTCTCGCGGCTGTAGGCCCGGCTCCAGTCGCTGGCGATCACCACGGCGGCGGTGTGCGGGGCGTGGTGCAGGGCGCTGTCGGCCGAGGCGATGGTGCCCTCTTCGATCTCGCGGATCTCTTCGCGGATGGCCAGCATCGCCTCGACGAAGCGATCGAGCTCTGCGAGGCCTTCGCTCTCGGTGGGCTCGATCATCAGCGTGCCGGCGACCGGGAAGCTCATGGTTGGGGCGTGAAAGCCGTAGTCCATCAGGCGCTTGGCCACATCTTCGGCCTCGATGCCGATCTTCTTCCAGTGCCGCAGGTCGAGGATGCACTCGTGGGCGACGCGGCCGTTCTGGCCGGCGTAGAGCACCGGGTAGGCATCGCGCAGGCGGACGGCGACGTAGTTGGCGTTGAGGATGGCGACGCGGGTGGCCTGGGTGAGGCCCTCGCCGCCCATCATGGCGATGTAGGCCCAGGAGATCGGCAGGATGCTGGCGCTGCCCCAGGGCGCGGCGCTGACCGGCCCGCCGGCGCCGCCCGTCTCCACCAGGGGGTGGCCGGGCAGGTAGGGGGCGAGGTGGGCTGCGACGCCGATGGGGCCCATGCCGGGGCCGCCGCCGCCGTGGGGGATGCAGAAGGTCTTGTGCAGGTTGAGGTGCAGCACGTCGGCGCCGATCTGGGCGGGGCGGGCGAGGCCAACCAGCGCGTTCATGTTGGCGCCGTCCATGTAGACCTGGCCGCCGAAGCCGTGGATCAGGGCGCAGATGTCCTTCACCGCGGCTTCAAAGACGCCGTGGGTGGAGGGGTAGGTGATCATCAGCGCGGCGAGCTTGTCTTTGTGCTTCTCGGCCTTGGCGGCGAGGTCGGCCACGTCGACGTTTCCGTTGGCGTCGCAGGCGGTGACCACCACCTCCATGCCGGCCATCACGGCGCTGGCGGGGTTGGTGCCGTGGGCCGAGGAGGGGATCAGGCAGATGGTGCGGTGGCCCTCACCGCGGGCCTGGTGGTAGGCGCGGATGCAGAGCAGGCCGGCGTACTCGCCTTGGGAGCCGGCATTGGGCTGCAGGCTGATGGCCGGGAAGCCCGTGACCTCGCCGAGCCAGCCCTCGAGGCTGGCGAAGAGCTCGGCGTAGCCCTGGGCTTGCTCCTTGGGGGCGAAGGGGTGCAGCCCGCCGAAGCCGCGCCAGGTCACCGGGATCATCTCGGTGGTGGCGTTGAGCTTCATGGTGCAGGAGCCCAGCGGGATCATCGAGGCGTCGAGGGAGAGATCCTTGACCTGGAGCCGGTGGATGAAGCGCAGCATCTCCGTCTCGGAGCGATGCGCGTGAAAGACGGCCGGCTTGAGGAAGGCGCTGGTGCGGCGCAGGTTCTCGGGGATGGGCAGGGCATCGGCGCCCTCGGCCACCTCGTCGTAGGAGGCCCCGCAGCCCATGGCGGCGAGCAGGTCGGCCACGTCGTCTTCGGTGGCGGCCTCGTCGAGGGCGATGAGCAGGCCAAAGTCGCCGTAGGCGCGCAGGTTGATGCCGAGGGCCAGGGCCTCGGCCAGCACCTCATCGCGGCGCTCGGCGGTGGGGGCCAGCAGGTGCAGGGTGTCGAAGCAGGTTTGGCCCGAGACATGGAGGCCAGAGCGGCGGGCGCCCTCGGCGGTGATGGCCAGCAGGGCGCGGATGCGCTCGGCGATGCGGGTGAGGCCCTCGGGGCCATGCCAGACTGCGTACATGGCGGCGACCACGCTCAGCAGCACCTGGGCGGTGCAGACATTGCTGGTGGCCGTCTGGCGGCGGATGTGCTGCTCGCGGGTTTGCAAGGCCATGCGCAAGGCCCGGTTGCCCTGGGCGTCCTTCGACACGCCGATGATGCGGCCGGGCACGTTGCGCTTGTAGCTGTCGCGGGTGGCGAGGAAGGCGGCGTGGGGCCCGCCATAGCCGAGGGGCACGCCAAAGCGCTGGGAGTTGCCCACCACGATGTCGGCGCCGAGCTCGCCGGGGGGCTTGAGCAGGGTCAGGGCCAGCAGATCGGTGGCCACGCAGAGCAGGGCCTTGTTGGCGTGCAGGGTCTCCGCGAGGTCGGAGAGGTCGTCGACGCTGCCATCGGTGGCCGGGTACTGGGCCAGCGCGGCGTAGATGGGCGAAAAGTCGGTGATGGCGCGCAGATCGCCCACCACCACGTCGATGCCCAGCGGCAGGGCGCGGGTGCGCACCACGGCGATCGTCTGGGGGTGGCAGCGATCGCTCACGAAGAAGGTGTTGGCGCCCTTCTTGTTGGAGGTGCGCAGGGCCATCGTCATCGCCTCGGCGGCGGCGGTGCCCTCGTCGAGGAGGCTGGCGTTGCTGATCTCCATGCCGGTGAGCTCGGTCACCACGGTCTGGAAGATCAGCAGGGCTTCGAGCCGGCCCTGGGAGATCTCGGCCTGGTAGGGCGTGTAGGCGGTGTACCAGCCCGGGTTTTCGAGGATGTTGCGCAGGATCACCGGCGGCGTGATCGTGTCGGCGTAGCCATAGCCCAGGTACGAACGGAAGACCTGGTTGCGGTCGGCCATGCCCTTGAGCTGGCCGAGGGCGCTCGCTTCGTCGATGGCGGGCGGCAGGTTGAGCGCGTCGGCGCGGATGACGCGGGGCACGACCTCATCGATGAAGACGTCGATGTTGGGGGCGTCGACGACCTGCAACATCCGGGCGATGTCGGCGGCGCGGGGGCCGATGTGGCGGTCGAGGAAGGCGTCGGCGGAGGGGGGGTGAACAGGCATGGTTCCCTCAAGAGGCCGGGTCCTTAGCACGGCGCGCGGACCCATGCCCATCCGACCGCCGGGGGTTACCCGGGCCCTGCTTTGCCTGGAGGCTCCCCTGTCCACGACCCCGTCTTCTGCCCCCCTGCGGCGCACGCCCTTCTTCGAATTCCACGTCGCTGCCGGCGGCCGCATGATCGACTTTGGCGGTTGGGAGCTGCCGGTGCAGTACGCCGGCCTCACCGCCGAGCACAAGACCGTGCGCAGCGCGGTGGGCCTCTTCGATGTGTCGCACATGGGCGAGATCCGCGTGCGGGGCGCCAAGGCGCTCGACGCCGTGCGCCACCTCGTGGCCAATGATGTGGCCATTGTGGATGGTCAGGCTCAGTATTCGCCGATGTGCTACGAGAACGGCGGCATCGTCGACGATCTCATCGTCTACCGCATCACCGAAGACAACCTGCTCATCTGCGTGAACGCCGCCAACCGCGAAAAGGACTTCGCCTGGATGGTGGAGAACAATCCCCTGAAGGGCGAGGTGGAGTTCACCGACGAGGGTGACCAGTGGGCCCAGGTGGCCATCCAGGGGCGCCACGCCGAGGCCACGCTGCAGAAGCTCACCGGCGTCGATCTCTCGGCGATCAAATACTACTGGCACGCCGCCGGCACGGTCGCTGGCGTGGAGGGCTGCATCATCGCCCGCACCGGCTACACCGGCGAAGATGGCTTTGAGGTCTTCCTCCCCGTGGCCGGTGCGGCGGCGATCTGGCCGGCGGTGGTGGCGGCGGGGGCGGAGTATGGCCTCACCCCCATCGGGCTCGGCGCCCGCGACACCCTGCGCTTGGAGGCCAAGATGTGCCTCTACGGCAACGACATCGACGCCACCACCACCCCCTTGGAGGCGGGCATCGCCTGGGCCGTCAAGCTCAAGCGCCCCTTCTTTATCGGCCGCGACGCCATGCTGGCCCAGCGCGCCGCCGGCGTGCCCCGTCGCCTCGTCTGCTTGACGGTGGAGGGTCGCATCGCGCGCCACGGCCACACGCTGCTCTCCGATGGTGCGGTGGTGGGCGTGGTCACCTCGGGCACCAAGGCCCCCTGGGTTGATGCCAACATCGCCCTTGGATACGTCCCCGACGCCCTCTCGGCCCCTGGAACCCGTCTTCAGGTCGATGTGCGCGGCAAGCTGGCCGACGCAGTCGTGGTGAAGGGCCCCTTCTACAAGCGCGCCTGAGCCGCTGGAGGATCACATGAGCGTTCCGAGTGATTGTCTGTACAGCCGTGAGCACGAGTGGGTCCGCGTCGATGGCGATATCGCCACAATCGGCATCACCGAGCACGCCCAGCAGCAGTTGGGCGAGGTGGTCTTCGTCGAGGGCCCTGAGGTCGGCCAGGTCTTCGACTGCGACGATGAGGTGGGCACCATCGAGTCGGTGAAGGCGGTCGCCGAGGTCTACACGCCCGTGGCGGGCGAGGTGACCGAGACGAACGATGGCGTCATCGACAACCCCGAGGCCATCAACGAGGCGCCCTACGAGGCCTGGCTCCTCAAGATCCGGATGTCCAACCCCAGTGACCTCGACGCCCTGATGAGCCCCGAGGCCTACGAAGAGTTCTGCAACGTGGGCTGAGCGCGGCTCAGCCGGGCTGGGCCTCGAAGCGCATGGCGCCCTCGGGCAGAAAGTAGAGGATGGCCATCTTCCCGCCGCTGACGGTGGGGATGTGCCAGCTCCCGGGGGGGTAGACGGTCCAGCCGGGCGGGTTTCCGTCGAAACGGGGCTCGCCGTCGAGCACAAAGCAGATCTCCACCTCGCCTTTGGGGTGGGTGTGGCCGGGCCCGGGTCCGTCCATGATCACGGCGTCGACGCTGAAGCCCTGGCTCTCGGGGCTGGGCTTGATGGGGCGGCCAAAGCGCACGCCGGCGTTCTCCTTGGGGGCCAGCCAGCCCTCGACCACGCCGGCCAGCACGAGGGCGCGCAGGGCCTCGATCTCGGGGTGGTGCAGGGGCCAGGTGGCGTTGAGGCGCTGGGCGAGGGCCGGATCGCCGAGGTCGCAGCCGGCGAGGTGGGCGGTGAAGGGGCGGAGGGCGGCTTGCAGATGGGCGAGGCTCATGGCGGGGCTCCCGGGTGACGTTCCGCGGCCAGCCAGGGCGCGCCCCGCCGGCCTGTGAGGGGCGGTGTTAACCCAGGGAGGTCGGAAGAGGTGTGCTGTGTCCAAGGCCCTGGGTCCTCTGTCTGTCTCGCTGCTCTGTCTGGGCCTCGTGGGGAGCGTGGCGCAGGCGGCCCCGCCGACCGATGATCTGCCCCGGGCCTTCGCCGACGCGGCGGCCGAACACGGCGTGCCCGAGTCGGTGCTGCTGGCCCTGGCCTGGGAGGCCAGCCACTGGCGGGTTGACGCGGCGAGCGCCTGGGGCGGCCACGGCCTCTTCGATCTGCGCGATGAGCCCGGCGGCGGGCCCACGATCGAGTGGGTGAGCCGGGTCTCCGGCCTCGGCCCGGCCGATCTGCTGCACAGCCCGCGGGCGAGCGTGCGCGGCGCGGCGGCCCTGCTGGCCCAGGCGGCGCGGGCCAGCAATGGCGGCGTGCTGCCGCCGGTCGACGACCTGATGGCCTGGGACGCGGCGATGACGGCCTTTTCGGGCTCCGATGATCCGCGCATCCAGGGCATGTACGTGCGCTTCCTCTACGAGGCCCTCACCGAAGGGGTGCCCCTCGATGCCGAGACCGGTCTGTCGATCATCGGCGAAGATCTGCCGCTCGACTGGGTCTCTGTGCCGCCGCCGCCCACGGCCTGCGACTACGCCGGCTGCTACCAGTTCATCGCCGCCAGCTCGGCCAACTACAGCAACTACAGCCGCACCGCGGCCGACATTGGCTATGTGGTCGTTCACACCACCCAGGGCAGCTACAGCGGCACCATCTCCTGGTTTCAAAACAGCAGCGCCAGCGTGAGCGCCCACTATGTGGTGCGGTCGAGCGATGGGCAGGTCACCCAGATGGTCCTCGAAGAGGATGTGGGCTGGCACGCCGGCAGCTGGTCCTACAACCTCGCCAGCGTCGGCATCGAGCACGAGGGCTGGGTGGACGAGCCGGAGGTCTGGTACACCGACGCGATGTACACAAGCTCGGCGGCGCTCACCGCCGACATCTGCGCGCGCAACGGCATCTCCCTCGATCGCGCCTACATCATCGGCCACGTCGAGGTGCCCGGCGCGACCCACACCGATCCGGGCACGGGCTGGGACTGGTCCTACTACATGGACCTGATCAACACGGCCTCGGGCGGCGGGGGCTCCGCCACCGCCGATGTCATCGGCGTGGTCGCCGACACCGACATCTACAGCGGGGCCCGCATCGTCGGCGCCTCGGTCTGGGTGGAGGAGACCGGCGAGACGGTCGCCACCGACGCCGACGGCTACTACCACTTCTACGATCTGCCCGCGGGCGCCTACACCATCCACGCCTGCGCCGACGGCTACGACGAAGGCACCTGCACCAAAGACCTGACCAGCGGCGAGACCTGGTGCTCGATCGCCCTCGTGCCAGGTACCGGCTGCAGCGGCGGCGGTGAGGACGGCGGCGGCGGCGACACCGGCACGACCGATGGCGGCGGCGACGACACCGCGGTGGCCGGCGACGCGGGCGGTGGCGACGACGGCAGCGAAGAGCCGGGTACGCCCGACATCCCGGCGGGTTCCCCCCCCGGACAGGCCGTGCCGATGGACGATGTCAAGGGCGGGTGCGCCGCCGTGGGCGACGCGGCGGGCCCCTCGGCCGCGCTGCTGGCCGGCCTGCTGGCCCTGGGCCGTCGGCGCCGCCGGGGCTGAGCTACTCGACGAAGGACTCCAGGGCCTTGCTGCGGCGAACATGGCGCAGCTTGCGGATGGCCTTCAGCTCGATCTGGCGGATGCGCTCGCGGGTGAGGTTGAAGCGCGCGCCGATCTCTTCGAGGGAGTACTGGGTGGGCTCGCCGATGCCATAGCGCATCCGCAGCACCTTCTCTTCGCGCGGGGAGAGCTGGGCCAAGGCCTCGCCGATCTCGTCGCGCAGGGTGCCCTCTTCGAGCTCGTCGCCCGGCGCGCTGGCCTCGGGGTCTTCGATGAGCTCGGACATGGCGCTGTCGGAGTCCTCGGAGATGGGGGCGTCGAGGCTGATCGGCTCGCGGATCAGGCGCAGCAGCTCGTCGATCTTCTCGGGCTCGATCTCCAGGTGGGCGGCGATCTCTTCGGTGGAGGGCTCGCGGCCGAGCTGCTGGAAGAGCAGCTTCTGGGTGTAGTGAATCTGGTTGACCACTTCGAGCTTGTAGATCGGGATTCGGATGGTGCGGATCTGGCTCTCGATCGCCCGGATGATGCTCTGGCGGATCCACCACGAGGCGTAGGTGGAGAACTTGAAGCCGCGGGTCCAGTCGAACTTTTCGACGGCCTTGATGAGGCCGAGGTTGCCCTCCTGGATGAGGTCGGCCAGCGGCAGCCCGCGGTAGCTGTACTGCTTGGCGATGCTGACCACGAGGCGCAGGTTGGCGTTGATCAAGGCCTGCTTGGCCAGCTCGCAGTCGGGGCCGGCGTCGGCGACGCGGCGGGCGACCTCAACCTCGTCCTCGCGATTGAGGAGCGGGATCTCCCCCATGCGCTTCAGGTACTTGTTCAAGAGGGGGTTGCCCTCTCCAACAGGGGGGGCGCTGCGGGGGCGGGTCGCGGTCCAGGACATGCGGGCTCCTCGGTGCTGTGAAAACACCTTGCAAAGTCCGTGCCAGCAACGGAACCTCGACGGCACAGGCGGCCGCCTCGTTGAAGATCGGCGCGGCAGGCTGATCCAGCTTCGGACATCGGCCGGGGCGTCGATAGGGGCGCCGGCGCGGCCGCGGCGGGAGTGTCGTGGGGGCGGACATCGTCCAAAAAATCGGACGTCCCGACGGGGTCGTGGCGAGGCTCAAGGGCGTGGCGCGCAGTCCGATGTCGCCTGCGGGGCAGGTCCCGCGCCGCCCCAGACGGAGAGCCGCCGTGCTTCGCAACCTTGGATTTCGCCAGCAGGTCTACACCTTTGTTGGCGTGGTAACGACTGGATTTGTCCTCACGGGCGCCCTGGCCTGGAAGACCATTGACGAGGTGCAGGTCGATGGACCCATCACTAGCACCATCCTTCGCCAGCGCGACCTGCTCGCCGACGTCCTGCCGCCGCCGGCCTACATCATCGAGGCGCGTCTGCTCTCCTTGGAGATGCTGCGGGCCCCAGACCCCGAGGCGCTGCGGCGCGACATCGAACAGATGCGCGTCTTGCGCGAACAGTACAATACGCGCCACGCGCACTGGACCGGCCTGATGGAGACCGGGCCCACCCGGGTGGCGCTGCTGGATGAAGCGGCGGTGACCGCCCAGCAGTTCTTCGAGGTGGCGCTGGGGCCCTACGCGGCGGCGCTGCAGGCCGGCGATCGCCAGGCGGCCCTCACCCTGGAGGTCGAGAAGCTCGGCCCGGCCTATGTCGCGCACGATCAGGCCATCCGCCGCGGCGTGGTGACCCTGGTCGCCGAGGCCTCGGCAACCGAGGCCCAGGCCCGGGCCCATGTCTCCACGGGCCTGTGGCTCTTCGGCGCCGCCTCCAGCCTCGTGGTGGTGGCCAGCCTGGCGATGGCGGTGGCGGTGGCGCGGCTGACCTTGGCGCGGATGCACGAGGTCTCCGATGCCCTGGGGGCGGTGGCCGACAAGCAGCTCACCGTGCGCCTGCACGTGCATGATGATGGAGAGCTCGGGCAGATCTCCAACTCGCTCAACGGCGCGCTGGAGGGGCTGTCTGTCTCCCTCGGCGAGGTCGATCAGCTCGCCCAGGAGCTCGCCGAGCGGGCCACCCGACTCACCCAGACCAGCGGCTCCATCCGCGCCCAGGCGGCCGACTCGGGGCAGCGGGCCGATCAGGCGGCCGAGGCGGCTGGAACGGTCAACGGCACCCTTCAGTCGGTGGTCTCCTGCACCACCGAGATGAGCGCCAGCATCCGGGAGATCGCCCGTCACAGCGAAGAGGCGCGGCGGATTTCGATGGAAGGCGTGCGTGCCGCCGAGGCCACCAATCTGTGTATGAGCAAGCTGGAGAACTCCAGCGCCGAGATCAACGCGGTGGTGAAGGTGATCTCCTCGGTGGCCGACCAGACCAACCTGCTGGCGCTCAACGCCACCATCGAGGCGGCGCGGGCCGGCGAGGCGGGCAAGGGCTTCGCGGTGGTGGCCAACGAGGTGAAGGAGCTGGCCAAACAGACCAGCGCCGCGACCGAGCAGATCTCGGCGCGCATCCAGGCGATTCAGCAGGACAGCCGGGCGGCGATGGTGGCGATTGTTCAGATCGGCGACATCATCCGCACCATCCACCAGGCCCAGGAGAGCGTGGCCACCGCGGTGGTGCAGCAAGACGCCACCACATCGGAGATGACCCGCAGCCTCGCCACGGCGGCCTCCAACATGGCCGACATCGCCCAGAATGTTCATGAGCTCTCCGGCTTGCTGCGTCGCTCCAGCCTCGCCAGCCAGGAGGGGCTCGACAGCGCCGAGCGGGTGGCCTCGATCGCCTCGTCGCTGGCCGCCCAAGCGCGGTCCTTCGACATCGGCGAGCCGGCGGCCGCCCGATAAGGGCCTTTCGAGGCGCGGCCCCCTTGGGTGCGGCGCCCGGCGATCCGTCCTCCTCATCAGGATTGGAGAGCCACCATGGACCTTGCACCTGTTGAAATGGATGTTCCTGCCCTCGTCGCCTCTGTCGGCCCGGTCGTCGCACCGCCCGTCGCCTGGGTCCCCGAAGAGGACCACGCTGCGATGATGAAGACCCCGAGCGAGCTGCCGCACAACCCGGTCTTCGCCCCGGCGGTGGGGATGACCTTGGATGGCTCGATGGCCGACAGCGATGTGGCGGCCCTGCGCGGCGCCGCCGCCGCCGAGCTGGAGATCGACCTCTTCTCGGCGCTGGGCTGGCGGGGCGCCACCGTGCTGGGCGGGGCTCATGGCTTTGTCGGCGACGCTCCGCCCGGGAGCTGGGGGGCCTTTCAGGGTCTGTCCAACATCGACACCGACCCTGGCGCCGGTCTGGGCGAGCTCTACCTGCGCCAGCACCTGGGCGGCGACGCGCTTCGCTTGAGCGCCGGCCGCATCGATGCCAACGTCGATCACGCCGCCTCGGACTACGGCGGCGGCTTCCTCAACCCGGGCCTCAACGCCACCCCGACGATCGCTGGCATCCCGACCTTCCCCGAGCCGGGGCTGGGCGTCGCGGCGGCGGCCTTTGACGAGGGGGTGGTGCGTCCGCGGGCGGCGCTCTTTCCCACCCTCGGCGGCTCCTTCGCGATTGGTCAGGTGGCGGTCGCCACGGGCTCCAGCGGTGGACAGATCGCCGCCGGGGCCTGGCGCCACCAGGTCGAGGGCGCTGGCCCGGCCCGCGGCGGCTTCGCGATGATCGATCAGCCCTTGCTCTTCCGCGGCGAGGATCCGGCCCTGGCGGCCTTCGCGCTGGGTGGGGTGGGCGATCCGGTGGCCTCGGACTTCCGCGGCCATGCCGGCGGCGGGCTCGTGGTGATCGGCCTCCCCTTCGGGCGGGAGGCCGACAGCCTCGGCCTGGGCGCCTCCTGGGTTGCGCTGGCCGAAGCCGTGCCGGGCGGCCCCGCTGGCGAGGCCGTGCTGGAGGCCTTCTACAAAGTGGCCGGTTCGAACCACCTGGATCTGACCGTGGACGGCCAGCACCTGATCCAGCCGGGCGGCGCCGGGGGCTACGCGGTGACCCTGCGCACGGAGCTTTTCCTTTAGGAGGCCCTCCCGACGCCGATGAAGGTG
>Ga0164294_10004019_pt1 | contig 12932 bp, 15 predicted proteins | sample GEODES005metaG_FD_111479 | JGI IMG/M metagenome (GOLD analysis project Ga0164294, IMG submission 111479) | Oligotrophic lake water microbial communities from Sparkling Lake, Wisconsin, USA - GEODES005 metaG | ecosystem: Environmental > Aquatic > Freshwater > Lake | place: USA: Sparkling Lake... | reverse complement strand
TCCAGAATTCCAATAAGTCGTTCCCGTTGCGTCAAGTGTTCCCATCGGAACCACGATCAGAAAACCTGCTGTGTCCGCAATTGCACGAAAATCTCCGTAATAAAATTGTTCAAACGCAGTGCTTGTATATCCATGAAAATTCAACACCACTGGTGCTGGTGTACCCGGTGTGTAGCTTGCTGGAATGTACAGCGTATAGCTGCGCGTCAAACCATCATGAATCATTGTTTCGTTTATGGTTTGCTGTCCGAAAGAAGCAAATGGTAATAAGAGGAAAAGGGCTAAATATCTCATGCCTAAATGTAATGAGAAATTGAATGAACACTACTTTCCAATACAAAATATAACCAATTCACTGAAAGCCACTATCAACAGGGCTTTAAGAAAACAGAACTCTTTAGAGGTACAAATAGGGTACAAATTCAATCAAAAATCAACTCTTCTGGAGTTGCTCCCAGTTTCATTATTAGTGTGATCCCTAGTTTGATTATATAATTTTCAATCGAAATCTGATTCGATTCAAGCGATTCTTTTAGTTTAATAATTTCATTTAATCTATTCTTCGTTTCTACTCTCTTCATATCAGAATCCACACATAAAAACAATTCTTCTTCTTCTGAAATAATTTTTGACAATGCTAAACCCCACAATTGCAAGCTCAAAAGATCAAGATCACTTTTGACGTCATAAAAGACAGCTCTTCGAGCGCATTGCAACTTTCCAGATGTCGCTACAGATATAGCACAGAGGTTCGCACAATTATTATTCAACGTAAATTTATCTTCTTCTTTGTTATATGCGCTGGAACAGCGGTTTCTAATCTTCGATTTCGAATCAAGTTCGCTTTCGTTTTTCTCATCGAGATAGTAACTCTCATACACACTGATTTCCCCACCGCAACCCAAAGAAAGATTAACTACCCCTGTTGCAGAATCTTTCGCCATTTTTTTGAACATTATCATCTCATCATAAGCACTCTTCAATTGTTCAAATTCACAATTACCTTCAACATAAAAATGATACAAATCAAAAAAAACATCTCTTGAAAATAAAAATTTGCCAACAGAAAGAAAATCACTTAAATCACTAGATCCTATGCTATAACCTCCTGGATATCGCTGCAAATCCTCACTGCTACTCCAAAGATTGAATTTTAATCTGTAGGGAAAAATTAATGGGGAGGTTATATTCGTTAAAGAATGACCTTCCTTGGAGTATTTTGATATGAAAAAAGACTCCCGCTCGTTCACTTTTCTCTGAGATGAAATGCCTGATTCTAGCTCTTGAATTTCGATTTCATCTTTGTTTGAGTACATCCAAAATATTTTTCTTGGATTGCTGGGACGACTATGCCTCTTTTTTGTAGCACTTTTAACTGAATTTTCATCATTGTTTAATTGCGCTAAGTGTTCTTTAAATCTTTTGTCTAGATTCATTGTTTGACCAATATATCCAATTTCACCAGAGACTTTATTTCGCAGGGCATATATAAAATATGTCTTCTCGCTCATTAGGATGGATCGATGTTATTTAATATTACGTTATAACACTTTCTTCTCATTCTCAACAGACATCAACCTTCTATAAAAAAACACAATGAGGACTCCAAGTAAGGCGACAAGAGCTAAAATCATTATCGGTTTTTTTATTCTTTTGATTTGCAAATTGAAAGCGTCCCATTCTCTCCAAGTTTGCTCGCGCTGTTTCCAAAGTCTTGTATTATTTTCAAACTCCTGACAATATTCTTTAAGCAACCCTTCACTATTATACAAATACCTATTAATCACCTTCTCAATATACTCAGCCTCACTCTCAATGCCCCAATTGCCGAGATAATACTTCTGTATGTAATTTAAATTTGAGTAGTACAAATCGGATCGATCATTATTCCGAATTTTTTCCAATTCAAAGTTTAGTTTATACCAATCACCCGTTTTTATAGTATTCCCGCTTACTCCGAAAATAATATTTGAAGCACAAGCATAGTTCGGATCTGGATTTGTAAATCGTTCATAGCGTGAGTACAGAACTTTATTAATAGAATCCAATCTAGATTTTGAAATTTCAATTTCAGAGCATATTTCGGAATGGTGACTATCAAAAAAGTAAATTCTAACTTCTACTAAGAACAAAAAAATCAAATAAGCAAAACCTACCAATAAACACAATAAAACTATTCTTAACCAGGGGTTTTTATTGCTCTTCATCTTGAACTTCTTATTTTCTCTATTAATGTACTACCATTTCTCAGACTCTTGTTTGTCTGAATTCAGAACATACGCCTTTAAACTTTCACTTAAATTGTTGAAGTAAACAGGAATATCATTTATACAAACCCAAGCCTTCCTTGGCTCTCCGTTTTTATAATATGCCGCCCAATCTCCTTTGAATGGAAAAGAATTCCAACCGTATTGAGCATTCGCATATGTCTCAATGCTCAAAACATCAAACTTATACCGACCATCTCTAAATGAAATTTCAACTTGATATCTCGTAAGATAAGTCACCCCTCCTAATGTGTAAATCAGCCCATCGGCAGAACCTTCGATTCGAATCGAGTTTCCTTCTATTTTAGATTTAATGACATCTTCAGGACTTTTGTATGTCTTACCAACCCATTCTATACATTTAGAGTAAATATCAACTGATTTCATTGAATCTACTGGAACTACGATGTAATCTGTGAGTCCAGCCTCGCTAACAGTAAATTTAGATTCTTGCGCCAATAATGAGTTCGACACTAGAGCAATAGACAAAATGCACAAAAATATTTTTTTCATAAATTCAATGGATTAAAAGACTTCAAGTGAAATTGGATAGATAAAAGACATCAATCCAACGGCACACTCGGCAACTCATTTGAGATTTGAACCTCCGCAGCTGAAGATGATGCAGAAGAAGCGTCCGCTTTTACTTTTTCCTTCTTCTTTGCCGTTTTAAGAATCTTCTTTTTCGCTTCATCAGACTCCTCTCCTTCTGTGATTTCTCTTTTGATAACGCCAGTTTGAAGGACTTTAACGATTTCGTCATTGGTCACTTTCAAATCTGGATAGATGGCCTTCAGCTCCTTCTTAATTGAATTCAAAACGGACTCGGTATAAAGCAAGTTCCCAATCATAAATTTGTTGGTGGCTTGTTTCTGCACGTAGATATTCTCAAGAGAACTCTTCTGAATTCCCTCTTTGGTTAGCGTGTAAAGCAATTCCAAGTCATCAGCAGACTTCGCTTTGATGTTTAAAAATTCAAATTGAAATACTGGAATGTGCTGAATAGGCTTTGTGAAAAGAATCTTATACACTCTCCAAGTAACACCGTTTGTAAGAATTACCCAATCAATTCCTTTATTCGCTCCGTAGTCAACTGCTTGCTTAACGTGCGGATCTTTCAGTTCAATACCAACAGCCTTCGCCTCAACAATAATGGCAATGTTACCATTAATCTTCAACGCCAAATCGCAAAAAGTTCCACGAATAGAATGCTCGGTTGTAATATCTGTATACTTGTCAAACCCAAGAATTTCACTGAAAATTCCCGTGAGTAAAACAACAGTATCCGATTCATTCGCATCTCTGATTTTAGCCGATTCTACGATTGGTTGAAATCTCTTCAATCCTTCTACTATTCTACTTTGAATTTTTGCAGGTATTGCCATTTTGATTTTTATTTACAAGTCAAATTTACGGAAAGTTTTACATTAGCATCGGAATGAAAATACTTTCGGCAAAAAGTATTCAACTTACACCTAAGCAAATTGCTTGTTTCTCCATACTTTCGAGACATAATTCAATTCAACTATGAAACTTTTCAATTCATCACTTTTCGCTCTCTTACTATCGTTTTCATTTACTGGATGCGTTTACTATTCGCATTCAGCCCATACGAATATTCGTCAAGATTCATTTGATCAGTCTTATCAATATCTGAAAACCGAGAGCTTAATGGTTGGCGTAAATTATGCTGAAACAACTGATGTAATTAAAAAGCCTGCACAAAACACAGTACCTGACTCAAATAGACCATTGACGGATGAGGAAAAACAAGCAATCCTTGAAAACATCCAATCAGGAAATTCGGTTAATTCAGCATCATTAAACAATTCATATCTTTCCATTTACGAACCTACTTTCTTCGCTTTATCCGAATTTGTAAAAAGGAAGTACGGAGAAAGTGCGATAATTGGAAATGTTGTGTGGGATGTCAAAAACACAATATTCTTTTGGGACTTTCAAAAAATTGAGTCGGTAACATTTGATGTTTATTTGAAGAAATAGAACTGGCTCTATACCAATCACAAACATTATTCAACCGACGAACTTTTCCTTTAATCGTTGTAATACTTAATTTTACCTTTTACAGCAACTGATGAAAAATCCAAATTAAGATACTTCGACAAAAGAACATTCCCTCCAACATATTCAAGATCTCCAATATCCTCAACAAAAGTATTTCTCAAGTTTAGATTGCCTTCAACACGTTTCAATGTGCCCAGCGTCTCAATTGGTGTCATTTTCAAATTACAATCTCCTCCTACCGCAACCAATGGCGACAATGTCTTTAGTTTCGTGAAATGAACGCCAGATTGCGCTGTCCAAACACTTCCTTTTACTAAACTCAGTTTTCCGAGCGATTCTAGTTCACATTCACTAAAACCCAAATCTCCATTAATCTGCTCGATGTTTCCCAAAGACTTAATACCGTATCTCCCTCGAATAAAGAGACTCCCTGGTATTATTGTAAATGCCAAACAAAATGCAGATTCACCATGCTCGTTAATTGGAAGTATAAACGGGTTCCCTTCGATATTCGAGTAATTATCGATATTATTCAGATTAACTCTTACTCCAGTTAAATCAAATAAATAATTTTCAATAATCTTGCGCTGATCGTTTTTACTAATCCTAAACGGCAAATCAGGCGTGAAACTTGGAGATGAATTTTCAACTCTCTCTATTTTTTGAGTCTCGATATCAAAATTTAAAATCATCCCACCATTCCTAGAATGATGACCACCAAATCCGTTTTGATCGATGTATCGATAGATTTCTTCTTTAAGAGTTGGACTCATTTAACGCAACAATATGATTGGTTGAAATGACAGCATGGGCAGACGAAAAAAAACGGAGTTTCTATTGAAATTTCAAAAAAATATACAATCTCTAGTTATCGTCACAAATTACATCTTTTCGTTTTGGAGTAATCACCAATCTACATAAAGCTTCTTCCTGAGGAGGACTCATTTTTCTTAAAAAGTTTTCTTCAGGTGAATAATAGATTACTAGGTCAAATAAATTATCATTGTTCTCAAAAAACGTGTGAAATCTAAAAACTTCGTATTCCTCTTTAAATTCGAGTTTGTTATTATGACAATAGTCCTTGTCCTCTTGAAATGCATCTTCAGCAAGAAGATAAATGTTGTATTTATTCATTTGTCCTTTAGGAACACAATTTACACGCTTTGGATAAATCATCCATTTATTTAATCTTAATTGATTACGGATGTAATAATCACCATAATAAGCACAACCGCATGTCTCACCAAACAACGCTTCTAATTCAGCGTTGATATTAATATAAAAATCTAAAACTTTTTCAAGAGAAGCATGTTGGATCACTCGTTTGTTTTCATCAAAACCAAAAGTCGCGTTGTAAGTGATAGAACTTAAAAAACCACCCTCAAAATCATAATTCAAAGTAGCTGTTTTACCAGCAAGTAAAGTGGAATATTCAAGCATTGGTTGGTGGGTTGCATAATTAACATCGTCACTGACAAATTGCGCTTTTTCCTTCAACTTGACTTGGTATTGTGTAGAATTCCAATCTACTCTTTTAAACATTGAAACATCAATTCCCTGAGCTTGCGAGGTCACACTTAATGTCAAAGCAAATAAAAGTGATATAATCAAACGGCCTAAATATCTATTCATAGCATGTTTTTCTTTATTTACAATACGCTTTTGCAGCTACAAAAGGCATAGACAAATATATCAAATATTAAACGGCACCTCAATTATTATCGGTTCGCAAATACTTTGCTCCGTAGTTGTGACCTTCGGTAAAATGTAGGGAAGCAACTTCGTAAGAATATACGCTCTTTCTCTCGGTTCAAGCTCTTCCAACAAACTGGGGAGGTTGTGAATCTCATTAGTAATTATCTCGAACAAGATTTCACGGCTGTCTCTTGTTATTTTGTTTGGAGTGCCCTTGGCTCTTCCAGTCTTCGCTCTGTCAATTTTCATCTATTTTAGGACGTTTTCCAAGGCGTGCAGCCTTTCTAAGTAAATTTTGTATGTTCTGTTTCCATTGTTGGCCTTCAGCGCAATCAAATGATTTTCAATTAGCTCAGCACAATTTTCAATTGTTGTATATCCATTTAGCTTTACTGGCAATTCTGGCAATTCCATTTGATTGAAATAATTTTCAAGCTCCGAAATCTCCTCATCCCAATTCTCAGGTTCTTGACGAACGGATTTACTCAAAAAAACAATTTGTTTAGGTTGCTCAATTGGTCTTATGTCACATTCTGTTTGGTCAATGGGTAATAACGATGGGGCCTCTTGTTCTTCAGGTATGAACTCTTTAATCTTGAACTTGATTAAATAATCCGCAAGATCAAAGCCACACTCTCTTTCAACTGCGGTAGCTTTCTGTTCGAGCAAATCAAAAACTTGAAAAGTAGCCATATGGGATAACTCCTTAGCTTTAATCCTCCACTTCTCGAATCCATTGATATCTGGATAAAGTAAAACTCTTCTACCCCTGAGCACATTGCACCTCTCTTCGCTGAGATTATTCAAACTACCAGCTGCTAGCCATATAAATTGGGGAAAGTAAACACTTGCCACAACTGCAGTTTTTTCACTCTCCACAATTGCAACGGCCTTTGATTTATCAGAGAGAAGATGTTCGCCAAATAAGCACTGCTTCAATTCAAATTGAGACATCTTGCACACTTTATGAATCCAAGTAATGTGATTAAATGGACTTTTTACTCTTTTGCCAGTATTTGGAGCATACAGCATCACCTTTCCAGCTCTTACTTTCCCTGCAATATCAATTTGCCAAAACACAGTTGAGCCATTCCAATGATTCGATGATCCGATATAATAACGACTTATCAAGCCGCATGTAATTTCACTCCCAAAGAGGTTAAGCAAGTAGGTCACGAAATGATTTGATTCATAACCAATCAAACTTGATTTGAACACTTCTGTTGAAATCGTCGAAGTTGTTTTGGATTCAACTTTTAACATTGGAGGTTTAAGACTCTCGTTCAGCGTCTTCTCAATGAAAATGCTGTTATCTTGGAAATACTGCTTTGGCGTATAATGATAACCGCAATTACTCTCACGGTTGCATCTTCCGACGGTTGGGTGAACATGGTCATTCGTCTCTATATCGACATATCGTGAAAACGTCTTACCACGATTTCGGCAACTTGGGCATATGTAGCGTGTGCTCAGTCCTTTGTATTGTTCTAATGAAAATCGGTATGGAGTTCTCATCTAATTAAATATTTTGTTTTAATAGCTTCACTTAGTTCACTTAATACACTTCTGCGTGAAGCGAGTGTAGAAAGTGAATGATTAAAAAGAACTTATTTTCTCTGCATGCACCACGTAGCCATAGTTTCTTCTTGTCGCTTGAAAGCCCGAATTCCTTAATCTATCGCTAAACGTGCGTGAAGAACATGACTTAAAACCGTTCTCCAAACAGAATGTCCTATAATCACTGTATAACTCCTTCAGCGGGACTTCCAGCAATGTTGAAACTCTGTAGCCATATTCACTTAAAAACAACTGTACGCTGTCACTTTCAATTCTGTATTGCTCTACAGCTTTTTTAGCTGCTTCACATTCAGAAAATCGCTTTTGCTTTAGAAGCTTACTAAGACCATCCAGAACCCAATTAAAAACCCCTGATAGTTCACTTTCAATTATTTTGATATGTAACTCCTTGTCTTGCTCTTCAGACGGAATAGTTACATCAAAAGGTATAATTAGAAACCGTCTGAAATAAGCATTCGTGTGCTCAATATCTTTTGGCAACTCGTTACAATTAAAAATTAGTTTAGCATACTGCTTTAATGTAAATGGTTGCCCGTATGGCAAGCGGGCTTCAACTGGCTCACCAGAAACTAATTGCTTAAAGATTGAAGCTTCTAAATTCCCATTGATTTCACTAGCATAGTTCACAAGCTTATTAGACAATTTGGCTCTGAAATAACCATTTTCATTGGTTAGACTTTGGAGTGAAAAGCTACTCACATTTTCTGCACCTAAAAGTGCATTCACAATCTCAAAAAACACACTTTTACCATTAGCTCCTGTGCCGTATAACACTAATGCTTTTTCTTCTTTGAGCGTTCCATTTCCATGCTTGATAAATACATACCCCAAATATTCAGACAGAACTCTTTGCCTTTCCTTGTCTGGCAGCACACGATCGAGATAAGATTGAAATAACGGAGCTTTAGAAGTGGGATTATACTCAAAAGGAAGCTGATAAGTAAGAAAATCTGATCTATCAAATGGCTTTATTTGGTTCCCATTTATACTAATCTCAAAGGTGCCATTCTTCAGGTTGATTTGCACTTTTTTATCATTAACTTCAGGAGTAGGTAAATATGCTGATGCCAGAAATTGTTTAAACAACTGCTCCCTAAACAGAAAATACCGCGCATCAAATTTGGCGATTCCCATGTTCTCAGCTGCTTCACCGAGAAATTTCTGAAATGTTTCCCTCTCTAATTCAGACCAAAAAGTACCATTGTACAAGTAAATAAAATCATTATTTCGGCATAATCCCCAGCGATTCTTTTCTGCAATCGCCAAGACATTCTCTACTGCCAACACCAAAAAATGCTTGTTATTCAACTTGAAATTCTCAATTTGCTTTGGATTTGCCAGTGACTCAAAATCGAGATTTTCAAATTGCAAAACGAGTTCGTTTAAAATCCTACTATGATTCAATGGTTCGCACTTTTCTAATAAGCGTGCAGTCTCATCCATTAAGTCCTTTGGCTGAATATTACTTTCAGCATAATATATTTGATTGAAATCAAATGAAACTTTGATTTTGTTTTGACCATTTGGAGAATCCTCAAATTGATTGGTATTAGGCTCTTGCATGACCAACCCTCCCTTTTGATTTGATATAGTGTTCAGCTTCCGCCTCGGTCTCTGCAAGTGATTTTCGCTTACCTTGTTTTAACCACTCATCGATCTCAGACTTTAGGAAGCGTAACTTCTTTCCTCCCTTGTGCACAGGAATAAGTCCTGCATTCACCCAACCGTAAACAGTTGGCTTGCTGGGTTTGTCTGGATGATAATTACAAAGCTCATTTAGATCGAACCACCGATCCTCTTGGGTTGGTTTCTCATAGTTCCTTTCTTGCAGCAATCTTTTAATCTCGCTTACTTCATTAGTAAGAAATGAGAAAGCCTTGGGCAGTGTTTCAAGGGTTAAGCCTTCATTTAAATTTTCCATTTTATATCAATTTAATATTTGATATTGCAATGGTATCTGGGGCTTTTTGGGGCAACAATAGGGGGGTACTCCCTATTTCAATTTTTGATAATCGATTTTTACAGTTTCTTTGTGAACATGTGCAGTGTATTTGCTTTTATTCTCTGCACTGTAATCTGAAAGGCTAGAAATATTCCCTTTGACCGCTCTGCCTTCTTTATCTGAATTAAACCACTTTGCAACTTCCTTATTAAGCTGGTACTTAGTGCGAAAGTGCTCTTTTTCTATGTGCTTTAAAAAACCTAAATATTCAAACATTGCAATACTGTAAGGCAATCCCTTTGCATTTATCAATTCAACAAGGCTTTGTTGGTTTGACACTGTTAATTGCTTAACCTTCGGCAATTCTAAGAAACCATACTTTCCCAATTCAGCTTTAAGATTATCCGTTTTCGATGCGGTTTGCAGTGGTGGCAAACTATGTTCGCACTTATCAAAAGAGGCAAACAATCGAGGGTGTTTCTTCACTTGTTCCTCAACCTTGTTCACTATTCCTGAATAGTAGCCAAATTCTTTTACGGCTTTATGGGTTAAAATAATTGGGTATTGTTTCTTGACATAGCCCCAACCTTCATTTATTCCGGTATGCTGAACGTGGAAAAAGTTTAAATGCACATCTCTTACATACTGTTCAGCATTTGCTCCGTAAAGTGTGGAAGGAGAAACTTTAAACTCCGTCTCAAAATATTGTTCTCCCTCTTTGTATGCTTCAATGTATATTTCAAGGTAATCCAAGCCGTTTACCCTTATCTCTTTTTGAGTATCCATATTTCGAACTAGCAATTCCCTTGAGGTGAGAATTGTCGCTAATTCTGGAGTGAAAATCCTAACAGTTTCAGTCTCTGTTACAACTTTAACAGAACCGTTGGTGGTTATTTCTCTCTTGAAACTTAGAAGTGTCTCTTTATGTTTCTTAGACTCTTGGATTGGAAAGATTAATTCAAATCGAGTATTGTCTTTCATCGTCTCTCTTGTGTTTATTCACCTCTCCATGGCTCAGGATCCGAATTATATCCAGGATCACTGCCTGGCCATCCCAAAAAGTCGTTCGACCAACAATCGCCTCTTTCCCAATCTAAAATCTCTTCGCTGATGACAGACAGATCAACATCATGTAAAATTGCACCTTTCATATATACAATTCTCTTATAACCAATCAAAGGATTAATAAAGGAAACAGATGTTAAATTAGAATTCCAAAAGGAATTTGGCATATATGAGTTTTCAAAAGAAGTATCTTTTATGCTACAATTAATAAATAACGTTTCGGACAAGGATCCATTGGTGAAAATGACGTTTTGCATTTGACAATCTTCAAATCTATCAATTGATAAATATTCACAATCCAATTTTTTATCATAAAAATGCACATCCTTAAAACTGCAGCCCGAAAAATTCGTAAAATCAAAATAAGTCAAATTGATATTTAGATTATTAAATTGGGATCCGTAGAATGTAGAATCTCTAAATTTAGATGAATCTAAATATATACTTTCAAAATTAACATTAGAAAATGTGCTATTTCTAAAATCAGATTTGTTTATCAAAGTCCTTGAAAAATCTACATTTTCAAATTTGCAATGAATAAAATTCATGGAACTTAAATCCATTCCGGATAAATCGAGATTAATACATTTCCTTTCGTCATTTAGCAATTGTAACAATTCATTTCGGCTCGTTTTTTTCATAGCATGCAAGACTTTATTTCAAATTTAGGCTCTTCTTTCAAGATTATCAATTTTTCATTTGGCAAACAAATATTAATCAAAAGGAATTACTCATATTAAAAATTCAATTTTATTCTATCAGCCGCCTCACGCTTCTTCTGGTCAATAATTTTAGCATAAACCTGAGTGGTCTTGAGATCCTTGTGACCAAGCATCTTAGAAACAGTGTATATATCAGTACCCAATGAAAGCTGAAGCGTAGCGTAGGTATGTCTAAAACAATGAAAAGTAATGTCTTTCGTAATTCCAGCAGCACCAATCCATTGGTATAGGAATTTATTCTCATATGCTGAGTAATGAAGTCCTTCGAACACCTTGTCATTTGGCTGCCTGCGCTCTCCGAGCCATTCAAAAGCCTGTTCTGATATTTGCAAAACCTCCACTCCCTTGGTTTTTTGCTGAGTAAAATGAACACAATAACCTTCTTCTTTACTGAATTGGATATTGTCCCAAATCAAATTTTTAAGATCTATGAATCTCATACCAGTAAAGGCTGAAAAAATAGCTGCACGTTTCATCGTCGGATTATTGCATTCCGTAATAACAAGACTATTCAATTCATCGAGAGTCAAGTAATTTCGCTTAGTTTCTTGATACTTGATTTGTTCTACCGATGAATTCAAATCTTTCAAAAGGTATCCATCCTTATAGGCTTGCTTCAGCGTTGCTTTGAATTTATTGAAATAGGAAACTGCTGAATTCTGAGCAAGTTTTGCCTTATTGCGTCTTGGCATCTGAGCATTCAGAAGAAAGTCCTTGAAATCATTGCACAATTTCTCATTGAGATCCGCAAATTTCAATTTACCATTAGTAAAAGCAAGAAGGTAGTTATATGAGGACAACCAATTATCATGATTACTCGCTTTTCGCTTATCTGCCAAATCCTTAAAATACTCTACAAAATTCTTTTCACCCAACTCACGAATTCGAAGTTGCTCCAATTCATAACCAGAATACACTTCGGGCTTGTTTAAATCATTCTCTCGTTTCTGACGCAGCTGCTCTGCAATTTGAATCGTCTCCTTATTGTGCTTTTTATCTAATGGATTATTAGACTTGTCATAAATGTACAAACCCAAAAATTCTCTTCTTGTTGGTTCTCCTGTTTGAAAATGAGGAATAGGAGGATAAAAATCTAAATAAAGACTTTGTCTGTTCTCAGAAATTGGTTTTTTCCGAAGTTTTACTTTGATTGTCATAACAGTTGATTTTTGTACCTTTTTGTACCTTTCAAAGCCGAAGGTACAATTAGGGTACAAGAATTCCATTAAAAAACAATTAACATCAATAAACAAATATTAACCACTCAAGAACCAAATAAACTATTAATCAAGGTTTTGCACGAGTTATTATATGAATGATATCGCTTTGCTTATCGGCAGTTACTTCCCAATACAAAACTTCCCAAAAATCGAATGCAAAATATCATCCGCCGAGATATTCCCCGTGATTTCAGAAAGATGATACAAGGTCTTGCGGATGTCTACTGTAAGGAGGTCGGAAGGGACGCCGAGGTTCATGCCGTTTAAGACTTCTTCGAGGGATAAGGCTGCGAGACGTAACGATTCATAATGACGAGCATTCGTTACCACCGTGTCGCTTTCATTCAACAACGGAGCGAAGCTTTCCACCAACCAACTACGCAACCCTTCTATGCCTTCACCCGACTTCGCCGAGATA
>Ga0164294_10004018_pt1 | contig 12935 bp, 12 predicted proteins | sample GEODES005metaG_FD_111479 | JGI IMG/M metagenome (GOLD analysis project Ga0164294, IMG submission 111479) | Oligotrophic lake water microbial communities from Sparkling Lake, Wisconsin, USA - GEODES005 metaG | ecosystem: Environmental > Aquatic > Freshwater > Lake | place: USA: Sparkling Lake... | reverse complement strand
CTTGCGCCTGCGCGACGAAATCCGCGAGCGCGTACGATCGGTGACGGGCATGAACTGCGTGATCGAACTGATCCCGCCGCGCACCCTGCCCCGCACCAGTTCGGGCAAGCTCAGTCGGGCAAAGGCGCGCAACCTCTATCTGGCCGGCGAGATCAAGCCGTACGCGATCGCCGCCTGATCCCGGACGGCGCAAGCCGTCGTGACGGCGCGTATTATGGCTGAATCTTCAAGTCGTTAGCCGTCCCTCGGCTATCGCCGGCATATGCGCGAACAAGCGCACCCCGTCGCCGATCCAAGCGCGACGATCGGACCATTGTCGACGAACCCGGCGCAACCACACCCCAACGTTAGCGCGGGCACAGCGTTGTCCGCACCGCGGCGGCGCCCCTCTTCGCGAGCACGTCAATCACACCAAAGCGGACCGATTATGGCCTTGCTGCCGGCGAGACACTTGGTAAGCCGTCACAGGTCGTTCTAAAGACAGCCAAATGTGTAGGGAAGATTGCTGAACCAGGCTTCATGGGGAGGAAGCCGTCAGGGGGGAAATCACACCACATGGCACTCTACATTGCCGGGCTCGCAGCTCCCGCCCCAGGGACTGCGAGGCTCGAACGGCCGCGTGGCCGATGACGGCCGTGGCTTTGGCCGGCTATGGCATTTTTGCGCCTGCCGACCCGACACCCGAAGACCGTGACCGATCCCGCTTGCTGGTCGCCCTTGCCTGGACCAGCGCCCGGCGGTCGATCGGCCGCATCGTCGGCCGCGATCTCGTGTCGGATCCCGGTTGGGACATCCTGCTCGACCTGTACGTCAACCACATGCAGGCGCGGCCGGTGTTCGTGTGCGGGCTGTGTCTGGCCGCCCAAGTACCCCAGACGACGGCGCTGCGCTGGATCGCCACGCTGGAAAAGCGCGGCTTGGTCGACCGGGCACCTGACGCGAACGACCGGCGGCGGTCGTTCGTCCGCCTGACGGAAGCGGGACTCGACCGGATGCGCGAGGCGTTGGACGCCTCGTCGGACAGCGACCGGCGGCTGGGCATCGGACGGCTCCAGACCATCCAATAGGATGGTCCGGCACGTCTGCCTGGATACGACCGGCGCCGTCGTCAGGCGCGCCGGAAGCGCCCTCGTGCACAGATAAAACTGCCAAAACCGTCCAACCTCTAACCCTTCGCTAACCCTCTCGGCGCTATTTTGGCCGGGTGAGTATCAAGTCCTCCTCGCAATTTCCCAAGCCGCGGATCGATATCCGCGCGTTGCTTGGGCTGTACGATCCGCCCGACACCACGGATTGGGGGCCGATCCGTGCCGCGCAATTGCATGCGGGGCGCCAGCTGGCGCTGTTCCTGCTCGCCGCCAATCTGGTCGGTGCCGCATTGATCGTGATGCTGTTCGACGGTCAGGCGCCGCGTCCGCTGTTGATCGGATGGGGCGTGGGCGCGGGCGCCGTCGGCATCGCCGTTGCCGTCCGCCGCCTCGCCACGCGCCACCGCGACGCCGGCAGCGCGACGCTGCACGACGTGCGCGACACGGTCATCGAAGGGGTCGGGCTCGCCTGCGTCTGGTCGGTGCCGCCGATCGTGCTGGGTTCGCACGCCCCGGTCGGCGTCGCGATGGCGCTATGGATCTTGCTGTCGGTCATGATGACCGCCAGTGCGGTGTCGATGGCGGCGCTGCCGATGGCGACGCTCAGCTTCCTCGGCATCCTCGGCACGGCGATCACCGCGATGCTGATCCGCATGGGCAGTCCCCTGCTGGCGGCGGCGACGGCGCTGTTCGTCGTCTTGCTGATGATCGGATGCCTGCAACGCGCGCGATCGCTGGTCGTGATCCGCGCAGGCGAGATCGGCATTGCCGAGCGCGACGCCACCGTCAGCCTGCTGCTTCGCGAATTCCAGGAAGAAGACGGCGACTGGCTGTGGGAAACCGACAGCGCCCGACGCATCGTCCGTGCCTCCCCTCGGTTTGCGCGCTCGTTCCACCTGGACCCCGTCAAGATCAACGATATGCCGTTGGTCCAGGTCCTGGCCGGCACCCAATGGCAGAATGGCGACTTTGCGCCGGGCCTGCGGATCCTGGCCGAGAAGCTCAAGCAGCGCGAAGCGTTCCGCGACCTGCTGTTGCCCGTCCAGATCAGCGGCGAGCAACGCTGGTTCGCGCTGACCGCTAGCCCGCGCCATGATGAGCGCGGCGCGTTCGTCGGCTTTCGCGGTGTCGGATCGGATGTCACCGCGCAGCGCGAGTCGGCCGATCAGATCAACCGCATGGCGCGATTCGACACGTTGACCGGGCTGCCCAACCGCCTGTTCCTCAACGAACAACTCGCCCATGCCATGGCCGATGCGGAGAAATGGGGCACGCGCTGTGCGTTCATGATGATCGACCTCGACCGATTCAAGGCAGTCAACGATTCGCTTGGCCATCCGGTCGGCGACCGCTTGCTCGGCCGCGTGTCCGAACGACTCCAGCACCTCGTCACCGACAATGAGATCATCGGCCGACTGGGCGGCGACGAGTTCGCGGTCGTGGTGCGCGACGCGTCCGACAGCGAACGGCTCGACCATTTGGCCAGCGCGATCATCGAAACGCTGTCGCGGCCCTATGATCTCGATGCGCACACGCTGTATATCGGCGCGTCGGTCGGCATCGCGATCGGCCCGCGCGACGGGCGCACTGCGGAAAACCTGATCCGCTCCGCCGACCTGGCGCTCTATCGCTCGAAGGACGGCGGTGGCGGCGCCTTCAACACCTACGAACCGCAATTGCACATCAAGGCGGAGGAGCGCCGCGTCCTGGAAATGGCGCTGCGCCAGGCGCTCGAAAAGGGCGAGTTGCACCTCGAATATCAGCCCGTCGTCGCTGCCGGCAGCGGCAGCCTGACCGGGTTCGAGGCCCTATTGCGCTGGACGCATCCCGAACTCGGCATGATCTCCCCGGCCAAGTTCGTACCGCTGGCGGAGGACGCCCGGCTGATCGTGCCGATGGGCGAATGGGTGCTGCGATCGGCCTGCGCCGAAGCGGCGCAATGGCCGCACCCGATCCGCGTCGCGGTCAACGTATCGCCCGAACAGTTGCACAACCCGGCCTTCGTCTCGGTCGTCGCGTCGGCCCTCGCCAACAGCGGGTTGCCGGCGGAGCGGCTCGAACTCGAAGTGACCGAAGGCGTGTTCATGCGCGAAGGGACCGGCGCGGTACAGATCCTCGAACGCATCCTCGATCTCGGCGTGCGGTTGAGCCTCGACGATTTCGGCACGGGGTATTCGTCGCTCGGCTATTTGGCGCGCACGCGTTTCTCGACGATCAAGGTCGACCGCAGCTTCGTCCAGGGCGCGTCGAAGGGTCAGCCCGAACCGATCGCGATCATCCGCGCCGTAGTTGCGCTGGCACAATCGCTCGGCATGGCGACGACGGCCGAGGGCGTGGAGACCGAGCAGGAGCACCAGATGATCCAGGAGCTCGGCTGTACCAAGGTCCAGGGCTATTACTTCGGCCGTCCGCTGCCGGTTACGGAAGCGCGCGCGCTGGCGGGACGCAAGTGGAGCGAGTCCGCGGCGGCGGCTTGAGCCCGGGGCGCAGCCGATTAGCGACGCTGATCGAAAGACGCCGCGTGGCCGGCCGGGCTCGAGATGAACCGAGCGACGTTTCGGGATTTACTCCCGTGACGGCTATCTCGACGTTGACGGGGTCGCGGCGGCAAAGCCGCGTCGTGAGGCGAGCCTGTGGCTCGCTCGCCGGCCGCGCGATGTCTCACATCTAGCTACGCTAAATTTGTGCATCGCAGGCGGTGGCAGGGGAGCTCGGATTCGAACCGAGGGCCTTCGGTTTTGGAGACCGACGCTCTAACCAGCTGAGCTACACCCCTTCGCCGCCGCGCTCCCTATCCTCACTGCGATAGTAGCGCAAGACCGACTGCCTCTTGCTCCCGTGGCGGCCCCACGCTAAGCACCCCGTCAATCCGACATCGGAAATCCTTCGTCCGACCCTTCACGGGAGCGGGCGGCGGTCCTATGTCCGGGCGCGAACATTCATAGCGAGGCCAGTGTGGCGAAGACATCCCCGGTCGAATTCATCCAGCAGGTGCGTGCGGAGACCAAGAAGGTCGTCTGGCCGACCCGGCGCGAAACGATCATGACCGGGGTCATGGTGATGATCATGACGCTGATCCTCGCGATCTTCTTTTTCGCCGTCGATTCCGGGTTCGAGGCGCTAGTCAAGCTGCTCCTCAGCCTCGCGAGCAAGTAAGGGTTCTAACGTGGCACGCTGGTACATCATCCACGCTTATTCGGGTTTCGAGGGCAAGGTCCGCGACGCGATCATGGCCGAGGCGAATCGCATGGGTCTCGAGCAGCTGGTCGAGGCGATCGAGGTTCCGACCGAAACCATCACCGAGGCGCGCCGCGGCAAGAAGGTGTCGGTCGAACGCAAGTTCATGCCCGGCTATGTGCTCGCCAAGCTGTCGATGAACGACGACGTCTATCACCTAGTCAAGAACACGCCCAAGGTCACCGGCTTCCTCGGCCCCAACGGCAAGCCCCAGGCGATCAGCGACACCGAAGCCGCGCGGATGCTGAATTCCAAGGACGAAGCCGCCGCCAGCGCGCCCAAGCAGCAGATCAAGGTCGATTACGAGATCGGCGACAGCGTCAAGGTACTCGACGGCCCGTTCGCGAGCTTCAACGGCATCGTCGAGGAACTCGATTTCGACAAGGCGAAGGTCAAAGTCAGCGTATCGATCTTCGGCCGTGCGACCCCGGTCGAACTGGACTTCGAGCAAGTCGAACGAAGCAAGTAAGGCGCGGCCTTCCTTGCTGCCCGCACCGGATTGGCGATCGCTAATCCTGAGACGGCAAAGACCGGCCGGCGGGTCGCGCAGCGATCCGGCCGACGAGACGCGGAATTTATTCCCGCGTCGCCCGCGTACCTACTCCCTACTGACGTTAACCAAATACCGCGTCACCGAAACGGGATATATTGACGCGCACGCTGATCTTCCCAAAACGGCACAAGTATTGTTAACTTACTTATAACATGGTTAACAATGTATTCATCTTTCGTTCACTCGATTACTTCGCCCCTTCAGAATCGCAGTTGGCTTTGTTTTACGCGATCCGAAAAGGGGTAATGAAGATGAAGACACAGCACATCATCGGCATGGTTGCGGCGCTGCTCGCCGGGACCGCAGCCGGTACCGCCAATGCGGCGATCGACATCAAGTTCGACGGCGGGCTCGCCACGCCAGCGCCCGGCTATACGATCGTCGATACGTTCGACACCGCCGCCGGGCTGACCGGCACCAACTTCCAGATCAAGGTGCCGCCCGCCGACGGCAACGGCGCGCCGCCGGCCAATTCGATTCCGTCGGGCACGCCCTATCTGTCGGTGCTCGCCGGCGGGTCGGCGACCTATACGTTCGCATCGCCGGTCTCGTCGTTCCAGTTCGACTGGGGATCGATCGACGCCTACAACACGCTGACGATCAACGGCACGAGCCAGGCGATCGTCGTGCCCGGATCGAACTTCATCAATCCGGCCAACGGCGACCAAGTCGCGGCGGGCACCAACGGCCGCTTCACGGTCACCGGCACGGCGGGCGAACTGTTCACCAGCGTCACCTTCTCGTCGACCGGCAATTCGTTCGAGGTCGATAACCTCGCGGTCGGCGGGGCAGTGCCGGAGCCGGCTACCTGGGCGATGATGATGCTCGGCTTTGGCGGACTGGGCGTCGCGATGCGCCGCCGTCCGCGCGCGGCGATGCGCGTCCGCTACGCCTGATCGACGCGTTTGGGGGGCGAACAGCCGTCGGCCGGGGGGCCGGCGGCTGTTTTGCGTCGAAGCGCCGCGAGGTATCGAGCGCTGATCCGTCGTCTCCGATCGGCTGGCGCTGCGGTGTCCGTGCGCGCGCCCTCCCCCGCGCCACCCCGTGGACCATCTCCGCCATCCCATGCGTTACAGCCGCGGGGGCCGATCATGAAGAAAGTCCAGGAAACCCCGTCGGAAGTAGCCGCGGTCGATGGCCAGGTCATCGTCGATGGGCCCGATGGCATCGCTTATTCGATGACCCCGGACGCGGCGGCCCGCACCAGCGCGCGGCTCCTCACCGAAGCCGCCCGCGCGAAGAGCCAGGCTGGCCCCCCGCAAGACGGCCGAGGCAAGACACGTCACTGACCGTCGTCGGCGATGGCCGGCGTTTCGATGGATCGTCACCCCCCGCATCGGGCGTGGTTAACGAAATCCAAATCGTGGCAAAACGGCACACCGCAAAATTTACCAACTTGCGTCATGGTCGAATGATGAACGCCCTGTTAACGCCCTCTCAGCTGCCAATCACCGCGGCACCCAAGGGGACTGATCATGACGACCTTCAAGAAACTACTGGCCGGCACCGCATTTGCCGCAAGCATCATCGCTTCGCCGGCGTTCGCGCAGAACATCACCGGCACGCTCAACTTCGGCGCACTGGGCGGCACCAACTATTTCGATCCAACCAACGGCGGCGTTCCCGCCGGCTATGGCAACACCGGCAGTGCCACCGTGGCGATCGGTTCGGGCGTCGAATTCGGGTACCAGGACGGCGCCAATCTCGACACCGCCAACTTCACCGGCACGTCGCTGACGATCACCGACCAGACGTTCTCGAGCGCTTCGCCGTTCTTCATGACGTTCACCTCGAACGTTGCCGGCTTCTTCAACAACGCCGCCTTCTCGAGCAACGGCTTCGGCGGTTCCTTCTCGGTGAGCGGCAACACGCTGACCTTCTCGGCCCCGACCGTCGGCACGCCGCAGACCCGTACGTCGGTGATCACCTTTGCCGGCGCGACCGGTGCGGTGCCGGAACCGGCGACCTGGGCGATGATGGTGCTCGGCTTCGGCGCCGTCGGCGCGTCGCTCCGCCGCCGCGCGCCGCAGGTTCGCGTTCGCTACGCCTGATCCCGCCTAAGTATCGGGCAGCAAGCAGCCGTCGACCTTCGGGTCGGCGGCTGTTGTGCTATCGCCGGCACGCCGATGCCGGCAACCGCGGAAGCGGTGTCGCCAGCTGATAGACGTCGAAGACGATGTGACTGCCGATATAGCGATAGTGGCGCATCAGATCGGCAAAGGCCGGGCTGGCGGCGAACCAGCTCCTGACGTCCCGCCCGGCCACGCGCTCGCGACTGAAGATGATGCGGGCCGGTCGAGCGCAGCGATAGTCCTGGACGGTTTGCTCCACCGTCTGTCGTCCGAGCCGGGTGAGCGCCGGCGTCCGCCCGCCATCGCGCGCGACCGCGGCCAGGATCCACATGCTGTATTGCCGGCTGGGATAGTCCGCCTGGCGGTAGAGCGAGGACGGCCAGGACATCACCGCCTGGTAATTGACGAAGGCGACGCCGTCCCGCGGGCCGAGGCCGGCGACCATCGGCCGCGCGATCGGCGCGAAGTCGTCGCGGAACGGACCATACCACGCCGTGAAACCGATCGGCAGGAGGAGGATCGTCGGCATCGTCACCATGGTCAGCGGCCGCATCTTCCCACGGTTCTCCACGACCAGACAGGCCAGCGTCATCATCAGGCACCCCGATGTCGGGATCGAATGATAGGGAAAGCCCCGGAACTGGATCAGCCACGCGAGCACGAACCCAGCCGTCGACACCGCCATCGCCGCCGCCATCGGCGATCGCCGCAGCCGCCCGAACTCCACGACCAACGGTACCACGGCGATCAGCCAATAGATCTGCATCGGGCGGACCATCATGGCGAACGACGTGTAATCGACCCGTGCGTAGACCAACTGGTTGATCGCCAGCATCCGCGTGAAGAATTCGGGCGTGATCGCCGCCACTATGACGGCGTACACGACCGCCAGAACCGCAAGCGTCACCGTTTCCGGCCGCACGGGTCGATAGGCGCGGCGCAGTGCGACCAGCAGCCACAGCTCGATCAACAACGGCGTCGCCAGGAAATAATGCTTGAGGGCAAAGCCCAGCGACGCGCCCAGCGCCACGCACACGGCGCTCGACCGCGCAACCGCGCGCCCATCCCGCCGCGCGGCGGCGAGCATCGCATAGGGCAGCGCCCCGATCAGCATGAACTGCTCGCGCTGCCCCGTCGCGACGAGGGGCATCAGCAGCAGGGTCAATGCCGCATAGACGAGCAGCATTGCCCGCGCGGGTGCCGGAACATGCCGAACGAGCCGGCCAGTGCCCCAGACACTCAACGCCGCGGCACATCCGGTCGCGACCACCAGCAGGACGTGCGACGGAATGCCCGACCAGCTGCTCGCCCAATCGAGCGGCACCGCTTCCCAGAACCACAATGGCGGATTGGCCTCGACGATATCGACGTACAGCCGCGCGCCCGACCGAATCTGACGCCCGATCCACAATTGCCAGGCGACGTCCGGACTGGGGACGATGTCCAGATACAAGCCGGCAAAGATCAGGGCCGTTGCGACACCCAGCAATTCGGGCCAATGCAGGCGCAGCCACGTGGGCCATCGCCCAACCGCACGTTGGCCCTCGGACGATATGGTGACGTGCGACATCGAAACGGCCCCGGTGAACGATCGGGCTAGGCAGATGTGGTTAATATCCATCTAACCCGCTCGCCGACGATTCCGCGATTGCCAGCAGCGGCATGTTCGGCTATCGGCCCGCGCTTCCAAAGCTATCGCTGTGGGAATGTGCGGGAGGACGTTCGCGTCCGCTTGGACCGCTAAACTTGAAACAGAGTGAGGTAAGCCACCATGGCTAAGAAAATTACCGGCTATATCAAGCTGCAGGTGCCCGCCGGCGCCGCCAATCCGTCGCCGCCGATCGGTCCGGCGCTGGGTCAGCGCGGCGTGAACATCATGGAATTCTGCAAGGCGTTCAACGCCTCGACCGGCGACCTGGAAAAGGGTGCGCCGATCCCGACCGTCATCACCGTCTATGCCGACCGTTCGTTCTCGTTCGAGACCAAGACTCCGCCGGCGAGCTTCCTGATCAAGAAGGCGGCCAACCTGAAGTCGGGCTCGAAGGAGCCGGGCAAGATGTCTGCAGGCAAGATCAAGCGCAGCGCGCTGACCGCGATCGCCGAGACGAAGATGAAGGACCTGAACGCCAACGACATGGAAGCGGCGACCCGCATCATCGAAGGCTCCGCCCGCGCAATGGGCCTCGAAGTGGTGGAGGGCTGAGATCATGGCATTCGTTAGCAAGAAGCAGAAGGCTCTCTCGGTCGATCGCGAAAAGCTGCACGGCGTCGACGAGGCGATTGCGCTGGCCAAGTCCAACGCGACGTCGAAGTTCGACGAGACGATCGAAGTCGCCCTCAACCTGGGCGTCGATCCCCGCCACGCCGACCAGATGGTCCGCGGCGTCGTCACGCTGCCCAAGGGCACCGGCAAGACCGTGCGCGTCGGCGTGTTCGCCAAGGGCGCGAAGGCCGATGAAGCCAAGGCCGCCGGCGCCGACGTGGTCGGTGCCGAGGACCTGATGGAAATCGTCCAGGGCGGCACGATCGATTTCGATCGCTGCATCGCGACCCCGGACATGATGGGCGTCGTCGGCCGTCTCGGTAAGGTGCTGGGTCCGAAGGGCCTGATGCCGAACCCGAAGCTTGGCACGGTGACGATGGACGTCGCCGCCGCGGTCAAGGCAGCCAAGGGCGGCCAGATCGAATATCGCGTCGAAAAGGCCGGGATCATCCATTCGGGTATCGGCAAGGCGTCGTTCCCGGCGGAAGACCTGCGCGCGAACTTCGATGCGCTGCTCGACGCGGTGGTCAAGGCCAAGCCATCGGGCGCCAAGGGCAAGTATGTCCGCAAGGTCGCCGTCAGCTCGACGATGGGCCCGGGGATCAAGGTCGATACGGCCGAGGTCGCCGGCGCGTAAAGCCCGAGCGGCACGCGGCTAGCGCAAGCTAGTTGCGAGACCGCGACAGGCCGGCCGGCGCTGGCGGAGACAGCGTCCGACGTCGCTGGATTGACGCCCGTGACGGCCATGCCGAAACGAAAAGGGCCGGGAGGAAACTCCCGGCCCTTTCGCTTTTACCGGTTCGAGAGAATTGCCCGTTAGACCCCGGCGGGATGCGGGACCTCATTACCTTTGCAGCACCGGCGCTGATGCTCGGCGTGCTGTACTGCCTCTATCGCGCGGCAACCTTGCTCGCGGCGTGGAAGCCGGCTGCGGCGGTGGTGTGGGCCACCGACTATAGCGATGCCGAGCGGCGCGACGATTTCTGGGCCATGGGTGCCGTGCGCGGTTGGCGGATGACCGACGGCGACCATCAGCGGCTGATCGAGGAAACCGTTCACTATCAGGATGACGACGGCGAACGCCATGTCGCCGCGGTCAAGCGCCAAGTCCGCGCCGGCTGGCGGCCCGACGGGGTCCATCGCATCTGGTACGACAGCGCCGACCCCGACCGCGCGACGGCGTTCGGGCCGGGCTATTGGCTGATGATCGCCGTCACCCTCGGCTTCGCGCTCGCTACGCTGATGAACGCAGCGATGAAGGTGCACGCCTGACGATCAAGCCTCCGCCAGCGCCGGAAAATCGGCGCTCAGGCTGAGGTCGCGATCGGCTTCGATCGCCGCCAACCGCTTGCGATACAACGCCGTCGCGGTCTCATAGGCGAACTTGCCCAGCACCAGTTGGTGCGGCGGCCGGTCGCGGCCGACCGCTTCGATCATCGCCTCGCCGGCGCGCACCGGGTCGCCGGGCTGCTGGCCCGAATAGCCGCTGGTGGTCGCCATCCTCGCCTGCGCGGTATCGGCGTAATCGGCAATCCTGCTCTGCGTCTGGTGGAGCGACCGCCCGGCCCAATCGGTGCGGAACGGTCCCGGTTCGACGGCGATCACCGACAAGCCCAGCGGCTCGACCTCTGCCCGCAGCGATTCGGAAAAGCCCTCGACCGCATGCTTGGTGGCCGAATAATAGCCCGACGACGCGAACCCGGTCAGCCCGCCGACCGAGGTGATGTTGACGATGGTGCCGCGCTTTTGCGATCTCATTGCCGGCAAAACCGCGCGGGTCATCGCGAACAGGCCGAATACATTGGCTTCGAACAAGTCCCGGATTTCCCGATCCTCGCCTTCCTCGACGGAGGTCTGATAGCCATAGCCGGCATTGTTCACGAGCACGTCGATCCGGCCGAACCGCTCCGTCGCGGCCGTTACCGCGGCGTCGATCTGCGCTTGGTCGGCGACATCGAGATCGACCGCGAGCGCGCGGTCGGGCGCCAGGTCGACGATATCGGCAACCCGATCCTTGCTCCGCGCCGTCGCGACCAAGCGCCAGCCGCGATCCAGCACGAGTTTCGCGAGCTCGCGCCCGAACCCGGTCGAACAACCGGTGATGAACCAGACGGAATCGGCGGGGATCGTCATGCGGGGCAGCTCCGTGTCGGGGTGGTACAGGGGAGATGGGGAGACCGCTCGTCGGCGGCAACCTTTCCAAACCGGCGAATGTGGCGTATGGGGCGCGCCAATCCCTATTTTCATCGCCTGAAGCGCTCCGGTCGTCGTGCCGGGGCCGTGGGCTTCTATTTTCGAGACCGTCCTTGCCCTTTTCGCATCTTCTTCCCGTCCTGTCCGAAGCGCTGACCGCCAAGGGCTACACCGCGCTGACCCCCGTGCAGGCGCAGGTCAGCGAGCCCGCCGCACAGGGTCGCGACCTCCTCGTCTCGGCGCAGACCGGCACCGGCAAGACCGTCGCATTCGGGCTGGTGATGGCGAACGAGCTGTTCGATGACGGCCGCCTGCCCCAGGCCGGGGCACCGATGGCGCTGGTGATCGCGCCGACCCGCGAACTGGCGCTGCAGGTCGCCAAGGAATTGTCCTGGCTCTACGCCAAGGCCGGCGCACGGATCGCGACCTGCGTCGGCGGCATGGACGCCAGCCGCGAGCGGCGCGCGCTGAGCCACGGAGCACACATCGTCGTCGGCACGCCGGGCCGTTTGAAAGACCATAGCGAACGCGGCGCGCTCGACCTGTCGACACTCAAGGTCGCGGTGCTCGATGAAGCCGACGAAATGCTCGACATGGGATTCCGCGAGGACCTCGAAGCGTTGCTCGACGCCACGCCGCGCGACCGCCGGACCTTGCTGTTCTCGGCGACGATGCCGCGTCAGATCGTCGCGCTGGCGAAGAAGTATCAGAACGACGCGCTGCGCATCTCGACCGTGGGCGAGGATCGCGGTCACGGCGACATCGCCTACCAGGCGATCGCGGTCAGCCCGTCCGACATCGAGCACGCCGTCATCAACCTGTTGCGCTTCCACGAAGCCGAGACGGCGATGCTGTTCTGCGCGACGCGCGACAATGTCCGCCATCTGCACGCCAGCCTGGTCGAGCGCGGGTTCGCCGCGGTCGCGCTGTCGGGCGAGCATTCGCAGAGCGAACGCAACCACGCGCTCCAGGCGCTGCGCGACCGCCGCGCCCGCGTCTGCGTCGCAACCGACGTCGCCGCGCGCGGCATCGACTTGCCGACGCTGAGCCTGGTCGTTCACGTCGAACTGCCGCGCGATGCCGAGACGCTGCAGCACCGCTCCGGCCGCACGGGCCGCGCCGGCAAGAAGGGCACCGCCGTCCTGATCGTCCCCTTCCCGCGCCGCCGCCGCGTCGAAATGATGCTGAAGGGCGCGCGGATCGATTTCACCTGGATGCCGGTGCCGACGCCGGAAGACATTCGCGCCAAGGACCGCGAGCGGATGCTCGACGCGATGCTGGCCGATATCGAGGTCGACGACGACGATCGCGCGCTCGCCGCCGAACTGATGGCGAAGAAATCGCCCGAGGACATCGCCGCGGCGCTGGTCCATGCGCACCGCGCATCGATGCCGCAGCCCGAGGAATTGCTGGCCTCCTCGCCCAACCCCAATCTCGCACCGGACAAGCAGCATCACCGCCCCGGCTTCGACGATACCGTGTGGTTCGTGATGAACGTCGGCCGCCGCCAGAACGCCGATCCGCGCTGG
>Ga0164294_10004017_pt1 | contig 12936 bp, 11 predicted proteins | sample GEODES005metaG_FD_111479 | JGI IMG/M metagenome (GOLD analysis project Ga0164294, IMG submission 111479) | Oligotrophic lake water microbial communities from Sparkling Lake, Wisconsin, USA - GEODES005 metaG | ecosystem: Environmental > Aquatic > Freshwater > Lake | place: USA: Sparkling Lake... | reverse complement strand
GTTAATCCCAGCTCTTTAGTGAATAACTAAAGAAGAGTGTTAGAGAGGGCGGCTGCTTCGGCAGTCGCCCTCTTTAACACACACCGATAATTAATTTGATTTACCGCTATGTTTAGCAAATTATCAGAATTACAAGATCGCAACTCTGAAAGGACCACAAGTGAGTCAAGATACGGCCACATATGACGCGGCGTCGGAGTTCCATGACCGCGCTTCAATAAGCCAGAAAGCCCAAGCAACTCTCCATAAATACCCATGGCTGAGCTCAACAATGGTGCTCGTCGTAGCATCAATAATCTTTAGTTTTTTCAATGAGAACTTTTTAACACCATCTAACTTCTCACTTATCCTGCAGCAAGTAGCGATCGTTGGAGCAGTTGCAGCTGGACAGACTTTGATTATTTTGACTGCGGGTATCGACCTTTCTTGTGGCGCTATCGCAGTCTTTTCATCAATGACCATGGCGAAATTAGTTCAAGGAACCCCTGGCGAAGGCGAACCGGTTGGCATAGCTGTCTGGTTAGCATTCCCAGCCGGACTTCTTGTCGGCATGCTGGGTGGTGCGATTAACGGCTTCCTGGTTACAAAAGTTAAATTGCCGCCGTTTATCGTGACTTTGGGTACTTTCAACGTATTCCTTGCGCTGACTCTGACCCTAACTAAAGGAACTGTTCCTTCGATTGAAATGGATCCATTCCTATTAACACTTGGCCACTACGTAAATATTGGACCATTCCGAGTCACAACGGGCGTGCTATTTATGTTCGCTATGTATATGGTCTTGGCCTTCGTTTTGCGTTATACCTCTTGGGGACGCCACGTATACGCAGTTGGCGATGATATTGATGCAGCGCGCCTGGCAGGTATCTCAGTTAACCGCGTTCTAATGAGCGTTTATATCGTTGCCGGACTTACCTTCGCACTCGCAGCCTGGATCGTTATTGGTCGCGTGACTGTGGCTAGCCCAAATACTGGTGGCGATCTAAACCTTGATGCAATCACGGCGGTCGTTATCGGCGGTACATCTCTATTCGGTGGCCGAGGCACAATCTTCGGTTCGCTAATCGGAGCGATAATCGTGGGTGTTTTCCGTAACGGCCTAACACTTGCTGGCGTGGATCTTTACTACCAGCTCATGGCGATCGGTCTTCTTATTATCTTCGCTGTCTCTGTTGACCAATGGATCAGAAAGGCACGCAAATGAGTAAGTCACCAATTCTTCAAGCAGTTGGGCTAACTAAATCCTACGGTCGTGTCATCGCACTCGATGGCTCAGATCTAGAACTCTTTCCTGGTGAAGTTCTCGCAGTAGTTGGCGATAACGGAGCTGGTAAATCAACGATGATTAAATGTTTATCAGGTGCTGAAATTCCTGATGAGGGTCAAATTATTCTTGATGGCCAACAAATGTCATTTAAGCGACCTAACGATGGACGCCATGCCGGAATCGAAACTGTGTATCAAACACTAGCTGTTGCACCAGCGCTCGATATCGCATCTAACCTCTTTCTCGGTCGTGAAATGCGTAAGAAGGGTCCGCTTGGATCAATTTTACGTATGACCGATAACTCTGGAATGCGCAAGGCTGCTAAAGAACATATCGCAGCCCTTGGCATCGGAACAATCCAAAACATTACACAAGCAGTTGAAACTCTTTCAGGTGGTCAACGTCAGGCAGTTGCAGTTGCTCGCGCAGCTGCATTCGGCCAGAAGTTAATCATCTTGGATGAGCCAACTGCAGCCCTTGGTGTTCGTGAATCACGTCAGGTACTCAAGCTAATCGAGTCACTTCGCGATCGCGGGATGCCAGTTATTTTGATTTCACACAATATGCCTCAGGTCTTTGAAGTTGCAGATCGCATCCAGGTACAACGCCTCGGAAAGCGCGCTGCAGTCGTTACTCCAAAGAGCCACACCATGAACGATGTTGTTGCAATCATGACGGGTGCGATGACTGTCGATAAGAAAGACCAAGCGCTTACTTCAGTTCGTTAATTAGTAGCTCAGACAACAATGACCACACCGGTTCGCCTTGAATCGGATGTGGTCATTGTTGGTTCTGGGATGGGTGGAGCGACAACCGCCTTCGCTCTGGCCAATAAGGGCATAAAGACGCTGGTTTTAGAGCGTGGTGAGCGAATGCCGCGTGAACCCGAAAACTGGTCGCCATCTGAAATCTTTATGAAGACGCGTTACAAGCCAGATGAAAAATGGGTTGATGAAAAAGGGAAGTCTTTTGTTCCTGGAGTTCATTATTTTGTCGGCGGCAACAGCAAGGTCTACGGCGCATCGCTGCCGCGCTTTAGCCGCTTCGACTTTGGAGTAATCAAGCACCAAGAAGGTATTTCTCCGGCTTGGCCATTTACATATGAAGATTTAGAACCGTATTACTTTGGCGCAGAAGAGTTATATCGCGTCCACGGTGATGCCCAGAACATTTACGGCAACGATCGCAGTACGCCATTCCCATACCCGGCAATGAAGCATGAGCCCTATGTTGAAGAGCTCGGCAAGCGACTTACCAAAGCCGGCGTCCGGCCGCATTCCAATTCGATGGGAATTGATCTGGGACCCGGTGGAAAATGTATTCGTTGCAAAACCTGCGACGGGTTTGTCTGCAAGCTAGATGCCAAGAGCGATGCCGAAGTAAATGCACTCAACCCAGCAATCGCTACTGGAAATGTAACTTTAGAAACTTCAGTTCAAGTCAACCGAATTGTTTTATCTGCCGATGGCAAATCAGTTAGCCATTTGGAGGCAACGCGCAAGGGTGAACCGCTAGAAATCTACGGCAAGAAATTTGTTATCTCTGCCGGTTCAGTAAATACCGCAGCTTTGTTATTGCGTTCAGGTGTTGCAAATTCTTCAGATCAAGTTGGACGAAACTTTATGATGCATAACAACAGCCATATTGCTGCCATTGATATGCGCCGTAAAAACGATGTCACTTTCCAGAAGACGCTTTCCTTCACCGATTGGTATCTAGATGGTGGCAAGGGTTATCCGCTAGGCGCAGTTCAGTTAATTGGAAAAGTTCAGGGCATCATGATGAAATCATTTGCCAAGCACGTGCCGCTTCCACTGCTTAACTTGGTATCCGATCACAGCGTTGAATTTGTAGTTATGAGCGAGGATCTGCCCCACCCTGAAAACCGCGTAACTATCGCACAAAATGGGGCAATTAAGATCGCCCGCAAATCTGTCGGCATGAAAACTCATATGGAACTACTGCGTCGGGCCAAGAAAACCTTACGCAAGACGGGGTACCAAGCGATCTTTAGGCAGCCCTTTGATATTTCGATGAACTCACACCAATGCGGCACAACTGTAGCTGGCATAGATCCGCGCACCAGTGTTGTTGATGGATATTGCCGCAGCCATGATCATCACAATCTTTATTTAATCGACGGTGGATTCTTCCCATCATCGGCTGCCATGAACCCAGCGCTAACAATTGCCGCACAAGCACTGCGCGTGGTTGCCGAATCTGATCTTTCTAAGGTTTAAGCAAGCCCCAACACTCGCAGCAGCTCGTCATTTAAATCTTTGGCATCAACATCTGCACCCGTCCAATACTTAATTCCGATTACCGCTTGATTAACCACCATGCCCAAGCCTTGCAGGGTTGTTGCGCCACGCTTACCAGCTTCATCGAGGAAATAAGTTTGTGGTGGATTAACAATCACATCTGCGGCCAACATACTGGGGCGAATAGAATCAAAATCAATATCTTGTTTGCCTTCGGTATTAACCATTCCCATTGAAGTCGAGTTAATTACGACTTCGGCATCTTGAGGAATCGAATAAGTCTTATTCCATTCCACAAATTCGGCAGTCGCCTTTGTCTTTTCATTTAAAAGCGCAGCAAGTTCTTCACCGCGAGGGCGAGAACGGTTTACTACATAGAACTTTGCAGCCCCTGCCAAGGCAAGTTCAACTGCAATTGCTCTTGCCGCACCGCCAGCTCCAAGTAAAACAATTGTTTTGCCTGTGGCAGGTGTAATTTCTAGAAAAGATTTTAGAAAGCCTTTGCCGTCGGTATTTTCCCCGATTAATTTACCGTCTCGGTTGACCGCGCAATTAACTGCCCCGATTAGCGATGCGGATTCGCCAAGGCCATCCAAGTACTTAATAACTTCAACTTTATGAGGGATTGAGCAGTTAAAACCCCTCCAATTCATCGCTCTAGCGCCCTGCACGGCCGCTTCTAACTGATCTGGATTTACTTCACAGTTCACGTAGCGAAAGTGCAGGTTATTGGCCTTAAAGGAGGCCTCAACCATTGCAACGGTGGGGTTTGAGTCCGATCCTTGTGAAAAGCTGCCAGTTAATTCGTGCCGGAAAGATCCGCCAATATCCATAGTCATGTTCAGACCTTACCGCTCAAGTTATGATCAGCCAATGGCTACTGCATTCTTACAACGCATCGCATCGGCGCCAATCTCTTGGGGAATTTGTGAAGTTCCGGGTTGGGGTGCGATGTTGCCTACCAAACGCGTGCTCTCTGAAATGAGTGGTCTTGGACTGCCTGCAACCGAACTTGGTGCACCTGGATTCTTCTCAGATGATTCAGCTGAACTTAAAGATCAGTTAGCGGAATTTAAGATGTCGATGATTGGTGGATTCACCCCAGTTGTTTTGCATGATAAGTCACAAGAAAAAGCTACGATTGAAATGGCGTTAAAGTCGAGTAAGAAGTTTCAAGAGATTGGTGCTACTCACTTTGTCTCTTGCCCAGTTCAGACCTGGGATTGGGCTAACCCTGAAGAGTTGAGCAAGGATGAAGTAACTCAATTCTTTAAAATGCTTGCTGAAGTAGATCAAATTTGTAAAGACCACGGCCTTGTTCAAGTTGTTCACCCACATTTGCAAACCGTTGTTGAGACTAAAAAAGATATTGATATGGTGGTCGAAAACTCAGATGTTATGTGGTGTTTAGATACTGGCCACATGACAATCGGTGGACAAGACACCGTTGAATTCGCCAAGAAGTACGCCAGCCGCGTTGGCCATGTGCACCTTAAAGATGTAAATATGAAATCTGTTCCGCCAGTACTTGCGCGCCAACAGAGCATCATGGAAGGCGTTCAAAAAGGTTTGTTCACACCTCTTGGACAGGGCGATGTCCCAATCCTTGAAACTATCCTTGCTCTTGAAAGCGCCGGCTATCAAGGTTGGTATGTCATCGAACAAGATGTGGCGATTACTGGTGAAATGCCAGGCTTAGGTGAAGGCCCTATTACCGGAATGAAACAGTCAGTTGATTACCTTCATAACGTTGTCGCACCAGCTTTAGCGAAGTTATAAACCACAAACAAAGAGGGAGTAAAAGTGTCTGATCTACGCGTAGGAATCATTGGTGTTGGAATCATGGGCGCAGGACATGCGCGTTACCTAACTAACCATGTTGATGGCGCAGTTGTTACAGCGCTCTTTGATCTAGATGGACCACGTATGGATTCACTCGCGAAAGAACTATCTACAAAATCTGGTGTTGCCATTAACCAACATTCATCAGTTGAAGCACTGGTAAGTGATTCAAACGTTGATGCCGTAATCATCTGTTCGCCAGATGGATTGCACCCAGAACATTTAACTTTGAGTATCAATGCAGGCAAACACACGCTCTGCGAAAAGCCTCTTGCTCCAAAATCTGCTGATGCTAAAAAGGTTGCTGATCTAGCAAATGCTTCAAATCTAAATATCACTCTTGGCTTTATGCGTCGCTTTGATCCGAGCTACATAGAAATGAAGAAAGAAATTGAATCGGGCAAATACGGCAAGGTTCTTCATCTTCGTTGTATTTCTCGCAATGTAACTTCTCCAACAGCCACCACAGCTATGTTGCTAACAAATGTTGCGGTTCACGAAGTAGATATCGCACGCTGGTTGTTAGGTGAAGAATTTGTTTCTATGTCAACAGTTGCGATGAAGCGCACCAAATATGCCAACGATCAATTGCAAGATCCGCTGACCGTTTTAGCCCACACCGAATCAGGTGTCTTAATGACGGTGGATATTGCCGCAAACAGCACCTACGGATATGAAGTTCGCATGGAAGCGCTGATGGAAAACGGATCACTGGAAATCGATAACCTAGGCGGTCTTTCAATCTCTTATGATTTCAATCTGCCACCGCGTACGCATGGAAAACTTTATGAAAACTGGATGGGACGGTTCGAGCAGGCATACATCAATGAACTAACCGCATGGGTTGGTTCAATTAAGACTGGTGTGCGTCACCCAGATCTAGCAACTGCAAATGATGGGCTTGCCTCATCAATTGCCTGCGAAATGGGCGTTGCTTCGCTTAAGTAATTGGCTAAGCGTTATGACTGTTGCTGCATAGACCAGAGAGTCCAAATATGTGTGCGCACTGATAGTGGCTGACGCATGATTTGAACGATCTGGAAAGCAACGTCATCGGGACGTAAATAACTAGCAAGTTTTGGCTCACCAGCTGTGCGCCCTGCTTCGATTGCAAACTGAGTATCGGTTCCGGCAGGACATACCAACGCTACGCGCACACCCTTTTCGCGAAGTTCGCGATCAAGGCCGCCAGCAAAACCAACTTGGGCGTGCTTTGTGCCCGCATAGATTGATTCATCTCCGCCGCCGCGAAAGCCTGCCACGGAAGAAACCATGATGATGTCGCCAGCTTTTTTAGCGAGCATTGTTGGCAAAGTTGCACGAACGATATGGACGCTAGCTTCATAATTAGTACGCATCATGCGATTTACTTCATCATCGCTGTAATCAAGAACTGATCCGTACATACCAATACCAGCATTCGGCACAACGCAATCAATAGTTCCGAAGCTATCAATAGCCTTCTTTGCAACCGCGCGTGAAACATCTGGAATAGATGAATCCCCCGCTAGGTAGGCAGCGTTATCTGCACCGAGTTCAGAAACAATGGCTTTTAACTTGGACTCATCACGAGCATTAAGTACAACTTTGCAACCTAGTTCGACTAGTTGCTTGGCAGCGGCAGCACCGATTCCAGTTGTTGCGCCAGTGATTACTACTACAGAACCTTTGATATCTCTTAGTTGGTATGTCATGGCGCAATAGTAGAACAGGCTTTAAACAATTTCTAGAGGTGATCCATGACTGTAATAGTCTCGCCAAATACGTAATTCGGCCCAACTGCTTGCCAGGCTTTGCTATTTTCGTTCACCATATGAGCATCCCAGGAAGGGCGATCGGTCCAGATCTCCCAAACGTTTACAACATCTGGTTTCTGGGTGTCACGGTAAATATCAATAAACTCACAGCCAGCTTCGGTGCGGATTACGGCGATATGGCTCTTGAGTTTTGAAACAAACTCATCGAATTGGCCGGGCTTTACATTAACTTCAACGAATAAAAAGACTTTGCTCATGAGTAGACCTTACCCAACAAGCCAACCTGCTATATCAACTCCTATAACAACCAGAACCATAAGAATGAAGATTGCAACCCCGCCTGCGCGGTAGATTTTGCGACCATTCTCTGTTGTTTTCCAATCGTCTTCAGGCTGATCGGAAATGGCGTCCAAATAGTGAAGTATGAATCCCGGTAGGGCCATCACGACAAAGCTCCACTTCAAAAAGGCCTCTGGGCTGCTAAATGCCCCTTCAATAAGGTCGGCAGCAAGAGCCATCACAAAGATCATGACAACGGTCTTAAGCACGCCTTTTGGTAGGTAAATCTTCTTCTTTGGAAGGTTATCTTCAAGGCTAAGAGATGTTATCTGTGGAAGTGCAAACAAGATAGTTCCCAGCACAAGATTTAGTAATGAGCCCACAAAAGGCGAGGCCATAATGAAAAAGACTGCAATTTTGAAAATGAGTGATCGGACTTTTTGGTTCTGTGATGGAATTCTGATTTCAACATGAAGTGCGCGAAGTCGTATTGGATAGTGCTCAACAGCGATGTCTTCTAGCGCAACACGGATAATTAGTAGTACCACCGCAATCCACGCAAGCTCAGTTCCGTAATTAGTAATAGGCAGTTCAAGCCGGGCTAAACCATTCATGGCGGCGACCATTTTTGTGACAACCCAGAATGTCAGCAGAGTGCCTACTGCATAATCTGTGATTCTCTCCCACATATCATCTTGGTTTCGTACCAATCGACGAAACGGACGAAATGCACTTGCAAGTAGTGCAGGTGCAAAGAATAAAACCATCACACCGATTCCCGTTAAAAACTCTGGTCGGTTTGTAACATGTCCGGTCAATAAGGCTGCAAGAAAGAAGATAGTTCCTGCAATGAAACCTGCAAAAGCATCATAGATTGCAACCGCCATAATCAAGGCAACTATGGTCCAGGTTGGAGGAAGTGCTTGCCCACCAGTATTTACCGCAGCGATGATTCCCAGGATGAACCCAATAGGCATTAGAGCGCTAGCCCAAGATCCAATGATTGCCCGAATTGTGTTTCCATCTTGAACCGTGCGCGTTAACAGAGGCGAGAATCGATTAAATCGATGAGCTAATGTGACAAATACGTAATCAGATTCATCTGTAAACCTGTTGTCCCAAGTTTTAGAGAGATCGCCCCTACCTGGCTCATTCTTAAGCAGCTTTAAAGCACCTGAGGAGACAGACTGTAAAGACTCTTGGTCTTGGTCCTGCTCGTCATCACTCTGTCTTTGATTACGCTTAACTGAAGTCAGCGCTGCCAGGGCCGCGAAAGCAGCCAATTGCAGGCTTTTGGTGGTGTCTGAATCCTTTAAAGGATTATATGGTTTTAAGCCAGTCTTAACTTCTTCAACAGGTACAGGTTCAACGAAGTCACCTTCTTCATTAACTTTCAAATTAGGACACTTGTTATCCCACTGAACAACTCCGTTTTCATCTTTACAAAACTGTATCTCTTTCTGACTAACAGTTCCGTTGTCATCGTAGACCTCAATAGTGATGGAGTGAAACCCGGGTGGAACATCATCAGGGATCTCAATGTCTAAGTCTTCTGCTTCGGATTGAGTTAGGCGATCAATAACAACTTTTTGTTCGTCTGCAAAGCCCGGCAAAACAGAAAGGTTTAGAAGAAAAATAGTAAGGAGGAGTATTTTCTTCATTTTTTGCCCTTCACATTTACGGTCACTTTAATCTTTTGACCAGGCTTTAAACCTGTCACCGTTGCCTTCGCCGAATTCTTGGAAGGTGTAGCACTTGTAGTTGGTTTTGGAATAATCTTTGTCGCTCCTGGAATTTTTGCAGCGGCAGCGACTGCCGCGGTTGCAATCTTTGATGCAAAACCTGCATCTTCTGCTGCTGTTGTTGCAGCGGCAGTTTTATTTATTGCTTCTATTTTTACCACAGCAACTTCTGCTGACTGGGTTTGTGCGATCTGCGCTGCAGTTTCTGCGGCTGACTGTGCTTTTTCTTGAGCAACAGATGTTGACTCAGCTTTTGTATTTGCCGCATCGGCGCTTTTTTGTGCTTCAGAGACTTTCGCCGTAATTTCCTCCATCTTCTTATCGATGGCTGCTCTTTCTGCAATATCTTTTGCCTTAACTGATGCTTCGGCTAAAGCTATCTTTTCCTCTAAAGCTTTTACGACGGCATCGGCGCTCTTCTGAGCTTCAGTTGCGGCGGCGATCTTTTCATTTGTTGCCTTAAGTGCTAAATCGGCGGCGATCTGCGCATCCGTGGCGGCATCTGCTGCCTCTTTTTGCTCAGTTGCAATTCTGGCGGTGGCAGCAGCTGCCGCTTTGCTAGCGTTATCTGAGACTGCTTTTGCAGACTTCGCTTTGGCTACGGCAGTATTTGCGGCTTTATTGGCCGCCACTTTTGCAGCCGCAGCGATTGTATTTGCCTTTTCCGCACTTGCTGTTGCAGCAGATTTAGATCCAAGTTGACCAATTGCAATATCTACCGGCTTAGATGCATTGGCCATCGCAACCTTTGCAGTCGCGGCGGATTTCGCTGCGGCTGCTGCTGCTTTAACTGTGTTTACAGCTGTGCTCGCCGCCTTTACTGCCGTGGTAGTTGCTGCAGCTTTTGCAGCAGCAGATGTTGTCGCACTCTTTAGCGCTTCTTCCGCTTTCTCTGCTGCAACTACCGCTACTTGCTGTTCATCTGCCGCTGCTTTTGCTGCAACTGCAGCATTTGCTGCCGCTAGGTCCGCTGCTGTCTTTTTTACAACTGCCTCTGCCGCTTTATCGACCGCTGCTTTTGCTGCCGCTTCTGCTGCGCTTTTATCAACTGCAACAGTATCTGCGACAACTTTCGCAGCCGCATCTGATGCAATTTTGTCTGCAATAACTTTCGCAGCGGCAGCTTCGCATGCGGCATTACAAACAGGTGCTACATACACTGGCGCGATCGCCTGTGTCATGAATGCGACCGTTGAAACAGCTGAAGAGTTGTTTGCTGCATCCTTCACAATTACATAAGCCTTATAGGCTGTTCCAGCAGTTAGAGTCGTCGCATTTGCAATATTGGCTGCAGCGATTGCTGAAGTTGTTCCTTTCGCAATGGCGGTGCCTTGGGCAACAATCGTTGCAGCATCTGGTGGGCCATCTGATGCTGCATAAATAAGGTAGTAATAGGTACCCGCTTCATCAGAAGTGAAATTTATATCCGCAGAAGTATAAGTAATTGCGGATGCACTTGCTAGTGAAATTACTGGAGCGGTCGTATCGGTAATGGTTACTAATGTTGATTTTGGGGAATCAGTTAACGTGGTTTGTGCGTTACCTGCTGTATCTGCCATAGAAAATGAGCTTGCTGCAGTAATAGTCGCGGTGGCGGTATCTCCCAGCAAAGTCGCGGTAGATACAGCAGTGATAGTACAAACGGTTGGTGAAGTTTGGGCAATTCCAGATAACGCGGATATGCCCGTGTAGGTGAAATCTGCTCCACTAGTTGTGGAAAGCGTTGAGCAGTCGATTGCTTCATTTCCGGTAACGGTAAAGGTAACTGTTACTGATCCACTTGTAGCAGCAGTCGCCGCAAGAGTAAGCGCAGGTGCGGTTATATCCAAAATATATGCCTGTGTAGCTGTCGTTCCAGTATTACCCGCTAAATCACGAACTTGGAACTTAATTGAACTGCTTCCACTTAGCGTTGCACTAGCCCATGAAACGGCAGTCGTTGAAACTGATGCTGAAATATCTGTGTAGGTTGTTCCACCGTTAACTGACCCCCAAAGAGTTTCACCAGTACCAAGTCCTGCACTCAAAGTGGCAGTAATGGTTTGTGAAGCAGTTGATGTTGTGAAATCTGAAGCGGAGCTTCCGGTGTCAGCTGAGATATCAATAGCGGTAATGGTTTGAGTTGGTGCCGTTGTATCTAAAACATAATTCTGGGTTGCTGTTTCTCCCGCATTACCTGCGGCATCACGAACTTGGAACTTAATTGAACTGCTTCCACTTAGTGTTGCACTTGCCCAAGAAACGGCTGTCGTTGAAACTGACGCTGAAATATCTGTGTAGGTTGTTCCACCGTTAACTGACCCCCAAAGAGTTTCACCAGCTCCTAGTCCAGCGCTCAAAGTTGCGGTGATGGTTTGTGAAGCAGTCGAAGTTGTAAAGTCAGAAGCGGAGCTTCCAGTGTCAGCTGAGATATCAATACCGCTGATGGTTTGAGTTGGTGCCGTTGTATCAATAACTATGGATTGATTTGTGGCAAGCGATCCTGCGCTGGCAAGTCCTGGGAGGGTGAGAGTTGCAGAATTATCCGAAGCGTCTTTGATCGTCCCACTTAGCGAGGATGTTGCTGCGTAATTCAAATCAGCTGCTGTATCAGTGGCTTGGACTATATAAGTGAAAGTTAAAGAGTTGGTGCCTGATCCAGATACATAAGTGGCATTTCGGCTAGTTGGCGTTGTATCAAGTGCCAATGTAGGAGTACCTGTGACTATTACTGCCTCACTCATCGCAACAAGAATTGTGATGGTATCTCCAGCTTTATATGTTCCGTTGGTTGAGGTAACGCCCGTGACCGTAGGTGGTGTTGTGTCTGGTACAGAAGTAATTACAGTAGTTAGGCTTGAAGTTCCAGTTGCTGACGTAGCACCAGATGTTCCAACCACAATGGTTCTTAGAAACTTTCCTACATCGCTGCTTGTTGCCACGTATGTTTCAGCAGTCGCACTTGAAATATCTTGGCAACTACTCAGATCTGAGTCAGAAGTACACCGTTGCCATCTGTAAGTTTTTGTCGGGGTTGGATATCCATTAAATGAAACTTGTGAGGTTAGTGTTTGACCATCACTTTTTGTTCCACTTGGAGCTGTTGAAGCCGCAACTGATGTCGATTGTGCCAAGTTACCAGTAGAACAACTCGCTCTCGAACCTGACGACCCTGACCAGTTGCTCGGCCCGGTTCCAACACCATTAATCGCCTTAATATAAATATAAATACTCTGGCTCGAAGCCAAACCTGAGGCTCGATAAAAATCTTGAGTGAAAATCAATGGTTTTGTTGGGCGGGGTGGATTAAATTCTATAAAAGTCGAATTATCGAAAGAGTACGAGTAATTTATGATTGTGTCTCCACCATCATTTATGCTGAAATTTAGACTGCATTGTGATCCACTACCAGATGCTGAGAATGAAGTCGCAGAACCTGGAACTGTTGTAGCGCTTAAGGGTTCCTGGAGGACCATTCCACCGCCCACGTTGATCAATGTTGTTAAAAGCAAAAGTGAAAGAAAACGATTCTTTGATCCAATCATTTGGCCATTTCTAAGAATCACTTTTACCTCTTTTATTAACCACTGAAGGGTGAGGTAATAAAGGTAAGGCGGGGGTGATTGAGGTGCCAGTAAAAACCGCTATATAGGGGCAATCTCATCCCTAAATTTCACCCATAAAAGAAGAAAAGCCTTCCGGTGTGAAAGGCACCGAAAGGCTCATCTCGTGCGCGCGAAGGGATTCGAACCCCTAACCTTCTGATCCGTAGTCAGATGCTCTATCCGTTGAGCTACGCACGCCTATTT
>Ga0164294_10004016_pt1 | contig 12937 bp, 20 predicted proteins | sample GEODES005metaG_FD_111479 | JGI IMG/M metagenome (GOLD analysis project Ga0164294, IMG submission 111479) | Oligotrophic lake water microbial communities from Sparkling Lake, Wisconsin, USA - GEODES005 metaG | ecosystem: Environmental > Aquatic > Freshwater > Lake | place: USA: Sparkling Lake... | reverse complement strand
TGTATATGGATATATAAAAGAATGATGAAGTATGTATTAATATGGGCAGCTTATGAGTTCATAAGACCCAAGATTGTATGGATATGGTATTATTTAATTAACAAAGGATCACAATGACACCAAAAGAAAAAGCAAAAGAGTTAGTTGAAAAGTTTTTAAGAACATATCCAATATATGATAATCCAACTGTAGTAATATCTTATACTTATAATGAAGCTAAAGAATGTGCATTAATATCAGTTGATGAGATGTTATCATTAAGATATTTATTAAAACATGAAACTTGGTTTTATAAAAAAGTTAAACAAGAAATAGAAAAGTTATGAAACTAAAAAATAGAATAAAATACTTCTTAAATGACTTTGATTATTTAAGAGTGTACAACTCTCCCTTTAAAGCACCTAAACTAAAATGGTATTGTGGGAAGATAGCTATAGGAACTCCTTATTTCTTTCCTAGAAAATGGGTAAAAGCAACCCCAGAAAGAGCTCATCAAGCCACTTTAGAGCACATAAAAAGCACTGAAGAGTTTAATGAACGTAATCCTCAATATACTCGTAGGATAAAGCCCTATGATGAAATATTTGCAGATAAAATAAAATGCTCTTATGCTGTTCCTAAGAAGATAGGTTTTGATTTTGTAAGCCTTGGTTGGAAAACTAAATGGGATAGCTATAGACATGAATGGAATCCTAGAATAAGTTTTGTATTCTTTAAATGGCAGATAGTATTAATGATGGTTCCTGATCATGATAGTCATTATTGGGAATCTTGGTTATACTATAGAAGAGAGACTAAAGGTGATACAGCAGAAAGAATTGCACAGTGTAGGAAAGAAGCACCACAAACTTGGACTAGGTATAGTGATAAAGAAGAAACCACAGATTATTATGACTTAATACTAAAAAAGAAATGGTTATGACATTACGTGATGAACGACAATTAGAATTTTCTAAAGTGTGGTTAGAAAGAAGGCATGGTATATTAAATTTATGTCCTAGGTTTGGAAAATGTAGAACTACTATTTATGCTTTAACAAAACTATTACCAAAATCTATACTTATTGCTTATCCAGATAATAAGATAAAAGAATCTTGGCAAGCTGATTTTGCTGATACAGGATTTGATGATAGTAAGGTTACCTACACCACACACTTATCATTAAAGAAGGTGGTAGATAAAAAGTATGATATTGTTATTATAGATGAGATACATTTATTGAGTGAAGCTCAGATAGAAGTGTGTAAAGAATTGTTTATTAACAATAATACAATACTAGGTCTCACAGGTACATTAGCCAGTGATACAGAAAGAACCCTTGAAGAAGAATTAGATCTTCATGTAATAGCTCACTATCCAATTGAAAAAGCAATTGAAGAAGGAGTTATAGTTGATTATGAAATACACGTTATCAAAGTTCCATTAGACAACACTGTTATGCAAGATTACAAGGGTAAACAAAAGACTGAAAAGAAACAGTTTGATGCTTTATCCTGGGTGATAAATAAACTACAGAACAGTGGGTCTGATACAATGTTTATGCGTCTTGCTAGAATGAGACTAATACAATCATCCTTGGCCAAAACTATAGCTACAAAGAAGCTTTTGGCTGCACATAAGAATGAGAGAGTGTTAGTGTTCTGTGGTACTACTAAAGTGGCAGACAGTCTTGGTATTCCTTCCTATCATAATAAATCTAAAGAAAAACAAATCTTTGAAGATTTTGCTGAAGGAGAAGGAAAACATTTAGCTGTTGTAAAGATTGGTAATACAGGTGTGACATATAAACCTCTTGATAAGGTGATAATAAACTATTTTGATAGTAATGCAGAGAACTTAGCACAAAAGATAAATAGATGTATGGCCATGGAATATAACACTCCTGATAAGAAAGCCCACATTTATATCGTAAGTACTAATGAACCTACAGAGCTTAAATGGTTGAGTAAAGCACTTGAGTTCTTTGATAAAAACAAAATAAAATACATATAATGCTTGATTTTATCAAGAATATATCGTATATTTATAACTTAAAACTAAATATTAATAATTAAAGCAAGAAAACAATGGCAAGTAAATTAGTAGGGATTGTTGGTGCAACTGGTACAGGTAAATCAACTAGTATCAAGTATCTAAATCCAGAAGAAACGTACATTATCAATGTTGCAAAGAAAGAGCTTCCTTTTAAGGGATCTGAAAAACTTTACAATGTAGAAAAGAAGAATTACAAAGAAATAGATGATGCTAACGAGATCACTCGTTTGTTAAAAACTATTTCAGAGAAAGCTCCACACATTAAAAACATCATCTTAGAAGACTCAAATTATGTAATGGGTTTTACAATGCTTGATAAAGCAATGGAAAAAGGTTATGAAAAGTTCAGTGTTATGGCTAGAGACACTGTTGCAATGATTAAAACTGCTAGACAGTTAAGAGATGATTTGACTGTTTTCTATTTTTCTCACCCTGACACTATTGAAGATGGTGGAGATATTATAGGATACAAGATGAAAACATCAGGTAAGCTTATTGATAATCAAATCAATCTTGAAGGATTATTTACAGTGGTGTTATACACTAATGTAGAAGAAAATAAAGATGGATCTGTAAATTATGAGTTTATAACTAATCGTTACAAAAAGATTCCAGCTAAAAGTCCTGATGGTATGTTTACAGAAGCAAAAATACCAAACAACCTACAATTAGTAGTAGAAACATTAAATGAATATTATAACTAAAATTAAATTAAAATGAGTAGTATCGGAGGAAAAAAGAGAGAAAACACTGGAACAGGTGATTTTGGAAAGAAAGTGGGCCTATTTGAAGCTAATGTTGTAGCAATTAATCCAACAGCAGAAGAGTTTAAAGACATTCTAGGAATGGAACTTAAAGAAGATAGCAAAGCTACTGAGTATTTAGGTGAGACTAGAGATGGAAACAGTTATTTACGTGTTGATATCTGGTTGCAAAGAGTTAACCATGATGATAAGTTTAAAACATCATTCTTCTTAGAAGATAAAGAACGTGAGAACAAAGATGGTACTAAGAAACAATATATCAATTCTATTGGTATGTGTTCTTGGGCTGCAGATGAGAATGATCTAGCTGAATGGTTTACTAAAGGAAGAGATTTCAGAGTGGCTTATGTAGGTGAAGAAGATTTCTATAACTTTGTACGTACATGGTTAGCTGATCTTGATTATCGTGATGCAGACACTGTTCTACAATTAGAATGGAAGAAGTTGATGAGAGGTAATCTTAAAGATTTGAAAGACCAAATTGATGGTGAATGGGTTAAATCTGTTGTAGCTCTTGCCACTGTAATAGTTAAAGAGAAAGATGGAGAGTCTAAAGAATATCAAGGAATCTACAATAAAGCATTTGCTGGTGGATATACATTGAAACAATTCAGACTTGTTGATTATGGAGACAGAAGAATACAAGAGAGTCTTAAGAACAAGAAACCACGTGATTTAAAAGCACATGAGAAGTTTGTTGTTAATATTATAGGTGAATATGGTTGTAAAGACTATTACACTTTAAAAGATCTTCAAGATTATAATGCTGATGATAACTTAGTTGCTTCTGATGCATTTATATCTGATGAAGGTGATGATTATTAATTCAATTTAATTGTTAGTAAGAGGCCTCATCAGAAATGGTGAGGTTTTTTATTTTAAAGCTATGATAAGAGGAAGAAAAAGAATAAACTTAACAACTGATAGCGTGTTAGAAATGATATCTGAATATGATATTTATAAATTCTATATGCCACATCAGAACTGGAAAATTAATGTAGTTACTTATTCTCCCTTTAGAAATGAAAAGAATCCTTCATTCATTATAGGATATAGATCAGGGACATTGAGATTTTGTGATTTTGGAGATTCCAGCAAGAAAGGTGGATGCTTTGATTTTGTAATGATGTTATTCAATATACCACTGAGAGATGCCTTATTAATGATTGATAGAGATTTTGATCTTGGGATTGTCACAGGGTCCTCTACAAAGAACTATGAGAGGATTGTTTCTGATTACAAACAACCAACTGCTACATCTAAACGTGAATATTTCATTCAGGTTAAACCTAGAAAGTTTACACACGAAGAGCTAGCATATTGGAATGAGTATTACCAGGACATAGATGATCTTAGAGCTAACAATGTATATTCAATAGATACACTATATCTAAACAAACAAAAGTTTCCTTTACTAGAAACAGAGTTAAGATTTGGTTATCTATATGAAGGACATTGGAAGCTATATAGACCATTTGCAGACAAGAAGAATAAGTGGATGCCTAATAATGTGCCTATTACTATGATGGATGGACTAGATGACATTAAAGATTGTGATGTTGCATTCATCAATAAGAGTAAGAAGGATTACATGGTGATGAAAAAAGTATTTCCATGTTGTTGTGCAGTACAGAATGAAGGACTTGGTTGTTTCTCTGAAGAGAACGTTGAGTATCTAAAAGAAAATTCTGAAAGACAAATCTTATCCTTTGATAGTGATGAAACTGGTGTAAAGAATTCTCAACTGATAACTGACAAGTTTGATTTTGAGTATTGTAATGTTCCCAGAATCTATCTAGATGAAGGAATTAAAGATTGGGCTGATCTTGCCAAAACACATGGATTAAAAACAATAGAGAAATATTTAACACAAAAAGAAATAATATGACAGTAACAGATAAATATCTAGAAATACTAGAAGAAGAGATTAAAGAAAACATTGAATGGTTATCTACAATAGACAATGATGACATTGAATGTATAGGAATAGAAAACTTAGAAGCAATATTAACAAGATTCTTTAATAGAAAGATATCATTAACATTAGGATAAAATAAAAATTATGGAAAATTACAACACAGCAAGAGGAATGTTGCTAGCAGCAGCATTACCTGAACAAACCAAGACTTACAAACCAGTGAGTCACAGACAATTGATGGACCTAACACTTGAGAGTATTCATCAAGCAGGATTTATCCTAGACCAAGAATCTTACACTTCTGCAAGAGAAGGTAAAGTAGCTAATGGTAAGTTCACAATTAAGAATGTGGCTGATAATGAAATGCAATTACAAATTGGATGGCAGAATAGCTATGATAAATCATTAAGCTTAAAGTTTGCTATTGGTACAAAGATCTTTATTTGTAGTAATGGATGTGTAAGTGGTGATTATGGATCTTTTAAACATAAACATGTTGGAGAGATTCAAACATTCACACCAAACGCTATTACAGAATACATTAAGAACGCTGGAGAAGCTTTCACTAATATTCAGAAAGAAAGAGACATCATGAAGACTATCCAATTAGATAGAAGAGCTCAAGCTGAACTTATAGGACGTATGATTATTGAAGAAGAATTCATTGAGTCTACACAGTTAAACATCATCAGAAGAGAACTTGATAATCCTACACATGATTATGGTGCAGAGAATAGTTTATGGGAACTTTACCAATTCACTACATTCAGTATGAAAGAAGTACACCCAAGCTTATGGATGGGTAATCATATTGATGCACATGCATTCTTTGCAAATGCTGCAGGTATTGTTACAACAAAACAAGAACTTGTTTTACAATCTACTAACCAATTAGAATTATTTGCTGTATAATGGAAGAATTAATAGAATGGGCTAAGAAGTATAAAGATACTCACCCAAAGAAGTTTTATGAAATATGGGATTTTATTTCTCTATGTCAAGATGAGATAGAAGAAGGAGGTTCTCCTACACATGAAATAGAATTATGTAAAGAATCAATTAGACAATTAGTAAACGAAGACAAGTATGGAATGGAATAATTTTAAACACCAGTTTCACCCATCATGGCATGCAAGAATGAAGCCATTTATTGAGAGTGAAGAGTGTGATAAGATTTATGCATTTCTAAAATCAGAGAGTAAAAGGGGCAAGAAAGTTGCCCCTATCTCTATGCATGTTTGGAGATGTTTCTTAGAGACACCATTAGATGATCTTAAAGTGGTCTTGGTTGGGATGTGTCCCTATCATACATTTAAGAATGATGCTCCTGTAGCAGATGGATTACTTATGGGATGTTCAGTAACAGAAAAAGTTCAGCCTTCATTAGATCAGTTCTATAGAGCTATGGAGAAAGAATTTTATGATGGGTTGAACTTACACATTATAGAGAATCCAGATGTGAGCTTCTTAGCTCATCAGGGAGTGTTAATGCTTAATGCTGCTTTAACAACAGAGAAAGATAAAGCAGGTTCTCATATAGAACTATGGGAACCATTTATGAAATATCTGTTTGAGGAAATTATAAACCACTTAGGTGTACCAATTGTATTTCTTGGTAAAGATGCAGCTAAATATAGAAAATATACAGGAATATTCACACATGTATTTGAAGTGTCACATCCAGCTAGTGCATCTTATAAAGGAATAGATTGGGATACAGAAGGTGTGTTTACAAAGGTTAATAGATTATTAGAAGAAAACAATGGGTTTAGTGTTCAATGGTTAGACATTGATGTACCCTTTTAACAATTAAAAATTAGAAAACATGGCAGAAACAACAGGTCAAATAGACCAATTGATTGAACAAAAAATTAACAGAAAAATAAATGAGTTTGCACAAAGTATAACTAATGAAATAACAAAGTTTCTTGAAGAAAATGGTGAACTTCCTACAACTCGTATAACTGTTGCAGATGGATGGACAAATGATGGATATAATAGTATTAAAGTTCCAGTAAACTATATTGATGTTTACACAAATGATTTTAGAAAAGCACTTTCTAATGGAATAGCTAATACTGTTAAACAAAAAATGATTGCTAAAGCAACAAAAGAGTTATTAGATAAAGTTGAACTATTAAGTTAAAAATTATGGAAAATATAGAAATTAAAACTGAAGATTTACAACAAGGAGATGAGGTGATCATTCATGGGAATGGTTACATAAGATATGTAAAACTTCTTAGACCATTGAAACCACGTAAAGAACCTAATTACAGAGGTGATACAACTTATTCTAGTATTAAATGTTCTTTTATAGATACAGGTGGATGGCAAAGACCAAATACACTAAGAGGAGAAGATCATAACAAAGAAGGATATATAGATTTCAATTACAGAAACATTTGGTTAGTAAAAAGAGAAAATAACAATTAAAAATTAGAACAATGAAAATAGAATATTGGAATTCTCCTTATCAAGGAGCAGAATCTAAATTAGATAGAATAGAAGATTGGCCTGATACAGAAGAATCTTTTGTTAAATTTTATGATGCTAACAACAGATTAAAATATTGTAATGGAAGTCATTACATTATTGTAGATAAAGATGCTAAGGAAAAATATGTAAAAGAATTTTTACCAAAGCACAATACAATAGCAAATTATTATAAAGGAGGAATAGTAGATTAATTTTAAAACTTAAAGAAATGATTTTAGAAAAACAGACAGAAAGCAACGTCCTATTAGAAGGACAATCACAAGAGAGTATAGGAATGTCACTAGACTTAGATTCTGCACAGATATTGATGCAGATGTTAAGTAAGAATTTATATTCTGATGACATAGGTTCTGCTATTAGAGAATGTGCAAGTAATGCACTAGATAGCCATAGAAGAGCTGGAGTGGACACTCCTATCATTGTATCATTTAAATCTTCAACAGATTACAATTATGAATTCTGTGTAGAAGATTTTGGTATTGGTCTTGATGCTGATGATGTAAGAAACATTATTAGTAAATATGGTAAATCAACTAAGCGTGACAGTAATACTGAGCTTGGTATGATGGGCCTTGGTTTCAAAGCACCTCTTGCATATTCTAGTAGTTTCTACTTTGTATGTAGAAAGAATGGAATGGAACGCAAGTATATGATGTATGAAGGAGAAGATACTAACACTATTGATCTTTTATATGAAACACAAACAACAGAAGCTAATGGTGTAAAAATCATTATTCCTGTTAAGTATAGTGATAGATATACCTTCCAGAAGAAGATTAAAGAACAATTGTGTTATTTTGAAAGTGTATATTTTGATGTACCAGATGATAACTCTATCACTAATGATTTTGTAATCTCTAGACATACACATTTTCAATTCTCTGAAATGTCTACAGATGATAAATTACATATCTGTTTAGACAATGTATATTATCCTTTAGATTTTGAGAAACTTGGTATTGATAGAATTGAGTTTCCTGTAGCTCTTAGATTTACATTGAGTGATGGTTTATATCCACAACCTAATAGAGACTCTTTGAGATATACACAAGAAGCTAAACAAATCATTCTAACAAGACTTAGTAATGTAGCAGATTATTTTGTTACCAAATACAATGAGCAATTATCTGAAGGAAGTGATATCAAATCTGTAGTGAACTATCTAGAAAAGAATGGTCATAAGATTACAATGGCTAATGGTGCTCAACAAAGAATTGATACTTTCATTAAGTTTTCTCAAGTGGCAATTGCTGTTCCACAGATAGAAGGTGTTAAGTTGATTAACTTTCCAGAGCTATACAGAGTATACAAACAAAACATGATAGTAGATGCATTTCCTTCTCAATTCTTATTAAGACACAAAAGAATGCAGAATACAGATAAACATTATGTATGGGGATATAATCTAGAAAGTGTATGTTCTGGAGCAAGTAAAGTGTGGATGTATAATGATAGAGTGCCAGGTATTAAGAAAGACTATCTAAGAGCAACTTGTATAGAAAGTCAGTACAATTTTATTGTTAAAAGAGCTGCTCCTATGAAATTAGGTGTTCCTGCTAAGTTTAACATTTACACTTATTATCATTTATTACATCTTAAAAACTATCCAAAATCACAATGGAGAGATGTTATTAAAGAATATCAATACATTATGTCTTTGGTAGAAGCACAGTTTACTAGCCTTGATGAATTAGTTGTACCACAACATTTCATTGATAGTAGAAAGAAAGTAAAAGTTCTTACTACTGGAACATCTGGTAAAAGACTTAAACTTCAAGGAGAGATTGTTTGTAAGAAAGGTGTAGACTTAATGAGATGGAATGATGGTAGAAAGTGTAAGTTTGATTCTCAATTGTATAAGTTACAAGATCTTGAAAATGCTAAACATCTAAAGGTTTATGCTCATCATGATGACTATTTAAAGCTTGATGCTTTATATGGTGTGATGCAGAAACAAAAGATGGAAGTGATTACATTTTCTTCTAGGGAACTTAAAATAGTTGAAGGACTAGAAATACACAATTTAATATCATACGACAAATTTATGGAAGGAAATAATGCACCATTTAAAAGAATAATCACATCAATGTTAATTAGTGACATGATGATTACTTACAGAAACATCTTTGATAGAGTGGATCAAATAGGATATGTATCTTCTGATCTTGCTAATAAGCTAAGAGTGATTATGGAATACAAGCGTTCTTATTATTATGATAGTAATGAATCTTTGAAAACAGCTATGTTAGAAGTAGCTAGAGAGCACAATCTATTTGATCAAAACATCTATCCTGAGTATTTGGAAATGTTAGATATATTTGGTAAACTTACGTTCTTAAATCCATTATGTGGAAGATCAGGTTATTTTAATCAAAGTGATCAAATGGTAGGTGTAATGACTGATTTATTCAAGTATTACAAACAAAGAGTTGATTTAAAGCATTATAATATTAGAATCAATGAAGAAGTGTTAACAGAAGAAACAATAGAGGATTTAGTAGATTAAATTAACAGAGGGAGGGAATAGTTCTCTCCCTCTTATTAACAAGTAACAATTAAAATTAAATACAATGAACAACAAATTCCTAAGCTTGGACTGGTTCAAGCAAACAGCAGAAAATGCAATAGCTAAAGTGGTAGCTAACAAGTTAGAATCTTTAATGGAGCAAGAAGAAGCTCCTAAAGAAAAATATGTAAAACCTTACATGAATCTAAAATTGGTAAATGATACACTAACAATAGTGTTGAATGATGGAAATGTATTGAGTAAGCCTGGAGCAACAGAAGAAGATTTCCATGCTGTAATTAGTGCAACAAGTGTACATGAAATACATGCTATTGTAGCTTCTAGAGAAGTGAAAACTGATGTAGAAGCACTAAGAGCTGAAACAGCTAGAATCAAAGCTCTACAAAAAGGAATAGAATCACTTGCTGATCTTCCTGATTTCACTGTAGAGGGTACGACAGTTTATTTAGCTGGTACATCTAGAAGCATGCCTCAATTGATTGTGGAGAAATTCATTGAGATAGTTGATGCTGTTGATAATCTTGATTTAGATGGTGTTCCTTTAGCAGAAGCTCTTAATAATGATGATGAGTATGTAGCATTGAAAAACTTCTTTATGTGGTGTTGTTTAAACCCAAGAGCTGAAGTGGCACATGAGCTATACAGATTCTTAAGTGAGAATTCTTTTAGAATTACTAGACAAGGATTTGTTGTAGCATTGAGAAATGTTGTAACTCTTCATGGATCTCCAGAGCTTGTACATTTCATTAGTAATGCATACAATAAGGTGAAAGCTGTATGGAAGAAGAATCCAGACTATTACACTATTTTCTTAGAGAATGGAGAATACAAACTTGTACATGATTCTGCTTTAACAACTATTGAAACTCATACTACCACTACATGTCCTGATTGTTTAGGTGATGGTGGATGGGAAGATGAAGATAGCTGGGAAGATGGAGAATGGGTAGACTGTGAAACATGTGATGGATCAGGAGAAGTGGAAGAATATACTTACACTGAAGAATGGCCTGTAAACCATGGTGAAAAAATTGGTAAACTAACAGAACTATATCTTGATCTTCCTAATAGAGCAGAGAATAGATTTACTGATGATTGGACTAAAACATTTGATATTCGTATTGGACAAGTGACTAGTATGCCACAAGAAGATTGTAACTGGAGTACACAAGATTGTGCTGCTGCAGGATTACACTTCACTGCTGATCAGATTCACTATGTAGGATGTGGAGATCAATCTGTTATTGTTCTTATCAATCCTATGAAGGTGGTTGGTATTGGTCAACACAAGGGTAGATGCTATGAATATCTTCCAATTATGACTGTTGCAAGAGATGAAGCTACAAGAATTCTTCATGATGGTGAGTTTGATACAATACAATTAGATGAAGAATATGCTATTCGTGAATTAGAATTTCTTACAGAGAAAGCTAAAGATGGATTTGCTACTGAGTCTAGAAAGTATGAGTTCAACATGCCAGGTATTTCTGCTGTAGAAATAAGTAACATTGTTAACAGTCTTAGTGAGATGAAAGTTAAGATAAGTAAACGTGTTAGTACAATTAAATAATAATTAATTTTAGTTATGACGTAAGTATTTCTTATATTTGCGTCATAACTTAATTATAAGAATATGGCAAAGAGAGTGTTAGTCCCAAAGACAAGATGCAGTGGTACAATGAGTGAGGCAGCCTTCTGGAGCTTCATAAGAAGTGCTTTGAGACAGAAGAGTAGATGGTGGAAGCCCATATCAGTATGTAAATTAAATGCACGTAGAGATTATACTGGACCTAGTAAACGTCAGAAGTATGAATATCAATGTAAGAAGTGCAAAACTTGGACTACTGAAAAGAATATCAATGTAGATCATATAATTGGTGCAGGAGCATTGAATTGTGCTCAGGATCTTCCAGGATTTGTAGAACGTTTGTTCTGTGAACAAGACAATCTTCAGGTGCTTTGTGTGAGCTGCCATGATAAGAAAACATTAAAAGAAAAACAATCTAAAAAGAAAACAACATGAAAATAAAATTAGAATGTGAAATAGAAGTAAATAAAGTTTGGTATGGACTTGACAAAGAAGAAATGGAATGGTTTAAATGTATATTAGATGACAAAGAAAATACAATGCTTATACTCCATAGTAATGACATAGGAGATACAATAGGAGAAACATTTAATTTTAAATATGAAATATTATGAGCGGAGGACATTGGGGATATATACAGTATAGACTTACTGATATAGCAGATGATATAGACAAGTTAATTGAACAGAATGGCAAGCCTAAAACTAAACAAGAACTTGATGAAAGTTGGTATGGTGCTGATTGGTATGAGAAATACCCTGAAGATTTAATCCATTGTAAATATGAAGATGAAGTTTTAGAACAGTTTAAGAAGGCTAGTGATGCTGTTAAAATAGCACAAGTCTATATACAAAGAATGGATTGGTTACTATCAGGAGATGATGGAGAAGAATCATTCTTAAAAAGAATTAATGAAGATTTAAACAAATTAAAAGATGAAAAACGCAATAACGATTAACAAAACACCTTCATTCAATGAGGTGTGGTATGAAGGACACATAGAACACAATGGGAAGTTTCATTACTTCTGGTTGATACATCCACAAGGACTAGATCCAGAGGGTGATCAATATGAATTAGAAGTGAGATGGTTTTTCTCAAGAGTACCAAGGGAGGTGAGAGCTTTGTATCCACAAATTATAGAAGCATTTAAACAAACATTATGAATGTATTCAAAATAATACCATTAGATGTGTATGGACATGATATAGTTGTATCTATAGGACAATCAGATGATGATCTTTATGAGCAAATTCAAGAGAACATATCTAGAAAACAGTTTGATAAACATATGGCTAATCAAAAATCTATAGCCACTACACACAAACTTAAAACTGGATCTATTCTTATAAGATTTAAAGATGATATAAATGATTCTGGTATTGTAGCTCATGAAGCTTTTCATGCTGTTGTGTTCTTGTTTAAGAAAATAGGGATAGATTTTGTATATGAATCAGAAGAAGCTTATGCTTATACATTAGAATATTTAACTAATCAAATTTTAAAAATTAAACAAGATGAAAACAATACATTGGGAGAATGAAAGAATCTTTATAATCAATAGAGATATAGACAACATGATTAAAGATAAAGAGATTAAAACAATA
>Ga0164294_10004014_pt1 | contig 12939 bp, 14 predicted proteins | sample GEODES005metaG_FD_111479 | JGI IMG/M metagenome (GOLD analysis project Ga0164294, IMG submission 111479) | Oligotrophic lake water microbial communities from Sparkling Lake, Wisconsin, USA - GEODES005 metaG | ecosystem: Environmental > Aquatic > Freshwater > Lake | place: USA: Sparkling Lake... | reverse complement strand
GTGCCCACCGCGTTGGCCAGCGTCACATTGCCGGCGGCATAGGCCGCCATCAGGCCAGGCACGCCCAGCATCGAAGTGGGGTTGAACACCAGCGGATCGATGAAGTCATCATCCAGCCGGCGATAGATCACGTCCACCCGCTGCGGGCCTTCGGTGGTGCGCATGAACACGATATCATCGCGCACGAACAGGTCGCTGCCTTCCACCAGTTCGATGCCCAATTTATCGGCCAGGAAGCTGTGTTCGTAAAAGGCACTGTTGAACTGGCCCGGCGTCAGCAGCACGCAGGTGGGGTTGCTGCCGCGCTGCTTGCGCGGAGACACGCTGGCCAGTGTTTCCAGCAGCTTTTCCGGATAGGTCTCAACCGGCGCCACCTTCACCTGATCAAACAGTTCCGGCACCAGTTTCAGCATCACTTCGCGGTTTTCCAGCATGTAGGACACGCCGGACGGGGTGCGGGCGTTATCTTCCAGCACATAGAAATCGTCGCTGCCGGTGCGCACCAGATCGATGCCGGCGATATGGACCCACACGCCGCCCGGCGGGGTGCGGCCCACCATGTGCAGGCAATAGGCCGGATTCATCAGCACCAGTTCCGCCGGGATCAGGCCGGCCTTCAATATCTCCTGCGGGCCATAGATATCGGCCAGGAACATGTTGAGCGCCTGCACCCGTTGCTTCAGGCCCTTTTCCAGCCTGGTCCATTCCGTGCGGGTGATGATGCGTGGCACGATGTCGAACGGGATCAACCGCTCGGTGGCCTGCGCGTCGCCATAAACAGCAAAGGTGATGCCGATGCGGCGGAAGAACAGTTCGGCCTGGGCGCGTCTGGCGGCCATAAGTTCGGGCGGGCTGTCGGCCAGCCATTGGCGGATGGCGCGATAGGCATTCGTCACCCCTGCCGGCGAGCGACTGTCATAGCCTTCGCCGGAGCCGAACATCTCGTCAAAGGCCGGTATGGCCTGCATTGTGCCCCCCGAGTGACTTCAGTAGCTTTAGTGCGAAGTTGCCGGCTCAAGCGCAAGGTTATTATTGCGTATTGGTCAGATCAGGCCCCATTAGATCAGGCCCTGCGCCCGCATCGATACATGCCCGGTCGATCCGATGATCACGTGATCATGCACGCTCAGGCCCAGATGCCGCCCGGCTTCGATGATCGCCTTGGTCATCTGGATATCATCCCGGCTGGGCTGCGGATCACCGGACGGGTGATTGTGCACCAGTACCACGGCGGCCGCGCCCAGATCGAGCGCGCGCTTGACGATCTCACGCGGATAGACCGGAGCCGCGTTGACCGTGCCATCGTTCATCACCTCGTCGCGGATCATGATGTTGCGGTTGTTGAGGAAGATGACCCGGAACTGCTCGGTGGGCCGGTGTGCCAGCGCAACGTGCAAATAATCGAGCAGCGCCTGCCAGCCTGAGAGCACCGGCCGATCGAGCGCTCCGGTGCGCAGAGAGCGGAGCATCACTGCTTCGACGAACTTGATCGCCGCCGCCGTGCCATCGCCCAGCCCTTCGACGCGCTTCAATTCTTCCGGCGTGGCGGCAATCAGGGCGGCCAGGTTGCCGAATTCCTCCAGCAGCCGCTTTGCCAGCGGCTTGGTGTCCTGCCGGGGGATGGCCAGCGCCAGCAGATATTCCAGCAATTCATAATCGTGGAAACCATCGCCACCGCCGGCCAGCAGGCGCTGGCGCAGCCGTTCGCGGTGGCCGGACGCGGAAGTGGCGTCGTCGCTCATTGCCCGGGGAAGATCGCTTGGATTTGCATCAACTGCATGATTGCACTGGCTTTGCGCTCTGCCAAGCCGGCGCTTCAGGTTGGATCGCAATCCTCTGTCTTCTTACGGCGGCCGCCCAGCAGCCCGCCGATCATGCCGCCAACGGGGCTTCCGGCAGATGAGCGATCCTCGCATTTCGGCTTGGCGCCGCGCCGGTTGCTGCGGCGCGGGCGATCCTCGTCGCCGCCGCCCATCATCTCGGCCATGTTCATGCCGGCCGGGCCGCCAGCACGCGCCACGAAACGCGCCTTCACCGCATATTGCTGATCCCAGGCGATTTTCGGATCGGCCGGGCGCGGCGGGAACAGGAAATTCTCCTCCGGCCCATGCGCCACCAGGCTCACCAGCCCATTGGGCGCCGCTGCCATCACCTCCTTGGGGATTGCGCAGTTGGTCTGGGTGGGCGGCATCAACTGCTTCGTGCCCACCAACCGGGCGGCTTCGGCCGGCGCGATATAGTCCCCCAGGGCCGAAATGAAGGTCTGGCTTTCCGAGGATGACCAGAACACCAGCGCGGCACCTTTCGCCGGATCGTCCCCTTCGCCGCCCATGAAGCTGGCAAAGTGCCCGGTGGCTTCGGGCAACTGGTTCCAGCTCAAGGCGATGACACCGGATGGCGCCTTCTTCTGATCAAGGTTCAGCGCGCCCATGAAATCCTTGGTCAGGCTGAAATCGATTTCCGGGATATAATTGCCGCGCACCGCATGATCGCCGATCAAGCTGGTCGTGGCCGGCACGCCGCTGCGGCTGGCGCGATCATCGTTGGGCCAATGGCCGTGATTGGGCCAGCCAGCAGTGGATGGCGGCCGGGCGATGCGCACCCGTTCGCCGGCGAACAGCCCGGGCGGCACCTGGCCCGCGGCCATCTTGGCAAAATCGATCACCACCGGCTGGCCGGTGCGGGCAGTTTCCCCACAACCCCAGAACAGCAGCACCCGCCCTTTGGGCGGTTCATAATCCTCTGGCTCTGATGGCGTGGCCGCAGCGCGCTGCGGGCTTTTCAGGAACAGCAGGTCGCCCATGTTCATGCCCGCCGGGATCAGGTGGCGGGCCAGCGGCGGCGGCGTGGCCACCGGCAGCTTGCCGCCCAGATCAAGGCTGAGCGATTTCGCCATGGCACCGGGCTGCTGGCCGCTCATCGCCATTCGCATCATATCGCCCGGCGATGGCATGTTTCCGCCCATGCCAAAGCCCGTCATCGTCTGCGCCGAAAGCCAATAGACCGCCTTGGGCGGGATAACCTTCTGCACGATGGCGGCGGGCCTTGCCACCGGCTTGGGCGCCGGCCTGCGCGCCTGGCCCTGTGCTATCACCGGCATCAGCAATGTCGCCGCCATGGTCAGCATCAGGATGCGCCGCATCGTCCGTCCCCCACGCTTGTGCAATGGCCCGAGTGTATCAGCCCGGCCCGCCACGCCAACTCCGCAGCATTGCTTATCCCGCGTGACTACGGGCTATTGCCGGATGACGGCATGAACCCGATCGGCCATTGTGCACCTCCAATGCTGACCGAACTGCTCATCGCTACCGTCATGGTGCTGGCCACCGTGTTCATTCATGCCGTTGGCCTGCTGCTGCTCGGCCGGCTGACGCGCTATGAAATGCTGGAAGAACGCAAGCTGGCGATCAAGCCGCTGTCGCTGGGCGCTATCGGTTTTACCATGTCGGTGGTGCTCGGCCTGTTTGTTCTCCATGCCCTCGAAATCTGGCTCTACGCCGCGCTCTACCTGCAACTCGGCGCCCTCGATACGCTGCGCGAAGCGGTGTATTTCTCCACCCAAACCTACGCCGCCATCGGCTTTGGTAACGATGCCCTTGATCCGGAATGGCGCCTGGTTGCGGCCATCGAAGGCGTCAACGGCGTCATCCTGCTCGGCTGGTCAACGGCGTTCTTTGTGACCGGGATGCGGCGGCTGGGGCATTTGTAAAGGGGTAGGTAGAAGGCCTCCGGCGGGCAGGGACTCAGTCCCTGCACCCGTTCGTTTTCGGGCGGTCCCTGCGGTGAGCGCCTGCCATCCTGTTTTGAAAGAGCCAACAAGACCCAGCCATACCTGCGGGCCATTTCACTTTGTGCGTTTTATTTGACAGTTTTGACGCATTTCGCGGGTTTCACCACGCCCATTTCAACAATTGGCCGGTGACGCCGGGTCGGGAAGGTCTCATAGTCAGCCAACGGCATAGGTCCGTTCAGGAGACAGACGATGGCCAAAGGTCAGGCAAAATCCAACAAGGAAGTCCGCAAGCCCAAGAAGGAAGCCCCCAAGAAGGTGATCCAGGCCAACCCTTCGACCAAGTGATTTGATCGGCGGCGCAGCTGACGGGAAGCGGATGGCCTTGCCACTGTGCAGTTATCGCAGGCTGGCAATGCTTAACCGGTCTTCCTTCGCCCGCGCCTTCACCGATTCCTCACTGCGGGTCAGCGCCTTGGCGATGGCTTTGAGCGGCATGCCTTTCTTCGCCAGCGCGTGCAGCTTTGCTACTTCCTCGCTGGTCCACGCCTGCTTGTGCCGCTCGAACTTCTCGCCCACCGCGCACACTCCCTTCAAACCGCCGCTGCGCCGAAAATGCCATACGCCCGGCTGGTATCGCTGCATCACCGCCGCCAGCGCAGGCGTCAACGTCGTTCTTCGTAGCAGGGGCCTCCGGCGGGCAGGGGTGACCCCTGCACCCATTTGTTTTGGGCATGGCGCACCGTCTCCATCGGCGCGCTTGGCGGGGTTATAGGTTACAAAGGTTACAGTTTTTTCCACATGCGCGTGCGCGTCCTTGCATGGCGGCGCGCTCCATTTGCGCCGCCCACAGTATAACCGCACCAGCCGCGTGTAGGACAGGCAGGGGAACGACCCCGGCGGCGGTTGCACCTTATATCGAAATGTTATAAACACGCGATATGGCCAAGCCCATCGAGTTCAGCCGCGAGGCGTTGAAGGCGCTTTCGCGGATGGATCGGGCAACGGCCCGGCGCATAATTGCCAAGATTGATCAGTTGGCCACGGCTCCTGAAGAACTGGCCAACAATATCAAGCAACTGGTAGGCGGGGAGGGCTTGATGCGGTTGCGCGTGGGCGATTGGCGCGTGGTGTATCGCGATGGCCAGGTGCTGGCGATCATCCGCATCGCCAGTAGAGGCAGTGTTTATGAGTGAGGACCGGCAATGACCTATCAACCCCAGCATTTCACCGCGCCCGATGGCACCGAGATGGTGGTGCTGCGCGCGGCGGACTATGCCCGCCTCGCCGCACTGGCCGAGGATGCCGAGGATATTGTCGCCGGCCGTGCCGGGCTGGCGAGCATGGAACAGGACGGCGCTGTGCCAGGCGAGGTGGTGGCCCTGATGATCAATGACGGCCTGACCCCGGTCGCCGCCTGGCGCCGCCATCGCGGCCTCACCCAAAGCGACCTCGCCCGCCGTGCTGGGCTGTCACAGGTTTGGGTAAACCGGATCGAGGCGGGTAAGGGGCATGGCACGCCGGCGACCCGGCGCAAACTGGCGGCGGCGCTGGATGCGCCTGTGTGGGCGTTGGAGGGTGGTGATGAGTGAAAGCAAACTCCAAGAAGATGTCGAAGTGGCAATCAATGCCTATGAGCGTCTTATTGGATACCCTGCGACGCGAACCAGAGAGATGATTGCTCGGTACGGCACTGTTCCTGCTCTTACGCGGCTGGTGAGTGACAGCAAGATACAGAGCGGGTTAAAGGTTCTGGTGAAATCCGGGAAGCTTGAACTGAGCTTCGAAGCGGTAATTGTAAGGCACAAAGTGGTCTTTTCCAAAGCGGCGGTATAAGCTGCCGAATGGCGGCTCCAACGTGCGGCGGCAGGCGACTTCTCTTAAGATCGACTTTCGCTTGCGGTAAAAATTTCAAATTTATTCTGCTATCATTTGAATTATTACAATTAAAATCACTGAAATAAATTGCATTCAATCAAACATCGCGAAAATAGACTGCAACGGGGCCGTTTAGATTGACAGTCACAGTCCGTCCTCTTCGGTCAACGCTTTTTCCCGCTGGGACTTTTACCCAACTTTCAGATACACAGTAGTCCTCAACGTCTGTTCGTTCCTGGCCTTTGAAGCGCACGCCAACCCCCCGCATCATGGCATCGGCATTGTAGAACGTGCTTTTCGGATCTGCAGCTAAACGATCCGGAGGTGTGTTCGCTTGTCGTAGACGATGTACCCGAACCGGGTGTCGAAAAAATTCGTCTTTAGACATATCCGCCTTAGCGGTATTGCACGCCGCACAAGCAGCGACCGTATTATCTTCTACGTCAGCACCACCCATTGCTCTTGCGATCACATGGTCGATAGTAGCTTTGCAATCATTGCAATCGGGTCCGGGGTAAATTTATATTAATATATTACAGTAGAAACACCTGCCTTTTTGTTTGACAATATGGCGCTCTAGCCAAACTCGTCGAAATTGGAATCTGGGTGACGTATGCAAAAGCCATGCTGCTTCAATTTCTGCTTGATGGTTTTCCTTTGCGATCGGTTCCTCTAAACTGTGAGATTTTTTCTTCTGTCTGATCATAACCTTGATCTCATTCAAGGATTAATTCGATTTTTTGCTGATTTGCTAAAGAGAGTAGGGGTTACTCCGCCGCCGGGAGATAAATCTCCCCGCCCTTCGCCCGGAACTCGGCGCTCTTCTCCGCCATGCCGGCTTCCAGCATTTCGGCGCTGTTCTGCTTGGCCGCATAGTCGCGCACGTCCTGCGTGATCTTCATGCTGCAGAATTTCGGCCCGCACATCGAGCAGAAGTGCGCCACTTTGGCGCCTTCGGCCGGAAGCGTCTCGTCGTGGTAGGCCAGCGCCGTTTCGGGATCGAGCGAGAGGTTGAACTGGTCGCGCCAGCGGAAATCGAAGCGGGCGCGGCTCAGCGCGTCGTCGCGCAGCTGGGCAGCGGGGTGGCCCTTGGCCAGGTCTGCCGCGTGGGCGGCGAGTTTGTAGGTGATGACGCCGACTTTCACGTCGTCCCGGTCGGGCAGGCCGAGATGTTCCTTGGGCGTGACGTAGCAGAGCATGGCGCAGCCGAACCAGCCGATCATGGCGGCGCCGATGCCGCTGGTGATGTGATCGTAACCGGGGGCGATATCGGTGGTGAGCGGCCCCAGCGTGTAGAAGGGGGCTTCGCCGCATTCTTCCAGCTGCTTTTCCATGTTCACCTTGATCTTGTGCATCGGCACGTGGCCGGGGCCTTCGATCATCACCTGGCAATCATGTTCCCAGGCGATCTGGGTGAGTTCGCCCAGGGTTTCGAGTTCGGCAAACTGGGCGCGATCGTTGGCGTCGGCGATGGAGCCGGGGCGCAGGCCGTCGCCCAGCGAGAAGCTCACATCATAGGCGCGCATGATCTCGCAGATTTCGGCAAAGTGCGTGTAGAGGAAATTCTCCTTGTGGTGCGACAGGCACCATTTCGCCATGATCGAGCCGCCGCGTGACACGATGCCGGTGACGCGCTTGGCCGTGAGCGGCACATAGGCCAGGCGCACGCCGGCGTGGATGGTGAAATAATCGACGCCCTGTTCTGCCTGTTCGATCAGCGTGTCGCGATAGACTTCCCAGGTGAGGTCTTCAGCGACGCCGTTCACCTTTTCCAGCGCTTGGTAGATCGGCACGGTGCCGATCGGCACGGGGCTGTTGCGCAGGATCCATTCGCGGGTGTTGTGGATGTTGCGGCCGGTGGAAAGGTCCATGATGTTATCCGCACCCCAGCGGGCGGCCCACACCATCTTTTCGACTTCTTCGGCCACCGAGGAGGCGACGGCGGAGTTGCCGATGTTGGCGTTGATCTTCACCAGGAAATTGCGGCCGATGATCATCGGTTCGGCTTCCGGGTGGTTGATGTTGGCCGGGATGATGGCGCGGCCGCGGGCGATTTCGCTGCGCACGAATTCCGGCGTGACATAATCGGGGATTTCGGCGCCAAAGCCTTCGCCGTCGCGGATCAGGCCATCACGCTGGGCGCGGCCGATGTTTTCGCGGATGGCGACATATTCCATTTCCGGCGTGATGATGCCGCGGCGGGCATAGGCGATCTGGGTGACGGCCTGGCCAGGCTTGGCGCGCAGGGGGTTCTTCACGACGTTGGGGAATTCGGCGACATCGGCCTTGCCGCCGGGCACGTTGGCGACGCCGTTATCCTCGGGCTTCACTTCGCGGCCGGGGTAGCGCTCCACGTCGCCGCGGGCTTCCACCCAGGGCGTGCGCAGCGGCGGCAGGCCGGCGGCGATGTCGATCGTGGTGGTGGCATCGGTGTAGGGGCCGGACGCGTCATAGATGCGCACCGGCGGCTCCTTGGCCGAGGGATCGAGCGCGACTTCGCGCATGGCGACGCGGATATCGGGATGGATGGTGCCGGCAACGTGGATCTTGCGGCTGCCCGGCAGCGGCCCGGTGGTGACCGGCATTTCCAGCTTTGCATTGATATCGGCCATGGTCGTGCATCCTTCCAAAGGTTCGGAACGGATGGTGCGCGGATCAGGCCACTTTGGCTCTCACGCTCCCTCCCTCCGCCGGGGTCAACCGGATCAGGTTCAGCGGGTCGGGGCCATCAGCCCACCTCTCAGCCAGTCGCGCTGGCCCCCCGGGGAATAGGTTTGGATTAGGCCTGCTGGCTCCAGTTGGCAAGGCCGCGATCGGTGCCGCAGAGCTTGTCCCAGAAGCGGAAATAGAGGCCGTAATTGCAGTTGTAGTGGCGGTGGTGGGCTTCGTGGTGCGAGGCGCTGATGAAATGGCGGCCGAACCAACCGTTGATCCACGAACGCGGGAACATTTCCCAGCCCATGTGGTTGGTGACGCCCATGATGGTGGCGATCAGCATCACCACGCCCAGTGCGCCGATGTGGATCGGGATGATGAACATCAGCGCCGGGATGAGGATAGCGCCGGAAATGGCTTCCCACGGGTGGAAGCTCATCGCAGCCCAGGCGGTGGGCGGCCGGCTGGCGTGGTGGACGGCGTGGGCAGCCTTGAACAGGCGCGGCATGTGCATCCAGCGGTGCGTCCAATAGAACCAGCTGTCGTGCAGGAAAAGGTAGGTGAGGATGGACAGCGGCCACCAGACGGCCTGCAAGGGGCCATCCACGCCAACCATGATCTGCGTGAGGCCCCAGCCGCGCCAGGCTTCAATCGCGAGGCCGGCGGGGATGGCATAGATGACGGCGGAGATCAGCGACCAGCGGATTTCGGCGCTGATCTGGCGGCTACGCTTGGCCGGATCGGCTGGCCCTGCCTGAACGCCACGCCGCTGTGTGAGCCAGGCAAAGCCGCCCGAAACCGCGAGGTAACGGACGGCGATGATGGCGGCCATCGAGACGACGGCAAGAACGAGGGTTGCAGCGGTGTTCACGCCGGCGGGTTTAGCGCGCGGGCGCCAACCCGCCAAGCGGCGCAAGGTCGCGTTTGGCGTCGCGGCTCAGAAACTCACTATGCCGAAGATGCGCAGCAGCCAGACGATGACGGCGATGATCACGACGATGTTGATGATCGACTTGATGGTGCCGTCCATCGGGATCTTGTTGTTGACCAGCCAGAGCAGGACGCCAACGACGATGAGAACGATAATGGTCTGAATAAGCATGTGTTGCCTCGCGAATAGTGGATGCGAGACAGGATAGGGTTTTGGGTGGGAACTGCGCGTTGTGGCTTCTACGGTCGCACAGCCCGGCCATCGGTATGAGGGTATCTACGCGGGGGGCCTGAACCGGGCTGCGGGATCGATCAGCGCGGGAAGGAAATGGTGGAGCAGAGGGGGATCGAACCCCTGACCTCAGCAGTGCGATTGCTGCGCTCTCCCATCTGAGCTACTGCCCCGCACCAAATCCTTATCCCCCGTTCGGGAGGGCCGCCGATATAGCGCGGCGGCGGCACTTTGCAACGGGTTTTCGGCCGCACGGCGGCCTGGGGATTTCAGTCAAACCCGTGCGCCAGATACTGTTCGGCAATCGCCGCATGCAGGGCAGCGCCGCGGGCCATGGCGCTTTCATCGAGGTGCATGTGGGTGGAGTGCAGGCCGCAGCAGGCGCGCCAGTCCGTGCCCTGTTCGGCCACGCCGAGGAAGAACATCGCGCCCGGCACTTTTTCCAGCACATAGGCGAAATCTTCGGCGCCCATGATGGGATTGGCCAGCGTTTGCCAGTCGTCCTCGCCGAACAAGCGTTTCGTCACGGTCTCGCCCAGCGCCACGGCGCGGCCGTCGCAGTTGGTGACCGGGAAGCCGGGGATGATCTCCACCGTGGCACTGGCGCCGTGGGCCGCGGCGATGCCCTGTGCGAGGCGCGGCAGGCCGTCGTGGAGTTTCAGGCGCGTGGCCGCCGAGAGCGTGCGCATGGTACCGAACAGCAGCGCGGTTTCGGGGATCACATTGTCGGTGGTGCCGGCGCTGATCTGGCCGATGGTGATGACGGCGGGATCGAACACGCTGATCTGGCGGGTCACGAACGTCTGCAGCGCCAGCGCGATTTCGCAGGCGATGGGGACGGGATCGAGCGCGTCGTGCGGCATTGAGGCATGGCCGCCGCGGCCGGTGATGACGATGCGGAGCTTGTCGTTGCTGGCCAGAAGCGCGCCAGTGCGGCCACCCACAACGCCCCACGGTGCATTGGGCATGATGTGCAGCGCGAACGCCGCATCGGGGAGCGGATCGATCAGCCCGTCATCGATCATGTAGCGGGCGCCGTGATGGCCTTCCTCGCCGGGCTGGAACATGAACATCACGCTGCCGGCAAGGCTCTCGCGCCGTTCGCACAGCAGGCGCGCAGCACCGGTCAGCATGGCGACATGGGAATCGTGCCCGCAGGCGTGCATGGCGCCAGGAATGGTGCTGGCGAAATCCAGGCCCGTTTCCTCTGGCATCGGCAGCGCATCGGTATCACCGCGCAGCAGCACGGTGCGGCCGTTGGCGGGGCCCTTTAGCGTGGCGATAATGCCGGTGGTGGAGGGGCCAGTGCGGAATTCCAGCGGCAGGCCGACGAGCGCGGCCATGATCTTTTCGGCCGTGCGCGGGTTGTGCAGGCCCAGTTCCGGTTCGGCATGAATGGCGCGGCGCAGCGCGGTCATGCAGGGCAGGACAGCTTGTGCGGGGTGTGTCCAGTCGATCATGCCGCAAGGCTAGCGCCTTCCCTTGGGCAGCGCCACACGCTAGGCGCACGTGATGCAGCATGACGCAATCATCCTGGGCGCCGGCGGTGCCGGCCTGTTCTGTGCGCTAACCGCCGGGCAGATGGGCGCGCGGGTGCTGGTGATCGATCACAACCAGGAACCGGGCAAGAAGATCCTGATTTCTGGCGGCGGTCGCTGCAATTTCACCAATGTGGGCGCGCTGCCGGATCGGTATCTGAGCGAGAACAAGCACTTCGCCCGCTCCGCGCTGTCGCGTTACACGCCGGCCGATTTCGTCGATCTGGTGCGCCGCTACAATATCGCCTTCCACGAAAAGACGCTGGGGCAATTGTTCTGCGATGGTTCGGCGAAACAGATTGTTGCCATGCTGATGGACGAATGCGCCGCCGGCCGTGTGGATTTCGCCTTTGGGGCCGCGATCAGCGATGTGAGCCATGCTGATGGCCGCTTCACCGTCACCACCAGTGCCGGCATTTACAGCGCGCCGAACCTGGTGATCGCCACCGGCGGGCCGGCGATTCCCAAGCTTGGCGCAACGGGCTTTGCCTACCAATTGGGCAAGCAGTTCGGGCTGAAGATCATTCCGCCGCGCCCGGCGCTGGTGCCGTTCACCCTGCCGCAGACAGAGAATCTGTTCCGTGAACTGGCCGGCGTGGCGGCCGAAGTGGTGGCGAAAGCGGGCAAGTCTGCCTTCCGAGAAGCCGCCTTGTTCACCCACAAGGGGCTTTCCGGCCCGGCAATGCTGCAGGTGTCCAGCTACTGGCGGCACGGCGAGGCGATATCGGTGGACTTCTTGCCCGATGCGCCGGCCGACTGGCTGATCAGCGCCAAGCGGCAACGCCCCAAGGCGGGGTTGAAATCCGTGTTGGGTAGCGCTCTGCCGGAACGGCTGGCCACCGCACTCGCCGACACGCTGGGGCTCGGCGGCGACATGGCCAGCCAGAAGGATGCGGCGCTCACCGCTGCCATGCAGCGCCTCAAGGGATGGGCCTTCCGCCCTGATGGCACCGAAGGCTTTGCCAAGGCCGAAGTGACCGCGGGCGGCATCGATACCGCCGGGCTTTCTTCCCGCAGCAAGGCGGCCAATCACATTGAAGGGCTGTTCGCCATCGGCGAGGCCGTAGACGTTACCGGCTGGCTGGGGGGCTATAACTTCCAGTGGGCCTGGGCCAGCGGACACGCCGCCGGGACGGCAATCGCGGAGAGAGTGCATTCATGATGAGCTATGACGACGTGGTGATGGGCCGCCGCTCCATTCGCGGTTTCAAGCCCGATCCGGTGCCGCTGGAGCTGATCAAGGAAATTCTCACCATGGCGATGCGCTCGCCATCGTCGATGAACACGCAGCCGTGGAATTTTACCGTGGTCACCGGTGAACCGCTCAATCTCATCCGCGCCGGCAACACCGAACGCAACATGGCCGGCGTGCCGCACAGCCGCGAATTCCGCACCGGCACGGCGTTCGAAGGCGTTCACCGTGAACGCCAGATCGGCGTCGCCAAGCAACTCTTCAGCGCCATGGGCATCGCCCGCGACGACGCGCCGGCCCGCATGGACTGGGTGCTGCGCGGTTTCCGCCAGTTCGACGCGCCGGTGTGCGTGATCATCACCTATGACAAGACACTGTCGGGTAGCGACGACACGCCATTCGATTGCGGTGCGGTTTCGACCGCGCTGGTCAACGCCGCCTGGTCGCGGGGCCTGGGCGCGGTGATCAACAGCCAGGGCATCATGCAATCGCCGGTGGTGCGCGAACATGCCGGCATTGCCGATGATCAGGTGATCATGAAGGCTATCGCCATCGGCTGGCCGGAAGAGAGCTTTCCGGCCAACGCCGTGGTGTCGGAGCGCAAGAGCGTGGAGGAAGCGGCGCGGTTCGTCGGGTTTTGAAGCTGGTTCGGCGGCATCGTGATAATCCGCCATCGGCTGTCGCTGCCTGAACTAATTTCGCCCCAATGTTTCCAACGGGCTGGTATCGAGATGTTCCAATATTCGCTTTAGCGCCGCGATGTTGCGTTCGTCTTCGGCACTTT
>Ga0164294_10004013_pt1 | contig 12940 bp, 10 predicted proteins | sample GEODES005metaG_FD_111479 | JGI IMG/M metagenome (GOLD analysis project Ga0164294, IMG submission 111479) | Oligotrophic lake water microbial communities from Sparkling Lake, Wisconsin, USA - GEODES005 metaG | ecosystem: Environmental > Aquatic > Freshwater > Lake | place: USA: Sparkling Lake... | reverse complement strand
TTCAAAGTGGAAATTTTAGGTTCCAATATGGTCACTGGCAGATTAAATGTTCATGTTTTTTCACCAAATGTCAGGTTAAAAATAGCAAGGCCTGTGTCAGCAGGTGTACCCTTAATTACCAATTCAACAGAGCCATTCCCATTAGCTAGTTTTCCCGGCTGTAAACTCAGCTTCAAACCTAAAACGCCAGATGATGGTAAATTCGGCCCTAAAAAATAAGCCCCATTACCCGTCAAATAAGGTAATATCATAACCCCATTATAAACTTCCCCTTTGTATATCTCTTTATTGTCTAAAACGAACCCACCACAAGTTAATTCCTCTACTTTAGATACAAGTTCATAAACAGAGGGTTGCTGGATGCCCTGGTTAATATTAAAATCAGCACTTTTTTCATTCCTAAAAAAGACCTGCCCAATGGTAACCTGTGCTGAGTCATTTACCTCATTAACAACACCATTTCCCAATGAGGCTGGTATAAAAGGAATACTGTCCTGTCCGTTCACCACATTGTTTAGTCCAATGCCAACAAACAGGGCGACTAATAAAAAAATTGGAAGGTGTTTATACATCACTTTCGTAGTTGTATTTAAAACTATTAAACTGTATTAAACTGAAATTTAAGGAAGTAGATACAAATATAATCAAATTAATTAAATACTAGAATAATTATAATTTTAATATGTTGATTTAAATTAATTACCCAAAATGCGTTTTAAATAAATAAAAATCAAATTTTCATTTATTATTCATCCTTAAAATTGATACCCGATACCTAGGAAAGTGGCCATAAATGAGCTTATTTTTACCGTATTCCCATTTGATACCCCCATTTTGGCTTCGGCAAAAAGAGATAATCTTGAAGTAACCTGCAGAGATGCACCTAAATTTCCCATTATCAAAATTTCAGTAGAAATCTTGTTACTTACTTGATTATATTTATAGCTACTGTTATTGGAAAGTTCAATAAATTCATAAGTAATTTGAGCAGGCATTTTTATTTTAGCACCTAATCCAATACCCGAATATAACCTGATTTTATTCTTATTCAAAAGATAATAGTTCGTTGAAAAAGATGGTATAATATTTCTCTCTTTTCCTTTTATTTCATGTAAAGTAAATGTACCCAACGGATTACTACTGTTAGAAAGCATGACTTTGCTACTGCTCAAATCTTCTGTTTCAAAAAAATGTTGCGTAAAAATAAGGGAAGGTACTAAGATAAATCTTGGAGAGATTATCCATTCTGTGGACCATTGCAATGCTACTGGATTTTTTATCTCGTCTAAACTTAAGGGTATAAATGCTCCCGCTGAAAGGCCTACTTTTGCCCTGGTTTTTGATTCCTTTTTATTTTCATCTGGTATTTTTACTTCTTCTTTTTTTTCAACCAGGGTGGCACTCATTGTATCCACAATCTGTAAAATATTGCCTTGCTTTTCATCTATCTTTTTCACCTCTGTTATAATTTCCTCTTGCTGAGTCAAAGCTTCCGACGGAACAGCCAAAATATTTTTATCCACAACAGACGGAACTACCCTTTCCTTAGATACACGATTGACATAAGCTACTTTGTAAAGCGTATCATGGATGTATTTTTCTTTCTCAACAATAATGGTATCCCGTAATATGGGTTGATTACTTAGGGTAATACCGGCAATAGATTTTTCCTGGTTCAAATGATGTAAGGCAACGCCACTCCAAACGGCATAACCCGTTACAAAAGGTAATAAAATCCATGGTAGAACTCTCAGCCAATTCCGTCTCTTTGATTGAAAATGATCTAATTTGGAAGCCAAATCCTGCCAGTCATCATTCTCCGGATCAATGATTGAACGTGCATTTTTCAAATTTTCAGAAAATATATGATCGAATTCGTTATCGCTCATGGTTTGTCAGGATTGTCAGTTTTTCTACACATATTGATATTTAATCATTAATGCTTTCAGTTGTATTCTTGCTTTCGCAAGATTAGATTTAGAGGTTCCCGTTGAGATATTTAGCAGTTGGGAAATTTCCTCATGAGAAAATTGTTCAATCACATAAAGATTGAAAACGAGGCGATATGCAGGAGAAAGTTTTTGAATAAGCAGTATCTTCTCCTCAATATCCATTTTATTAAGCCATTGTATATCAAACCGTTCTGATGTATCAGGAATTTCATCCTTTTCACTGGTTTTGATTTTATTCAAATCGGCTCTATACTTATCAATCGCCACTCTTTTTGCCAGTTGAGTTATCCAACCCTTAAAATTAGTACCCTGTTGATAAAGATTTAGTTTAGTGAAAATTTTGAAAAATACATCGTTTGTGACCTCCTTTGATTCCTCAAAAGATCCAACATAACGCCTTACAATAGAAAAAACAAAACCATAATAGAACTCATAAATTTCTTTTTGAGCGGCTCTATTATCAACCCTGCAACTATTTAGTACTTTCTCTAATTTTTCATCAATCATTGAGAACCATTCTATCTATTTCCTTTAACGGTAAGGAGCAAAAATAGGTTGCCTCGCTATACTGATGTTTTTCTGTTGACCAGATGTATTATTATTCCGTAAAATAATAAGGCTATAGTACCTAATACCCCTGACAGAATGGGATCAATCGTACTATTTAACCAACTGATTGACTCGGGTAAATTTCGGGAAAAAGTACTCCATGAAATGACTATAATACTTAAAGAAATAGCCACCAATCCATGGAAATAGGATAATTTTATTTTGAGTAAAGCGAGTAAAAACAGCCCAAGTATGCCTCCTCCAAAAATACCGGATAATTGCCACCAAACATCTAGTGCACTTTTGGCTTGAATCATCCAAATGGCAAATAAAGTTCCAAGTATGCCCCAAACCCAAGTAGCTGTTTGAAGGATGAACATTTGTTTCTTTTCACTTATATTTTCATCAAATCTTCCTTTTAAAAAATCAATCCAAATAACCGTAGCTGAGCAATTTAATGCAGAATCAACGGTACTCATTGCCGCAGCAATAATGGCTGCAAGAATGAGCCCTTTGAGTCCCACAGGCATTTGTGTAGCTATAAAATAAGGAAAAACCTGGTCTCCTTTGGTAATATTGGAAGGTAGGGAATCCTGTATCTGATAAAAATAAAACAATGCTGTTCCGATAAAGAGAAAGCAAACGGTTAGAAACAAATAGATGATGGTCGCCAGTTTCATAGATTTTGCTGCTTCCTCAGTGTTCTTAACCGTGGCATATTTCTGAACATAATTCTGGTCTGCTAAAAGATTCCTAAGGTTTTCCGTTAAACCATAGATGACCATCACCCAGATCGTTCTTTTGTCAAATGAAAAATCAGACAATCCCCAGGAAAATTTACCCGTTTCGTAAGCTTGAGAAAAAAGTTCCGGAGAAGACAAAAACACCATATTTCCTAAAAACACTGCAGTATAAATAATACCGGCAACCATAACAATCGATTGCATAACATCAGTCCAGATAACTGCCTCTACCCCACCCATGAGTGTATATAGGATGGTGATAAAACCAATGACTATAATGATCCATATTAGATTTCCACCAACGAATGGCTGCATGAGTAAAGCCACCAAATATAGAATAACGGCCATGCGACCCACCATAAACAATAAAAAAGAAAATGCAGCATATAATCTGGCCCAGGAACCAAGACGTTCCTCTAAAAAAGAATAAACAGAGATAAGATTTAATTTTCTATACAATGGAATAATTTTAACGACGGCCAACCAACTTACCGGTATCATACAGAGGGCAAAAATAATGGGGTGCCAGTCAGAGTCAAAAGCTTTTCCTGGGGTGGCGATGTATGAAATACTGCTGGTGTAGGCACTCATCACGGCCAAACCTGCTGCCCATCCAGGTATTTTCCCATTTGCCGTCATAAACTGACCCGCCGTTTTCATTTTCCTGGCAAAATAAAAACCCATTCCCAATAAAATAATGCCGTATAAAGCAAGAATAAGGTAGTCGAAAAAAGCTAAGTTTCCCATTGTCAATATTTTAATAAAACTATTTCTTTAAGAATGGATATTTATCCTCTAAATAATGTATGGAAGATTCCAGCCTTTTTAATCCATCTTTTGCCATTGGAAAAAGAGGCGGCATAGCCTTATTTTGGCAAATACCTTTTAAAGCGAGAGCTGCTTTTATCCCCTTCATAAATCCATCAAAATATACCGCTCTGTCCAGCTCTTTCACTATTTGCTGAAATTCCATTACTTTAATCAAATCTCCCTGTTGAAAGGCTTCGAATAAGCCGACAAAAATTTGTGGATAAAGATTGGCTCCACCGCTGACTCCTCCATTTCCACCAATAAATAAAGTTTCCGCCAACAATATCTCAGGACCGGTAAAAAAACAAAAATCTGGATTTTCAACACTGCCCATCAGATTATTCAGATAACTCATGTCTCCCGAACTATCCTTGATGCCTATTATTTTTTCTGATAAAGATAATTTTTTCACTGCCTCCAATGAAAAAGTTACCTTACAATGAGAGGGCATGTTGTAAAGTAAGGTAGGCAAAGGCAATTGAGGAATTAACCACTCGGAGTAGGCTAATAACTCCTGTTGGTTTATAGGTGAGTAATAAGGTGGTGCAAAAACAAGGGCATCGGCACCGTTGTCTGCAGCATAAGCAGCTATTTCCAATAATTCCTCTGGACTTGTATCGGTAACACATACAAAAACGGGTTTCCTATCCTGAACAAAAGACGTAGTATGCTTAATTATTTCCTTCCTGATTCTATGGCTTAAATTAGGTCCTTCCCCTGTGGTTCCCAAAATAAAAATTCCGTGAACCTGATGTTCAATAAGCCTGCTTAAAACAAGTTCCAGCCCATCAACATCTAAAGTGTTTGTGTCAATTAATGGTGACACTACTGGTGGAATAATTCCAAAAAGTTTTGTTGGCAACATATTACGGTAAACTAATTAATTTTTATTTCTGCAAATCGAATCTTTCTTCTTTTCCAGGTATAGGTAGCTTTTAATTGGCCATCTTTACCCAAAATCATCGCGGGGTAGCTAAACTCTCCAGATTTTTCATCTTCTAAATGGAGCATTGAATCCCAGTTTTTCCCATCTTTAGAAAAGGCAACAGCTAGTTTAGCCCTATCATTTGGCCCTTTTTCTGTAGGATTGTAAATCAAATAATGTCCAACATTAGCTATGGATACTGCATCTATGCCCGCACTTGGGTTGGGCAATGATGTTTCCGCTGTTTTAGACCATGTTTTACCTCCATCGACAGACCAAGATTCGATAATTTTATTTTGCCTGCTCCGACATAAAATTTGAAGTGTATTTGGGTCATTGTGAACTAATAAAGTAGGTTGAATAATATCATACGCTGAATTATCATCGACCGCTATTCTATTCCAGGTATTTGCTCTGGGATTAAAAAGCTCAAAATGAACTGACCATTTTCCTTCGGGAATTTCCAGACTGGAAGGGCAAAGAATATTACCATCAGGTAGTTCAAGGGGTTTTGCTCGTATTGGTCCAAAAAATCCGTCGGGTATTCTGATGGGTTTCGACCAGGTCAATCCATTGTCTTTAGATTGAATACTTTCTCCCCACCAGGTAGTTGGGGAGGGTCCTACCTTGTAAAAAAGATATAAAATGCCAGAAGAATGATTAAATAAAACAGGATTCCAGCATGGATATCTCAATTTATCATTTTGAATACCCGTGGCAACTTCTCTGATTTCTCCCCATTTCCCTTTAGAAAATGCTGCAAGCCATATAGTAACATCCGGATTTTTTTCTCTCGTTCCACCAAACCAGGTTGCTAATATTTTACCTTCATTTACTTCTACCAAACTTGAAGCATGACATTCCTTAAAGGGAGCTTCCTCATAGATAAAAGAACGGGATGATAAAGAAAGAGAATGCTCTTTGTTTTGTGCAGAGAGAAAGACTCCCGTCAAAAGTAACATGCCGAGAGGCAGGCACCAGTTTAATTTATTCATTGTCATGAAGGTTTTAGGTAAACATGAAATTAACAAATAAAATGCAAATAAAAAAATGCCGTCTTATTTTTTTGATGCCCTGATGGGTAATAAGATAAAAAAACCGATAACAGCAGGTATAAATAAATTAAATATAAATAACATATAACTAGCCGTCATTGCCGTTATGGGAGCAACGCCCCAAATGCCCCAGACCAGCACAGAGGTTTCCCCTCGAACGATTAAGCTATATATCGGAGGAAGCGGAATGATGGTTTGAAAGAGATATAAACCTGCGAGCCCTACATACATAGGAAAAAGAGGCAGGTACACCCCCCATAGGTTAAGTACCAAATAGTATTGGATGCTAAAAACCAGATAACGCAATCCTGCATAAAACAATCCTTTTAGTAAGGATGCGTAAGTTATATTACTGAGAGATAAAAATTTCTCCTCCCATGAATTGGTCCATTGCCAACGCTTAGATAACCTTGCAAAAAATTGAAAAATGGGTGGATATACAAAAAGAAAAACGAAACAAACGATTAACCAGAATATAACTACTCCAATAGGAAAATGGGTCTGTTGAGCGCTATGGTCCGCCAATAATGGAAATAAAAAAACTAAAGCAGGAATCCCAAAAAGTAACAGGATAAAAAACTGACAAAAATTGCCCATAAAGGTCGCTAAAAAGGTTTCTTCCCGCATTTCCACAGGGGAAACCAAGCCTCTTCCAATAAAATCACCCATCCTGTTGGGTGTTAAAATAGCACAACTGACCCCTGCTAAAATAATCTTCAACATTACCGCGTAACTGGGTTTTTTATCCTTTGATAAAAATACACGCCACTTTAAACCTTCCAAAAACCAATTGAACGGTATGAGTGCTATAATAATACAAAATAAAGGAAGCGACCAGGTATTTAATGTTGGAAAATCTTTTATCGATCGCCAAAAATTTTCATCTGCATAAAACTTTAGAATAAAAGAAAGGCTAAGAATGATAAAAATCCACCTGCCATATTTATGATTCATCCTTTAGCCATTAAGAGAAAGGCATCACCTAAAAATTCAATAATATGGCTTGCTACCAGAGCCTCTTGTCCATGCCTTTTTGAAGCTATATCGCCTGTCTGTCCATGCAACCAAACCCCCATTAATGCAGCCTCTTTTGGGACATACCCCTGTGCCAGCAAACCAGTAATGATTCCTGTCAGTACATCGCCACTACCCCCTGTTGCCATGCCGGCATTACCTGTTGTATTAAACCAAACCTCGCCTTCTGCCGTAGCAATGAGCGTGTGATGACCTTTTAAAACCACAATACAAGACAACTCTTTTGCTTTTTCAATGGCCTTAAGCATTCTTTCCTTACTATTTTGACATAAGCCAAACAGCCTGTCAAATTCTTTCGGATGTGGCGTTAAAATGGAATTTTTAGGGATAGATTGCCATTTTTCTTCGTAAGCTATAGCATTTAACGCATCGGCGTCTAAAACCAACGGACATTGTATGACTAAAAGTTGATGTAAAAGCCATTGCCTGGTACTTTTCTCCGTACCTATTCCCGGACCGATACCCACCGCCTGATAAGTAGAATAATTAGGCATAATAGTGGCTAATTTATTCTTTTTTTCGTCGGACGTAACCATAGCTTCAGGGAGTCCCACTTGTAAAACAAGGTAAGCGCATTGAGGTACGCCCATTGTAAGTAGTCCGACACCGCTATGCATACAAGCCTTTGCAGCAAGTAATGCGGCGCCTGTTTTACCATAACTGCCCGCGAGTATAAGGGCGTGTCCGAAGGTACCTTTATGCGAAAATCTTTGCCTTGGTTTATATATTTTTTCGACTACCCCCGGGTTAATCAGGCTGATCTCAGGAAATACCTGATGTAAAAAACCAGGAGATAAACCAATATCCAGCAGATGAATTTCTCCTATGAATTTTTCATTTTCCGGAAAATAAAAACCAAGTTTAGGAGACTGAAAACTCAGCGTATAGTTAGCCTGAATGGCAGGAACACCTATTTCCAATGTGTCACACATTATACCCGATGGAAGGTCTATGGAGATAATTTCCTTTGCATTTTCATTCAGATAATGGATTAACAGAGCGTTGATACCATCCAGAGGTCTGCTTAAGCCCGAACCGAATAATGCATCAATAACCAGGCTATTTGAGGTCAATGCTGGAAAGTCATTAGATTCTTTCAACCAATTGATTTCCCTTTTCGAATAATCCTTCCATCTAAGGAGATTACATTGAAAATCAGCAGTTCCCCTATTTTCTGAGGACAGAATATAAAGATCAACCATAGCACCAGCCTGAAGAAGGATCCTACCGAGTGCCAGTCCATCGCCCCCGTTATTACCTTTTCCACAAAAAATTTGAAAATATCTTGAAGTTAAATCCCTTTTTTCCAACCATTTAAAGCAAGCTGAAGCGGCGCGTTCCATTAAGTCTATTGATTTAATGGGTTCATGCTCGATAGTAAATGCGTCCCAGGCGCGAATTTGACTGGCATTCAAAATCATAATTCATATTATCTCGGAAAATTAGTTAAAATTTAAATAGGTCTTATCATTTAAATACAAATACCTAAAGTAATAATCCGATTTTAATCCATATATTTAACATGAGATAAGAACCTATTAAAATACATTTACAAACCTATCCCTATGTTCTTTACTGGTATGCACCGTGGGCTGCTGATTCGGCTATGTCCCATTTTATTTTTTCCAATGTTCCTTCATGGCCAATCCTATGAATCATTGGATAACCTTTCCTTATTTAAAAATCCTTCAACAAACTGGCAGGAAGCAAGTGAGGTTACTGGTCAACCCAATGAAAAATCGCTTATTTCAAAACAGGGAAAAGGCGTCTTGGTTTGTGAATTAAAGAATGGTTCTTTTAAACCAAGCGATAATCTTATTACCCTAATGGAACATGGCGACCTTGATTTATCGCTGGAAGTTATGATTCCAAAAGGTTCTAATTCAGGTATTTATCTACAAGGCAGGTATGAGGTTCAGGTATTTGACAGTTGGGGGAAGACCACGCCATCATTTGACGATGCAGGGGGAATTTATCAACGATGGGATGAAAAAAGGGGCAAAAATAACGAAGGATTTGAGGGTCATCCACCCCGTTTTAATGCCGTAAAAGCTCCGGGATTATGGAATCGTGTTGAAATAAGTTTTCAAGCGCCAAAATTTGATGCCAGCGGGCTAAAGATATCGAATGCCAAAATGTTAAAAGTAGCCTGGAATGGCATAGTCATACATCAGAACGTAGAACTGTTCGGTCCAACCAGAGCAGCTGCTTTTCAAGATGAAAAAACAATGGGACCCCTTATGTTTCAAGGTGACCATGGACCCATTGCCTTCAGAAATATCAGAATGACGAAAATGGGAAATGCCAGTGTAAAGATTGTCCCGCCTGTTCAATATAAAATATATGAAAATGCTTTCACGCGTGAAAAGAAAGGGGATATACAAACGGTTCCAAAAGAAAAAGATTTAAGCACCTTAACACCCGTCAAGGTTGGAGAAACTGAGTTAATAGACGTTTCCGTTTCAAGAAGAGGAACCCAGTATTACGTTATCACAGGTTCTTTTGAAGTATCAAAATCTAACGTTTATTTGTTCAAAGGAAATTATCATGGATATGCCAACGTATTGATTGACAATGAGCTGGTATTATCAGATATCGATGTTCCCTGGTATGGAATGAGTTTTAATGAGGAAGTTCTCGGGAAAAAAAGGCTGGAAGCTGGCAAACATACCTTTCGGATTGGATACACCCACAGAGATTGGGAAAGAAGTGTACGTGCTTTCGGATTATCTGTTAAATCAGAGGGAGAAAGTGAAGGATGGCAAACCCTACATGATAAAAAATCGGAGATGGAGTTTTCTAAAACAGTGATGAACGAGGTTTACCTATCTAACCAACCTGTTTTTCAACGATCTTTTGTCGTCTTTGACGGCTCAAAAAGAACACATGCTATCAACGTAGGTTTTCCACAGGCTGTCCACTACAGTTATGATACTAAAGCTGGAGCGATATTGAATGTATGGCGTGGCCGATTTTTAAATACCACTGAAATGTGGCATGACCGTGGTAACGAACAAACCGCTGAACCTCTAGGAATGTCTCAACAAATGACTGGCCTATTCCCATTTATAGACAAAATGAGTCAACAACTTGTCTCACCTTCGGCTTTCCGATATGAAGGAATGCAATTTACTGAGGTTGATGGGCAAAAAACACCCCAATATGTTATGAAAATGGGAGACATAACGCTGAAAGATTGGTTACAACCTTCCACAAACGGTCAAGGGCTTACCCGCTTTATTTCATTTTCCTCTCTACCCGCTGACAAACATTTTCTGCTGGCGACCTCAAAAAAAGGGATAAAAAAAGTAGCTGACGGATTATTTTCTGTGGATGATGCCGCTTATTTTATAAAAGTCAGCTCCCCCAATGTACCCCTTATCATTGAAAAGGAAGGGCAACAATGGTTGATTTCAGATATTAAAAACACCACTTTCACCTATCAGATTGTATTTTAAAAAACGAATGACAATGAAAAATATATTTCTTATAGCTTGTTTATCCATATTTACTATTCAAGCCCTTGATGCTCAAAAAGCGGTGGCTGAAGCAGAATTTTATCCGCTAAGAACGTTACCAATCCCACATAATATAGAATTGGAGGTTGGCGGAATGGCCACCATTCCCGATGGGAGACTGGCGGTAAGCACCCGTAGGGGAGAAATATGGATGGTTGAAAATCCATATTCCGCTACTCCTTTTTATAAGCTTTTTGCCAGTGGCATGCACGAAGTGCTCGGCTTGAACTTCCATAAGGGTTCCTTGTATGCCGTTCAGCGGGGTGAATTAACGAAATTAACCGACCAAAACGGAGATGGTTCCGCTGACCACTATCAAAATATAGCCCATTGGGAATTAGCCGGAAATTATCATGAATATTCATACGGCCCCGTTTTTGATGCTGACGACAATATGTATCTCACCTTCAACGTGGCTTGGGTGGGTTTCGGCGAAGCTAAATTATCAAAATGGAGAGGTTGGATGGTAAAAGTTTCTCCTGACGGAACCTTATCTCCCGTTGCTTCCGGCTTAAGATCTCCGGCAGGTATTATGATGAATAGCGCTGGTGATATTTTTTATACTGAAAATCAAGGAGATTGGGTTGGTTCAGGTAGAATTACCCATTTGGAAAAAGGTGATTTTGCTGGTCACGCAAGCAGTCTGGTTTGGTCAAATGAGCCAGGTTCACCTATGACCACTCAAATTTCTGATGTTCCCGATAACAGTGAGCCTATGTACAAAGCAGCTGAAAAAGTGAAAAACCTGAAACTACCCGCTGTTTGGTATCCTCACACGTTGATGGGTATTTCTACGGCTGATATGATTGAGGATGTTCATGGAAACATGGGGCCCTTTTTCAAAGGTCAATACTTTGTCTCTGATCAGGGACATTCAAAAGTGATGCGTATGATGCTGGAAAAAATAAATGGTCAATATCAGGGTATTTGTTTCCCCTTCCGTGAGGGCTGGCAATCGGGTTTACTTCGTTTGTCCTGGGGAAATGACGGTTCCATGTTCGGAGGAATGACCTCAAGAGGATGGGGTTCTACCGGTAAAGATTTATTCGGCCTTCAAAGAATGCTATGGAGTGGAGAAACCCCTTTCGAAATGGCTGAAGTACACGCCATGTCCGATGGATTTGAAATCACTTTTACTAAACCTGTCGATGTTGCAACTGCCACACAAGCAGCAAACTATGATGTAAACAGCTTTAATTACCAATATCATCACTTTTACGGCAGCCCCGTTATTGAAAATAAAACCCACGCGATCAAAGCCATTCTGATTTCTGATGATCATACAAAAGTGCGTTTAGTACTCGATGAAGCCAGGCGGTTCTATATTCATGAAATTAAACCTAAGGGAGTTAAAGCTGCAAATGGAGAATTGCTTTTACACGACGTGGGGTATTACACCCTCAATAATATTCCAGTGGGAATGACGGCAGATTTGTCTAAAAATAAAATGGCAGCAGTCACTCCCGCTCCTTCAGAAAGTCACCAACATGCTGTCCAAATGGAAGAAAAAGTGGAACCAACAGCAAAGAAAAATAACAAAGCCAGTAATAAACACCTGACATCCATGCCTTCCGATTGGGCAGCTCCCGATAAAACGCTGGTCATAGGAACTATCCCAGGTATGAAATATGATGTAACAGAACTTGAGGTCAAAGCAGGAACTAAGGTGAAACTTACTTTCAATAACTTAGATGATGACATGACCCATAATTTGGTTATAGTAGAACCAGGAACCGCTGACGAAGTCGGATTAGCTGCTTTCTCCCTGGGGGTAAAAGCTTCTCAAATGAGCTATGTCCCAAACAACAATAAAGTACTTTTTCATACCACTCTGCTACAACCAGAATCATCACAGACCATTTATTTTGTGGCACCCTCTAAAGCGGGCGAATATTCTTTTGTATGCACCTATCCAGGTCATCATACTTTGATGAGAGGGATATTAAAGGTGGTAAAATAATGATTTTGCCATCTTGATTTTCTTAAAAAGGGGATTAGGACAATACCTATTCCCCTTTTTTTATGCAAATAGAAGAACTATGGTATAGGACTTCATTTACTGGCAAATGAAATATTAAGGCCATAACTACCCATAATTAGATTGAAAATAAATAAATTGTAACATTTCCCGCAGGGTAATAATAATACAACCAAAAAATAAATTAACTTGACATATTTTAATGCTTTGGGCATTTTCATTAAAAAACAAACGCCTACATCCCTTTTCAAGTTAATATATTCCCTTATGGTACACCATTTTATAAAATTTGTACTAATTCTTTTGGTATTTAGCTCCTCAACCCTTTCTGTGGAGAAGGCATCCCCATGGGATAAGCCAAACATTATCTTGTTT
>Ga0164294_10004011_pt1 | contig 12943 bp, 10 predicted proteins | sample GEODES005metaG_FD_111479 | JGI IMG/M metagenome (GOLD analysis project Ga0164294, IMG submission 111479) | Oligotrophic lake water microbial communities from Sparkling Lake, Wisconsin, USA - GEODES005 metaG | ecosystem: Environmental > Aquatic > Freshwater > Lake | place: USA: Sparkling Lake... | reverse complement strand
CCGGTCGCCCTGGGCTCAATTTTTCGGTTTGCCCGGCCGATGGAAGGACATCATAGGGTTCGTTCCCGGACGCCACCAACGCCAGCCGGGCGCCGCTCGCCGCCGCCGGGGGATGGGGGGGCGGCGGTTCGTTGACAGCCCTGCAGGTTCCACCTACTATTCCGCGCAGTGAGGCGAGGAATCATCGGATTCCTGAGCTTGGTTGCATGGAATCCAGCCCAGTCATCGCGTCGGAATAAACGCCACAGGAGTCGATCATGACCCACGTCGTCGCCGAACCGTGTTTCGCCTGCAAGTACACCGACTGCGTGGTGGTCTGCCCGGTCGAGTGTTTTTACGAGGGTGACCAGATGATCTACATCCACCCCGACGAGTGCATCGACTGCGAGGCCTGCGTGCCGGAGTGCCCTGTGGAGGCGATCTTCCACGAGGACAACCTGCCCGCGGAGTGGAAAGACTTCACGGCGCTGAACGCCGAGATGGCAACACAACTTCCGGTGATCACCGAGAAGAAGGAACCGCTCTGCGGAGATTGATACGCCGAGACTCGGGCTCCGTGTCCTGGCGATATCGCTGCTTGATTCGCGATGGTGAGGGCAGGGGCTTCGGGCAAGGCGGGCTCGGCCGCTATTTCAGATCGACGAGCCAGTAGGCGTTGTCGACGAAACTCTTCCAGCTCGCGTACTTCGGGTTGCCGAGTTTGATCGAGAGGAGAGGGCTGCGTTTCGGCTTCACGGGCTGCCGGATCAGGTTCATCCGCGCCTCGTGGGGTGTTCGGCCTCCCTTGCGGACATTGCAGACGACGCACGCGCAGACGATGTTTTCCCAACTCGTCGAGCCGCCGCGACTCTTCGGCACGACGTGATCGAGCGAAAGTTCGCTGGTCGGAAAGCCGGCGCCGCAGTACTGGCACTGGTTGCCATCGCGGGCAAACACGTTGCGGCGGTTGAACCGCAACCCTTGCCGCGGGCCACGATCGCAGGAAATCAGGCGAATCACCCGTGGGGCCTGAAGGTCGTAACCGACGGCCCTGATCCAGTCCTGATCGGGGCTCCGAAACGCCGTTTGCAGCGAGGAGAGTTCCCGCCAGGAATCGAGGTCGTGGGCCGCGTAATGGCCCTCCTCGATATGCACGACCTCGGCCAGTTCCCGAAACAGGAGCGTGATCGCCCGCCGCACATTCGTGATCTGCACCGCCACGAAGGAGCGGTTGAGCACGAGCACGCTCAGGCCCAGTGAGGGCGACTGATGCTGGGCCGGCAACGCGAAAGCATGCGACGTCATGGGGCGAACGCACCTCCTGCGAACGCCCGAGTCTACCGAGACTCTGCCAAAGCTGCCAACTCCCGGGCGTTGGGCCATGTCCGCCGCTTGCCTTGGCCGGAGGATGCGGTCACACTTGAATCATCGCCGGCCCGACGGGCGAGTATGGCGGCGATTCTTTCGCCGGCCGGCAGCAGCGATCCGCCAGCCATTCGCTGGCCACCTACCAGGCACGCCCGGAGAAAATCATGCTTCACTACTCCTGCGACAGTTGCAAGCGTCCGATTGACAACGTTTCAGACGTGCGGCACGTCGTGAAGATCGAGGTCTTTCCGGCAGTCGAGGATCAGGCCTGCGGATGTCAGGACGGTGATGCGGGGACGGCCGATGCCGACCATCTCGAGGACATGCAGGATGTGCTCGAGCATCTCGACGAGAGCGACCTTGCCGATCTCGATGACTCCACTCGGTCGCTGCGGTTCGATCTCTGCGATGCCTGCCGGCAGCGGTTCGTGAAAAACCCGCTCGGGATCAATCTGGGCAAGCAGCTGTATTTCAGCAACAACTGAATACACGCAGCAGCGGCCTCGAGGCTGCTGTCGCTTTTTTGCGGGCGGCGGCTCCGCGGGTTTTCCTCGGCAACTCAGCCGCGTAGTCTTGCGGCCGTGAGTCGTCCCGTCCCCTGCCCACCCCACGGAGCACCGCCACGATGGCAACCTCGACGCTGAAGATCGCCGCGATCCCCGGTGATGGCACCGGCCCCGAAGTGACCGCCGAAGCCCTCAAGGTGCTCGACGCCGTGTCTTCGATCGACGCCTTCGCGTACGACGTCGAGATGCTCGATTGGGGTGGTGACCGCTATCTCAAGACAGGCGAGATCATCCCCGAGGGCGGCCTCGACCTGCTGCGAAGCAAGCACGCCGCCTTCCTGGGCGCGATCGGCCATCCAGACGTTGCTCCGGGCATTCTGGAGAAGGGGTTGCTCCTCGAACTGCGGTTCAAACTCGACCAGTACATCAACCTCCGGCCGGTGAAACTGCTGCCCGGCGTGGAAACGCCGCTGGCCGGCCGCGGCCCGCAGGACATCGACTTCGTGGTCGTTCGCGAAAACACCGAGGATCTCTACTGCGGCGTCGGCGGCTTTCTCAAGAAGGGCACCCCGGACGAGGTCGCCGTCCAGCAGGCCATCTACACCCGGAAGGGCTGCGAGCGGTGCATCCGCTGGGCCTTCGATTACACGCGAAAGCGGAACAGCCCCAAGAAGACGCTGACGCTCGTCGCCAAGACGAACGTGCTGACGTTTGGCCACGACCTCTGGTGGCGGACGTTCCAGGAGGTGGCGAAGGAGTATCCCGACGTGAAGACCGACTACAACCACGTCGATGCCTGCTGCATGTGGATGGTCAAGAACCCCGACGCCTACGACGTGATCGTCACCACCAACATGTTCGGTGACATCATCACCGACCTCGCTGGCATCCTGCAGGGGGGCATGGGGGTGGCGGCCGGCGGCAACCTCAATCCCGACAAGGGTGGCGTGAGCATGTTCGAGCCGATGGGGGGCAGCGCGCCCAAGTACACCGGCCAGAACGTGATCAATCCGATCGCGGCAATCAACGCCATGGCGATGCTGCTCGAGCACAGCGGCCATCCGAAGTCCGGTGCCCGGATCGACAAGGCCGTTGCCCACGTCACCGGCACGAAGATGAAGAGCCAGGCCGCGGGCAAGATGGGGTATGGGACGAGGGAAGTCGGCGACCTCGTGGTGGCGGCGCTGCAGTAGGCCCCCTGGCATCCACACTTCGGAATCACCGGCTGCGGGACGGCATGAGTTGTCTCGCTGGGCCCCGACAGCCCCACGCTCGCCATCCTCACGCCGATCCCTTCGCCTACCCGTTCACTCGTTGGGGAGCCGGGACTCGGCGGAGGTCGATGGGCGCAGGCGGATCCGCGCCTCGCGAAGGAGGCGTCTGCCGTTCCCGGCGGCGATCAGCGCTCCTGGCCAGTACGATTTTCGCGATCCGCAACTATTCCCCGCCCCAGTCGTTTGTATCCATTGATTCGGGGCGTACCCACGGCTTGCGTCGCGGACCATTCCGTTAGCACACTGCTTGATTCAGAAAGGCGGTCACGTCTTGCAAGCGTACGAACGGCATCGCCGCCGAACAGGATCCACGGCACGCCGGATGTCGCAGCCGTGCATAGTCGAAGAGCTTGAACGCCGGCTGGTGCTCGCCGTGTCGTCGGCGCTGCTCGATTCGTGGTTCGTGTCGGGGCAAGGCGAGTTCGCCCAGGCGATCATCGGGCAGCCAGGGGGCTCGACGACCGGTCCGAACACCACGTGGAACGGCCAGACGACGCCTGTTATCGGCGACGTCCAGAAGATCAGCTGCTCGACGACCACGAACACGGTCTACGTGAACACGCCGGACCTGGCGAGCTACGTGATGGGGGCGTGGTGGGGCAATGCCGCCCAGACGCAGCCGTTTATGAACCTGCCCAAGGACCAGAACGCGATCTACAAGATCACGCTCAACACCACCTATCCGCAGTCGACCCACGGCATCTTCGGGGGTGGGGCGGTCGCGCTCGCGGTCAATGGGGTCGTCATCTACAACGCCGGCGACGCCTTCTCCTACAGCCACGCCTCGGGGACCGAGGCGGGGATGGGGGGCGACGGGCTCTTCAACCGGATGGCGGAGGCCGTGGAGTCGGTCACCTTCGACGCCGGAAATGGCCACCAGCCGGGCAACGGCCAGTACCACTACCACACCAATCCAGTCGCCCTTCGCGCTCAGCTCGGCGACAACGTCGACTACATCGGCACCACCGACTACTTCCCCTACGATCCGGCCATCTATCTCCTGCATCAGGGCGAGGGGGCCGACGGGGAGTTTCGCGAGCATGCGACCGGCCTGCACCACTCTCCGATCGTCGGCTGGATGTTCGACGGCTATCCGATCTATGGTCCGTACGGCTATTCGAGTTCGCTCGATCCGACGAGCGCCGTCGCCCGGATGCAGTCGAGCTACTCGCTCCGCTCGATCACCGATCGCACCACGCTGCCAGGCTGGGCCGCCCAACTGGCGGGCAATAAACTCGGTCCCGCCGCGACAGCCACCGCCGCCGACGGCGTCTACGTGATGACGTCGGTGCAGCAGGGCCAGTACGCCGGCCCGGCCGTGAGCGGCACCTATCCCCTCGGCCGATATGGCGAGGACTATGCCTACGTGCCCGGGTCGGGCAACCTCGACCAGTATGGCGGCCGCTACTGCAAGACGCCCGAGTTTCCCAACGGCACCTACGCCTACTTCATTCCCATCGGCGCCGACGGAAGCCCCGTGTTTCCCTACGTCGTCAACCGGCAGACGTACGGCCCGCCCAACGGGTCGGGGAAGGTGGCGTCGATCACGGAACCGGTCACCGTTTCGTTCAACGTCGCCACGAACGTCGCTCCGGTCGTGGCCGGCCCGGCGGGCGTGTCGCTCCCCCGGTCCGGAACGCTGGCGTTCACCGGGGTGAACGCGATCGTGATCTCCGACGTCGATGCCGCCGACGAGGAGAGCATTGCGCTGTCGGTGACGGCGGGCACGCTGTCGGTGGACCTTTCGGGCGTGCTGGCGAGCCACGTCACGGCGACGGCCGGCGCCAGCGGATCCTCCACGATTACGCTCCGTGGCGGCGTCGCCCTGCTCAACGCGGCCCTGGCGACGCTGACCTACACCGCGCCGGCCAGCGGCCAGTCTGCCGCGCTCAGCGTGCAGGCCAACGACGGCAGCGCGGCCAACAATCTGAGCGCCACGCTTACGACGACGATCACGCTCGTCAACGCCCTGCCTTCCGCCGCGTTTGCAGCCATCTCGTCGCCGCGGACGACATCCATCGACTCGATCGGGATCACGTTCTCCGAAGCGGTGACGGGCTTCGACATGGGCGACCTCAGGCTCACGCGGAACGGCGGCGCGGTGTCGCTCGCGTCCGCCACGCTCACCGGCGGCGGCACCGGCTGGACGCTCGGCAGTGTGTCGGCACTGACGTCGGCCGACGGCGATTACGAGCTCAGGCTCACGGCCTCGGGTTCAGGGATCACCGACTCCGATGGGGGCGGCCTCGCCGCCGATGCCAGCCGGTCGTGGAAGATCGACACGACCATCACCGTCGCGGCAGGCCAGACCGTCACCGATGCGACTGCCTACGCGGGGGGCTTTCAGCTGGTGAAGCGCGGCCCCGGCACGCTGATCCTTACGGCCGCCAGCAGTTTTGCCGGTGGAACGAGGCTCGAGGCTGGCGAAATCGTGGTCAGGAACGTGGCAGCGCTGGGCACCGGGCCGGTCTGGGTCTCGGCCGCCGCCACCCTCACGCTCGACGTCGGCGCGGTGGGGGTCGCCGTGTCGTCGCTCTCGCTCGACGCCGATGGGCTGATCGATCTCGGCTACGGCCGGATGGTGATCGCCGCGGGCGGGATCGCGGAGTCGACCCTCCGGCAGCGGCTGGCGGCCGGCTACGGCGGCGGAGCCTGGGCGGGCGGTTCCGGGATCACGTCGTCGATCGCGGCGGCCACGCCCGGCCGCGGCGTGGGCTACCTGTTCGACAGCGACGGGGGCACGACGGTGGCGTTCGCTGCCAACGGCGACACCAATCTCGACGGGGTGGTCGACATCCTGGACATCGCCAACACGTTGTCCTCGGGGAAGTTCGACGCGGGCACGGAGGCCTCATGGATGGACGGCGACTTCAACGCCGACGGGATCCTCGACATCCTCGACATAGGCGAACTGTTCGCTTCCGAACTCCTGGACAGGGGGCCGTATCTTCCATCGGGTCTCTCGCCACTCGAGGCGATGTTCGCGGGCCTCGCGTTCGAGGCGGCGACGACCGGCAGGCCGAAGAAGGGCGTGTTCGCCGCCACGTGACCCGCCGGAGTCACCCCAACTGCACGCGAATGCCCTCGGCGACGCTGCGGTCGGCCGCCTGCACGGTCCGCATCGCCCGGAGCGTGTCGTCGAGGCCGCTCGTCTGGCGGACCAGGCTCGTCACCATGCGGTGGAACTGCCCGAGCATCTGTTCGCCGACGGGCCGCTCGCTCTCGAGCGACTCCTGATGGCGGCCGGCGTCGTCGAACCAGACCAGCGTCTGCGGCAGGTCCACGAAGGCGATGCCGTGCTCGCAGACCACCTGCAGGCCCGGCGGCGGACGGAAGCCGACGGCCTCCTCCCAGGTCCGCGGCATGTAGTAGCCGCAGCTGATCTGGGCCAGCGGGCCGTCGCCAGCCCTGCCCGTCTGCGAGAAGTCGAGGCTCATCATCCGGTAGTCGTCAGGATCGTCGCCGACCGTCTCCGCATGCCGCACGGCCACCACGCTGGTCGGCTCGACGCCGGCGACGTAGCGGCACCAGTCGACGAGTTCCATGAGGTCGCGGGCCTCGCTCACCCGATCCCGGGCCGGAGTTGCAGGTGACGTCGTCGTCAGGGGTACGCGGCGGTGGCAGAAGAGCATCCGCGGCCTGCCGAGGCGGGTGGCGATCAACTCCTTGAGGCGGACGGTCGCGGCGGCGTGGCGGCGTGGCAGCTCGGCCATGAAGGCGATGCCCGATTCCTCGACACGGCGGCGGAGGAGTTCGGCCTCCGCCGGATCGAAAGGGAACGAGATCGCGGAGTAGACCGACTTGCCGTGGTCGCAGGCCGCGAGGATCGGCGTGGCTCCGAACCACTGGTCGGCGAGGTAGAGGATGGCGTCGATGTCATCGCGGGCGGCGAGCGCCCGAAAGCCGTCGACAGGCGTGGTGCCAAGTTCCTTCGCAGCCCTCTCCGCCCGGTGAGAAACCTGCTCGCAGATGCCACGGACCTCGAGCCGGTCGGCGAGCATCCGGAGGGCCGGAAAGTGTCGGCCCTCCCACTGGTCGCCCAGACCGACGATCCCCACCCGGAGTTTCATGACGTGGCCGTCTCCTCGGCGGCGGCTTCGCTCACCAGCAGTTCCCGCTCGCGGTTCAGCCCCTTGTCGGAGATGTCCTTGCGGCACCATGCTCCGGCCCAACGGATGGCCTTGACCGCGGTGTAGGCCTGGAGTTTGGCACGGGCGAGCGAGCTGCCCAGGGCGGTGACGGCGAGCACGCGGCCACCATCGGCGACCACAACTCCGTCCGCCAGCCGCGTGGCGGCATGAAATACCTGGACATCAGGCAGTGTCGCGGCGGCATCGAGCCCGCGGATCGGCTGACCTTTGGAGACCGGCCCCGGATACCCTTCGCTTGCCATCACGACGCTCACCGCCGCGGCATCCCGCCAGCGGGGCGGCGGGCAGGATTCAAGCCGACGATCCACGGTGGCATCGAGCAGTTCGAGAAGGCTCGAGTCGAGCCGCATCAGCAGCGGTTCGCATTCTGGGTCGCCGAAGCGGGCGTTGAACTCCAGCACCTTCGGTCCCTGGGAGGTGAGCATCAGCCCGGCGTACAGCACGCCCTGAAACGGGGTTTTCGCCCGCCGCATGGCATGCACCGTGGGCACGAGGATTCGGGCCTCGATCTCCGCGAGCAGCGCATCGTCGACGAACGGGGTCGGGGAATACGCCCCCATGCCCCCCGTGTTGGGCCCTTCGTCGCCGTCGTGGGCGGCCTTGTGATCCTGGAGCGGCGGAAGGGTGACGATCGTGCGGCCGTCGGTGATCGCCAGCACGCTGACCTCGACTCCGTCGAGACGTTCCTCGACGAGGATGCTGCCGGCGGCTGCGGCCAGCACGGGATCGTCGGCGATCGATTGAACGGCGGCGAGCGCGGTGGCACGGTCGCCGCACACGAACACGCCCTTGCCAGCCGCCAGTCCGTCGGCCTTGACGACGACCGGCACGTCTTCGCGGGCTTCGAGGTATTCGCGGGCCCGTGCCGCCGACCGAAACTCGCGGAACATGGCCGTCGGAACGTCGCCGCGATGGAGGATTTGCTTGCAGAACGACTTGCTGCCCTCGATCTGAGCGGCCCGCTTCGTGGGGCCAAAGATCCGCAGCCCGGCCGCCGTGAACTCATCGACGATGCCGGCAACGAGCGCTGCCTCCGGACCGACGACCGTGAGATCCACGCTGCGGCGGCGGGCCATCTCGAGCAGTCCGGCGATGTCAGTCGCCGCGACGGGCACGTTTTCGGCGATCGCTGCGGTGCCGGCGTTGCCGGGCGCGACGAGCACCTCCGCGCCGTCCTGGGTCAGTTTCCAGGCGATGGCATGCTCCCGGCCGCCACTTCCCACGACAAGAACGCGGCGGGACATGGGCACGGTGCAGGCTCCTGGCAGGCGGGATGGGAAACGGGCGATCGGCACGACGGATGGCGGCGTCGATCGCTGCAGTCGCCCGGTTGTGGCACCGCACCGTCGGGCTCGGGGTCGTTCGGGTCTGTGGTTGTACCGAAATGTGGGCCTGTGCGGACCTCGACAACCATGGCTGCGACGTGAACAGCCCTTCGACCAAGGGGGCACTCCTCGTGTGGGCGCTCGTAGAGCGGCCAAATAGGGGTTTTTTGCTGTCCCCCCTCGAAAGCCGACGTTGACAGTCTGGGGGCTGCAGATACAGTTAAGAGGAGTTCGTGAAAAACTTCACGAACTCGCGCAACTGCGGACGAAACATGCTTTTTACGCGGTTCCGTGTCCCACCAAAGGGGCTGCTGCCCTGCGGCGTGGACTGACTCGCCGTGAGGCTCACAATGGCAGAGAAGAAAAAGTTGTCGGTGGCCGAGATTCTCGCGGCTGCCAGGTCATCGGATGGCAAAGGTGAGGCCTCGGCCGGTTCCCCGGTTGCGAGTGCTTCCAATGGTGCGGAGGACTCGCTGCCGGCCGAAGGTGCGGCAGCGAAGCCCCAGGCTCCAGCAAAGCCCAAGTCCGCACCTGCCCAGCCTGCGACCGGTGGTGCCCGTCCCAGCGTGGCGGACATTCTCGCCCAGGCCCGCGCGAAGAAGGCACCCGGCGAACAACCTGCCGCCAACACCGCTCCGGTGGCCAAGGCTGCTGCGCCGGCGGCCACAGCGACCGCTGCCAAGCCTGCGGCCAAACCTGCTTCCAAGCCTGCCGTCGCGACGGGCGGAGCCAAGACCGGCGTGCAGCGGGACACCGCCAGCATCCTTGCTGCCGCGCGGGCCGCGGCGAAGCCCGGGCCGGTGAGCAAGGCCGATGCGCCAGCTCGGCCGGCCGCGAAGCCGCGGGAGTCGGTCAAGCCGGTTGAGGAGAAGGCAGCGCCACCCCGCACCGTGGCCACGCTACCTCCCAAGCCGGTCAAGCCCGCCAAGAAGTCGGCCGACGAGGGGGAAGATCGCCGCGGGTTCATGCAGATCGCCCTCGGTTCGGCGATGGCCATGGGTTTCACGGCCCTCTCGGTGACCGGCGGCCTGTTCACGCTGGGGCTGGCTCGATTCTTGTTTCCCAACGTGCTTGCCGAGCCTCCGAGCAAGTTCAAGGTGGGGTTCAAGGACGGCTTTCCCCAGGGGAAGGTCGAAACCAAGTACGTCGCTCAGTACGGCGTGTGGGTCGTGAATGGCGACTTCCAGGGCCAGCAGCAGATCTATGCCCTGAAGACGGTGTGCACCCATCTCGGCTGCACTCCGAGCTGGCTGGAGGCCGAGCAAAAGTTCAAGTGCCCGTGCCACGGCAGCGGCTTCTACAAGGATGGCGTCAACTTCGAGGGGCCGGCCCCTCGACCCCTCGAGCGCTATGCGATCCGCACGGCCGACGACGGGCAACTCGAAATCGACAAGAGCAAGGCATTTCAGGAGGAGCTCGGCCAGTGGGCCGATCCTGATTCGTACGTCACTGTCTGACCAAGGGAATTCTTCCGACCATGGCCATCGGCGAGACCATCCGCAACTCCCAGATCTGGAAGAGCATCTTCCGCCACCCGATGCCGCTCGACCGGCGGAATCGGATCGTGGTGATGCTCACCAACTTCTTTCTTCACCTCCACCCGGTGTCGATCAAGAAGCAGGGCATCGCCCTCTCGTTCACCTGGTGCATGGGAGGGGTGACGTTCTTTCTGTTTCTGGTTGAGACCGTCACCGGCGTGTTGCTGATGTTCTACTACCGGCCCACGCTCGAATGGGCCTACAACGACATTCTGGCACTCCGCGACGTCACGAGCCTGGGCATTCTCCGCGAGTTGCATCGTTGGGGTGCGCACGCCATGGTGATTACGACGTGGCTCCACATGTACCGCGTGTTCCTCACCGGCAGCTACAAGCCGCCCCGTGAGTTCAACTGGGTGATCGGCGTGATCCTGCTGCTGCTCACGCTGTTGCTGTCGTTCACCGGGTACCTGCTGCCCTGGGATCAGTTGGCGATCTGGGCGATCACGGTGGGCTCCAACATGGCTCGGGCCACCCCGTTTCTCGGGTACGAGGGCCCCGGCCAGCAGCTGCTCACCGTGGGCGGCATCGACATGATCACTGACGCGTCGGACGCACGGTTCGGGCTGCTGGGTGCCCGGTTCGTGGGTGAAGAGACGCTCAACCGTTTCTACGTGCTGCACTGCATCGCGATTCCGTTGGCGACGGCACTGTTGCTGGCGATCCACTTCTGGCGAGTGCGAAAGGACGGCGGCATCAGCGGGCCGCTCTGACACCATCACCATGCATTCTTCTGGCTTTTTCCTGCAGGACGTTGCCGGCTTTTTGGGCGGCTACTACGCCTTCGTGGCGTTGATGAACGGGATCGCAGCCCTGATCCTCTGGAGGAACAAGGGCCAGGTTGGCTGGGCGCTCGTCTGGACCGCCTTCTCAATCGCCATGATGGTGCTTGCGAGCCTCGCTCTGTCCGCGTCTCCCGAACTGGTGCCGGCGCTGCCCGCCTCTGTCCGTGCGGCGGTCAATCGGTTCTCGGGGCCGGTGCTCTACACGCTGGGCACGTTCGCCCTGCTGGCGGCCCTGTTCATCTTCCGGAAGTTTTTCGTCCGGCCGATGGTCGCGTGGGGGCTCCTCAACGGCATGCTGCTGCTGATGGGGCTTTCGATGGCGGATCAAAACTTTGCCTCGATCGTGATGAAGCCCGACAATGTGCCGATCGTTGGGCTGGTATTCATGCTGGCGTTCTTCACGTGGCTCGCCACGAAGCAGGCGGTGGTCAACGACGACCGCATCGCCCGGGGACTGCCGACGGTGGAGAAGGAAAACGACGAGAAAGTGCTCGTCTGGCCCGATCTCGTCTACACCGAACTCATCTGCATGGTGGCCGTGTCGGCCTTCCTGCTCATCTGGGCGATCTGCCTGCCGGCACCACTCGAGGAACCGGCGAGCAGCGTGAAGACCCCCAATCCCTCCAAGGCACCGTGGTACTTCCTCGGACTGCAGGAGATGCTCGTCTACTTTGACCCGTGGTACGCGGGGGTGGTGCTGCCGAGCCTGGTCATCTTCGGCCTGATGGCGATGCCCTACCTCGATTTCAACAAGAAGGGCAACGGCTACTATTCAATCGAGGAGCGGAAGTTCAGCTATCTCACGTATCAGTTCGGATTCTTCCTGCTCTGGATCACGCTGATCATCCTCGGCACCTTCCTTCGCGGCCCCAACTGGAACTTCTTCGGTCCTTTCGAGTATTGGACGCCCTACAAGGTCGAGGTGCTCAATAATGTCGACCTCCCGCAGATGTTCTGGGGTGGCCTGCTCGACAGGCCGTTGCCCAAGGCGCCGGCGGGCGCGAGTGGCCTCGTGCAGGCGGCCACCATCCTGCTCCGTGAGTCGGCCGGGCTCGCCATCATGGGGGCGTATCTGGTGCTGCTGCCGCCGCTGATGGCGGTGACCGTGTTTCGCGGCTTCTACGCCAAGATGGGTTTCGTCCGCTACATGATCATGGCGAATCTCATGCTCCTCATGCTCACGCTGCCAATCAAGATGATTCTTCGGTGGACGTTCAATCTGAGATACATCATCAGCATGCCGGAAATATCCCTGAACTTCTGAACGCGGCTGTTTTGCCCGTCACCTGGGCCTTACGGTCGCCTAGCCTGCAGAACCAACCATGCCCGCAACTGAACAGACCTCTTGGAACCTCAAAACCCTGCATGTGGTGTTTGCGGCGGTGGCGGTGCTGCTGCTGGGCTCCACCGTCATGCTGCTCACCGCCGACCACAACCGGCCGTGGAAGACGTATGCGAGGGAGTTTCGGGAACTGGAAACCTGGACGGCCCGGTCGCGGGTCGAAGAGCAGGATTCGAGGTCGTACGAGACGCGGCGGCAGGCACTCGAGCAGGCGCTGATCGACACGCGTCGCGCGGATCTGGATGGGGGTGTGGTCGATGCCTTCATCGCCCAGGTGCGGACCGTGGCCGAAGACGAGCAGGCGGCGGACCTCGCAGAGCTTGACGTCGACCGACTGCGGACGCAGCAGGACCCCGACGAGCGGATGGTGCTGCGGGGCGATTTGCTCGCTCGGCTTCGGGACATCGTCAAGCGGATCAAGTTCCGCGAGGACAACCTGGCGGGCAGCCTGAAACTGCGAAGGGCCGAACTCGACAAGACGCGGGCCGACTACGAACTCGCGGTCTCCGAGGAGTCTGCCGCCGATCGCCAGGCGGTGTTGTTGGGGCTCGCCGACGTCAAGCGGAAGGAGGTCGCGGACGCCAGCCTCACCTTCCAGGCGGTCAACACGCACCGCAAGACGCTGGAGTCGCTGCTGCAAAAGCTGACTGCTGCCGAGGACACGGCGGCCAAGGG
>Ga0164294_10004009_pt1 | contig 12951 bp, 13 predicted proteins | sample GEODES005metaG_FD_111479 | JGI IMG/M metagenome (GOLD analysis project Ga0164294, IMG submission 111479) | Oligotrophic lake water microbial communities from Sparkling Lake, Wisconsin, USA - GEODES005 metaG | ecosystem: Environmental > Aquatic > Freshwater > Lake | place: USA: Sparkling Lake... | reverse complement strand
TATAAAAGTTCATAAATTTAAATTATTTATTAAATAATTTAGATTAATTCATTTATAATGATGCTCCGAGGGCTTGGGCACGTCTGCGGAGGAAAATGTGGTGTACTGCAAATCCAGTTAAGACGAAGAGTGTGAAATATACAAAGCGTTCATTGAATAAGGGTTCTCCATAACGGACGTTCATTAAAACGTGGGCAACAACATTGAATGTTGCAACTTTGACTAAATCGTCAACTAAATCTACTTTGTTAACTTTGTTCCATTCAAAATTCATTTATATATATATATTATAATATTATATTTTTTTTAGTTTAAATTATATTCTTTTTATATTTTCAAAACTTATGTATCAAATAATTCTTTTAGTTGTCTTATCTTTAGTAGTTATCTATCTACTTTACCAAAATTATGTAATACAAAAGGAAATCTATAAAATTAAAAATTCATTTGATGAACTAAATAATTTTTTAGATTTATCTATTAAAAAAACTAAACCTAAAGTACTAGATACTTTATCATCAATAAAAACAAATGATATAACAGATAATATTGTTACATATTCAAATGATGTTAAGAGGGTTAAAGTAGAAACAACTATAAATTCAGAAGAACAACTTAATATGAAAAATCAATATAATTTACAAAAAAATAAACAAGTAGAATTAAAAATCAATGAAGAAGGCGAAGAAATTGAAGAGGATGAGGAAGCAGATGAAGAAATTGAAGATGACGCGGATGAAGAAGATGGAGAGGAAGATGACGATGAAGGAGATGAAGAAGAGGAAGATGATGAGGAAGGAGATGAAGATACAGAAGAACTTAATGAAGCATTTGAAATTGAAGATGATGAAACAAGTGAAGACGAATTAGAAAATGAATTAGAAAATGAATTAGAAGATGATGTTTTAGATAAGAATAATAATGTTGAAACAGGTATAAGTAATACATTAAATAATATTAAAGATGCTATACGTCAAGAATTAAACTTGGATGAAGTTGAAAAGGGTGAAGAATGTGAAAAAGGTGAAGGTGAAAAAAATGAAGAAGGTGAAAAAAATGAAGAAGGTGAAAAAGATGAAGGTGAAAAAAATGAAGTTGAACCAGTTGTAAATGAAACTCATAAAAATCAATATTCTATTGGAAAATTACAAAAATTAAATGTAATTGCAATTAAGGAAATTGCTAAAAATTTAAACATTGTACTATCAACAAATGGTAAACAAAAGACAAAAGAACAATTTATTAAAGATATACTTACAAAAAAATAAGATACTACATTCTCACACAAATTTTATAAATAAAATTGATTTCTATATTACTTAAATATTTGTTATATAATATAATATATTATATGACAATAACTGGAGCAAAAGCTTTATTTAATAGACTAGTTCACCATAATGTCAAATATGTATTTGGCTATCCCGGTGGAGCAATTCTACCCGTATTGAATGAATTTCATAATCAAAATAAAATAAAATATATATTATCAAGAACTGAAGCAGGAGGAAGTTTTATAGCAGAAGGATATTCTAAAGCAACAAATACTCATGGTGTAGTAATGGTAACATCTGGTCCAGGTGCAATAAATGCTATGACAAGTTTACATAATGCATTAAGTGATGGTACTGCTCTTTTATGTTTATCTGGACAAGTTTCTACAAAAGTTATTGGGACAGATGCATTTCAAGAAGCAGATGTAATTAGTATTTCAAAAGCATGTACCAAATGGAATTCTATTATTGTAGATGGAAAAACAATTAGTAATACAGTTGATACTGCATTTAAAATGATGCATTCAAATCGTAATGGTCCTGTTTTACTTGATCTACCAAAAAATATTATGAGTTCTGAACATGTTCAAGATAAAAAAATTATTGATGAAGAATTTCCTCCATTACAAGAAGATGTATCGACTATTAAACCAGAAGATATAAATGATATGATTTTACACGCAGAACGTCCTGTTATTTTAGCAGGTCAAGGAATATTAACAAGTGATTCAGTTTCGCTATTGCGAGAATTTGCACTATATAATAACATTCCTGTTACAACCACATTACTTGGATTAGGCGCATTTGATGAAAAACATTTATTATCATTAAAAATGGTTGGAATGCATGGTTCATATTATGCAAACATGGCAATTCAAAATGCTGATTTATTAATTAATTTTGGATCTAGATTTGATGATAGAATTATTGGAGATCCAACTAAATTTGCTCCAAAAGCAAAAATTATTCATGTTGATATTTCTGCAAAAAATATTAATAAAACTATTCAAACAAGATACTATATTAATGATAATTGTAAAAATGTTCTTAGAAAAATAAATAATTATGACCAATCACAACTTAATTATAATCCATTCAAATATAGCAAATGGCATAGTATTATTAATGAATGGAAAAAAATTAAATTTTCATATCCAAATAAAATTGTTTTACAAGGTAGACAAGTTATTGCTGCTCTTAATGAATTGATATATGATTCAGATAATACATATACAATTGTTGCAGATGTTGGAGCACATCAAATGTGGGCCGCCCAATTTATCGACTATAATTATCCAAAAGTTAAATTTATGACATCTGGAGGTTTAGGATCAATGGGATATGCAGTACCTGCGTCTATAGGTGTTAAAATTGGAAGACCAAATGATACAGTAATATGTATTTGTGGTGATGGCGGATTTACAATGAGTATGACTGAATTATTAACTGCAATTGAAAATAAAGTAAATATTAAAGTGTTAGTAATAAACAATAGTTATCAACTAATGGTTAAAATGTGGCAAGAAAAATTCTATAATAATAATTTAGTTGGTGTTAAAATGAATAATCCACCATTTGAAAAAGTATGTGAAGCATTTGGATGTAAAGGAATTAAAATATATTCTAATGTGAATCTTCATAGAAAATTAAAATTTATGTTAGATTATAATGATGGACCGATCGTAGCAAATATTATAACAGATGAATCAGAATCTGTATTACCAATGGTATCACCGGGAAAAGCATTAGATGATATGATTATTGATGAGAACAATCAAAAAATGACAGGAGAAGCACCTTGTTAAAACTTACCATTTAATATCTTCCATTTTATTTATAATCATAATAGTTGATTTAACTTTATTAACAATATCATCCACAGTTCCTTCAGGTTGGGTATCTGTATATCCTGTATTTTTTTTAATATATACACGAAATTTATGCATATAAATATTCTGATGACCTCTACCTCTATTTGCACTATGTTTACCTGGAAACATTCTAGCAGTTGCTCCAGCATGTAGAGTTGTACTTAAATAATCAGTAAATCTATCACATGCATATACATCAAAATTATTTATTATAATTTCTTTACTATTTGTATTTATTTCATTTTGAGTATATCTATTAATTATATATGAAAGTCCAAATACTTTTTCAGTATGAAGAAAATAATGTGCATCTATTATTTTTTTATTTTCTAAAATATCTCTTAAATTATTAATCATTTCTTTAAACATTATTGTATTTGATCCAAATAAATGATCTGAAATATAATAATCTGATCCATAAAAAAATAAATTATTAGTTATTAATTTATTACTATTTTTTACTAGATTGATATATTCAGCCATATCAACATAATATTCATCACTACGATGTTTAATACAAAATTCTGTATTTACATCTGACATGACACGATATATATTATACATTTGATAATACATATTTCTTTCAAAATGATATTTTTTACTAACAGCATCTGATACAAATTGAATATCAACTTCTGTATGTTTATCATTTGTTGATTGGATAAATTTACCATATGAAAAACAAATAACACGATTTACATTACATATATTTGATACATATCCACAAATAATAAATGTTAAATCATCTATATGATCATTATATATATAAAAATACATCCATAATTCATGATCATATAATTTTTCAACGGTATATAGATTGAAATTATCTATTTTTAATTCTAAATTCTGAATAGACGATATATAACAAATTTTTTTAATGTTTGTATAATCTTTTGGCAATTCATTACAAATAATTAAATTATTTGTATGTTTTTCTACACTTTTTGGAATTTTTATTATATCAGGGCACAAATTTATTATGTTCATATATTAATAAAAGATTATACATATATAAATATAACAAATATGAGTATGCTTTTTAATTATTCATTTTTTTTATTTGATTATATAGTAAAAAATTATAATATTTTAAAAGATGATATATATTTTGTTAATTCAAAATTAGAAACAGACGAATTTATCCCATCAAAAGAATATATTCTATGGCATGCAAAATATATTGGAACAAATTTATCAGCATTAAAATTAATTTCATCCCATATACCAATAAATTTAATAAAACAAAAACCCTTAAAATATTATGAAAATATTTTAACAAATTTAAATGGATATTATTTAGAACTAGCACTATATGATATTTTTTTTAATAAAATAAGAATATGTATTTTACTTTGTGGATTTATGAGAACTTATCAAATATCTATTTCTTTACTAAAAGACTTTTTTAATAACTATCATGTAGATTATTATGTTTGTACATATGATACTTTAGGTAATGGTAATTATTCTTCTGATAATTATTCAGATGATATTTTTAATATTGAAGATTTAAAAAAAATTATACCTATTAAAGATTACATTATAAAAAAAAAAGACTTACTAAAATATAATAATGATATACATATTAATAAATTATATTATCAAACACTAAATGTATATGACTGTTATAATATGATAAAAGAAAATTATTTCTTTTACATTAGAACAAGATCCGATATAACCTATGAAAATCTAGATGCATGTTTAAATGAATATTTTACAGAAATTGCAAATAATCAAATTGTTGTTCATACATTTACTAAACCAAATGAACATCCATTTGATGGTTTTGCATTTTGTAATATTAAATCTGCAAATATCTATTTTAAATTTCATAAATATATTGATACATATATAAATAGTCCAGAAGAAACATTATATAACTATTTAATAAATAATAATTTAAAAGTAATACAAACAAAAATTTTAGGTTCTATTATAAGGCCACCTAAAATTTTTATACCTACAAATAACTTACGGTTCAGAATGGGAAAAAGATAATAAATCTTTAACCAATTTTAATATATTATCACGTACATCATTTTTCATATCTTTATACGCATGAAATACTCCAAAGATTAATGTAGAACATATTAACATCACATCTTCAAATAAAATGTGTGGTTCATTAAATGTAATCCATTCATAAAAGAAATCAATAAATTTATAATTATATAGGGATTTTTTTCCATGATATAATATCTCATCAAATCCAATTAAACTTTGTAATATTTTAGCATAATCATAAACTTTATCTCCACTTAATGATAATTTACCATTTATAATACCTTTCATATCTATAAATTTATATTCATCGTGATATGTTATTAAAATATTACTAAACCAGAAATCTCCATGAATAACCGAAACAATATTGTTTTCTATTCTTGTTGAATAATCTTCTAATTTTTTTATAATAAGTTCGTATATTTCATAAGCATTTTCAAAATTATAAATTTCTTTATTTTGAAATCGTTGAGTTAATTTACTAGTATAATGATTTTTATAATCAGATATATCAAGTATATTATCATCACATATAGAATGAATTTCTTGTAAAGATTTTAATAATTTCTCAAATAGTGTTAAACTATATGTGTTATTTATATATAGATACGATATAGGTATTCCATTTATTTTTTCTAATTTTAATTCTATATGACTATTTATTTTATACCCATAATATGCAACAAAATATTTTGTACATTCTTTAAGACACTTCATATTTTCATAATAAAATAATTCACCCTTTCCTATTTCTAAATCAACACTTTTTATAATTCTTTCATCAATACATTTAATATCATTATATTTGTTATTATCTATTTTATTATCAATATCATCATTTATTAATTGATATTCACCCAATAACTTATAAATACGCTCATCATAAGGATTATATGATCTATCATCAATATAAATATCTCCAATTGGTTTTCCAAATATTAATTCATCATATGGTATATCAAATTTTTCAAGAGTATCAAATGTTATTCTTCCAATATCTTTTATAACGGCACCAATATTATTTTGATGAGTTGCCATCCTTCTAGCAGTATATATAATTATTGTATGTCCATCATTTTTTAATTTTTTAGCAAGATTAATCATCTTCGAAATAGGTTTAACAGTACTGTAATCTCCATGAACTTCTGGATATGTTACAAGTGTATTATCTAAATCAAATACATAACGTAATTTTGAAATTATATTTGTCTTTATTAATTGTTGAGGAGTTCCTAAACTAACTGTTTTATTAATTGTTATATTTAAAATTGGTTTATTATTCTTAATTAAATAATTATAGATGAGAGACATATAAAATTCATTCCTACTTTTATCATTATTTTCTAATATTTCTAAGAAAACATCATTAAACTCTTTCTTGTTTTTAAATCCATAACATCCAATACATATTATATCACTAATCTTATCTTTTTCTTTTATATTCATAATGTAATTATCATTATTGATATTGCAATATGAATATAATGCTTCTTTTTCGTTATTAAAATTTGTTAATATAAAATTACTATCATATTGTTTATTTAAATATTCATATGTTTCTTCAGGATAAATTGTATCATTATCTATGAAAATTATATTTTTATCATCTATATCATTATATATTTGATTTAATCCAATGTATGCACTTTCAGATGCTCCGCGAGTAAAATAATCCAATAAAATAAAATTAAATTTTATAGATGGAAACATGTTTATTAATATTTGTTTAAAGTTACAATTCTCTAATTTTTTATTATAGATTATATATAAATTATAACCTTGAACTTTTTCTAAATTAAGGGATTTAATTGTATGATAAATCATTGGTTTTCCATTTATTAAATTTAATGGTTTCGGATATATAGATTCAAACCTTGTTCCTTTTCCTGCACATAATATAAAAATGTTCATTTTTATATTATATTTATTTTTTTATATTTAATTATCTAACTAATTATATAACTAATTTTATATGGATTATTTAGGTTTTATTAAAGGTATTATTACACAAATTATAGAAGTACTTAAGTCAATTATTGAAATTGCAAAACCAATCTTAACTCAAGTAATGACAATTGTCTTTCCCATAATTGTAACAATTTTTACATTTATTATTGGTGTTGACTATTATGCAATTGTAACAAGTAAACCATTTATTGGATTCATGTTATTTTTAGTATTTTTATTTTTTACATACGCATATTTATCAATGTATCAACCTAAACTTTTTAAAAAAATTATAAATTTCTTAACTTTAAAACCACCTGTTCCTAAGAAAAATAAATTTAAATTTAATTCAAGTGTTGATATATCTATTGAAACAAAATGAAAAATATAATAATATTTATATAAATATATTATATGATCGCATATTTTTTAAATTTTTTCTCTGGTAACCAAGCATTTTTATTAATGGCATTTGTACTTGCATCAATATTATACTTAATTTATTCTTACAGTCATATGTATAATGTTAAAATTAATTTCAGAAATTTTTGCTTAAACAGTGATTTCTTCAAAATTAATATAGATTCTCCTTCATGTCAACCAAATGCTGTTCAACCCCAACTTGTATCAGTTATTCCAGTTTCTCCAACATCTCCAGTTTCTCCAACAATACCAGTTACTCAAGTTAGTCCAGCATCTCCCGTTGGGGGAAATATTTTACCAAATGTAGCAAATATACCTGTTAAAACAGTTACTCCTACATCAACATCTACAAAATGATCATAAAAAATAATTATTATCTTCTAATATTTTAGTAAACTCATCAAAATTTAATAAACTCATATTATGACATGCAATTATATTTTCTAATTTAATTGGACATCTTCCTTCACTAACTCCCCATTGATATTCAATTGGTTTTGTATATTTTACACAACATTGGCCTTCTTGATTTAATGGTGAAATTCCTTTATAATTACATCTAAAAAATGCTTCATTATTTGTAACGATTTTTGAATTTATATGTTCTAATTGAACAAAATAACCTAATGCTAAATCACAACCAACAATTGCATCATTTCTATGATTCATATGACATACTAGTTTCCATTCATTAAACATATCTTCTAACATATAATAAATTTTTTTTAAACATCCAATTGATAAAATAATACCCGCTCCCCCATCATGGTGATAAAAAATATATTTACTAAATTCTTTATGATATCCATGACCCCCAATATATAAATTATCATTGTAATTGAAATTTTTTAGATATATTAATAATTTTTTAATGTTTACATATGTATCAGTGCCACATATATAAACAAACTTTGTATCATAATTATCACGAATATATTTTAAACCAAGATTTTGTTTATCTGAAGCAGAAAAATGATCATTTGAAACATTTGGTAAATGAATATATTGTTCTCCTACTAAATCAGTCTTTTCTTCACCTAAAAAATATAATAATTTAATATTATATTGTAATGCAACTTTTCCCCACGTTTCATTGATTTTTAGTATTTCATTTTTATACTTTGGAATTGTATCACATCCAAATATACAAAATATTATATCATACATATTTTAATTATATATATGTTTTTAAGCAAATGATCAATTTAAAAAGAAATTAATAATATATGTATATAATTAATATTCTATGGCAACAAATACAGGGCGTATTGTAAAAGAAATAGAAGAAATTAAAAAAAATGTAGATAAAAATTTTAAAATTTCTGTATCTGATTCTAACATGATGGATTGGTATATTCTATATCATAATATAGATGATCCACGTTTTGTTGGAGGTGAATTTATCTTACACATAAAATTACATGAAGGATATCCTTTTAAAGCTCCAGATTTTAAATGGTTAACTCCAAATGGAAGGTTTGAAATCAATACCAAAATTTGTTATAATATTTCAACTTATCATGAAGGAGAATGGAATCCTTTGTGGAGAATGAGAACTATTATAATAGGTATCTTTTCTATGTTACTTGATAATAAGACTAACGGCATCGGTCATATCCCAAATACTAGTTTAGAAAAGCATAAAGAATTTTCTAAAGATTCTATTCAATTTAATAAAACAAATATATTGGCAAAATATAAATGTGAATTCTAGGCCTTACACATCTTTTTACTATATCCTATTACAGCACATGCAATTCTTTTACCAGCATTACCTGTTTTAAGAGATTCAGTATCTCCACCTTTTCCTAGATCATCTGTTTTTTCATGAATAACAATTGATCTACCAATTATACTTAAGTCGTCACCTCTTAATTTAATCATATGATCTTCAAATTTTGTTTTACATACTCCTTTTGCATCTGTTATAATATTACCTAAATCTCCAACATGTCTAACTGTTGAATCTTTACCTCCATGAATTGTATTATAAGGATTGAAATGAGCACATGCTGATTTACATCCATCACTTAAATCACCTGCTTCATGAATATGGAAACCGAGTTTAGAGCTTGGGGGTAATCCAGATAGATTTATATCTACAAGGACTGTATTGGATGTAAGATTTTCATAGAAGTGAACTGTTCCTTTAATTGTCGGAGTGTCAAGGTAGGCTATTCCAATTACTTGTCTTGGATAGAAGAAATCATAACCATATTTATAAAACATAAGTGTAACAACAAATAATTGAACTATTAAAGTAAATATACTAACATTATATTCCATAATGTTTGAAGAGATAAAAAAATTGGAATTTCATTCTAATTTTTTGATATTCATAAATGAATCTAAAAAAATTGAAACTTCATTCTAATTTTTTGATATTCATAAATGAATCTAAAAAAATTGAAATTTTTATTCTATATACATCTCATTAAGTCTTTAAATCTCTCCAACATCAAGCAAGCCTCTAACCCTCTACTACTGCATCTACCTTCACTACAGCCAAAATGGCCGCCGTTGAAGTCGCAAATACCAAGATCATTGAGCTCGCCTCGGAGCCCGTCGTAAGCACCGACGAGCACAAGGAGAACATGCGCACCTACGCGCCGCGCAACCTAGTCTGCACGAAGCTCACGTGCCAGGTCTGCAAGGCCAACAAGGGCGACCCGCTGCCCGACGGCAAGGTCGTCACTGTGCTCACCTGCTACTACGCAGGTCCCAACATCCCCTCGATGAACGCGATGATGAGCAACATCGGCTATCTCGTCTGCGAGAATCCGAAGTGCCAAAGCGTCATCGACACGTGGATCGAGATGTTCTCGGCAGCCTGCAAGGCGCTGGGATTCGCCGGCCTCTCGCGCTAGAAGACGCGAGAATCCCTGAGATTGGGAAAAACAAAAAATTAATTTATTAATTCTTTGTTTAAAAAATTGAAATTTTAATTATATATGAGTTGCTTTAAGATTTATATTCTGACGAACACACTTTGTTTGTTGAACCCTTCGCCTCTTCGTCCGTAATCAAGATGTCGTTCGCTGAGCAGATGGCGCGCCTCGACAAGATGTGCGAGGAGCAGAAGAAGCTCCGCGAGGAGCAGGAGAAGAACCTCGAGGAGCTGAAGAAGATCCAGGAGCTCGCCAACAAGCTGTGCGAGACGCAGAAGAAGGCACTCAAGAACGTCGAGCAGCCGTCCGCCAAGAACGTCCCTGTCACGTACGTCCAGTACGTTCCTGTCACGTACGTCCCGTACAGGAAGGTGTACGGCATCTGGATGTAGCCACTCACACAAGTCTCGCGAAGAGTGCGCAGAGCAAAAACAAAAAATTAATTTATTAATTCTTTGTTTTTATAAAATAATTTATTCCTTGAAAATCTTCTCAATACATTTCTTAAGTTCTCCAAGTTCTAATTTCCATCTTGCGATCTCACTCATTGCTTCGATCTTTGCAAGTTCTTCTTCTAATTCATCTATCTTCTTCTGTAATTCATCTATCTTTTCTTTACTTAATGAATAGATCGGCATATGTAACAGATAATCATATGACTTATTTTCTGATAATTTAGGAAATTCCAGTTTAACTAATTGTTCCACAATCTTCTCCTTCGTCTGATTATTCACAATTATTTTGTTATCAATAACTCCACGAATGAATTTCATCTTCCATTCTAATACATCTAATTCTCTATTGAGTTCATCTATCTGATGTTGTTTTCTCTTCTTGTAATACTCTAATCTTACATCATAGAATTCACGAAGAATATCATAGATTGTTTCGTACTTTTTAATTACACTACGCTTATTAAAGCTATGCATATTCGTAATTGTTTCTTTATTAACTATCTTCAATACACTCTCCAACTTCTTCTTCTCTATTAAATCAAATAAGTTATCATCTGTAAATTGAATCTCAAAATATACTGACTCATCTGTATTTTTATCACGATATCCCTTAATGATTTTATCCTCCTCAAGTTTATCTAAATATTCCTTATACACAGTTGTCCATGTACCAACAGGTAATTCAGATATGATTACTTTGCTTGTATCTTTTTCTACTTTATAAATACCCTTCAGATTAAATCCATTATCTGCTTTCTCAACTTTACCTTTAAATCCACGATACCATGGATACATTTCTTTAACTGATTTATTATCCATCATCAAAAATATATTATCTATTATTTGTAATGGATTATATTGGAGAATAGTTGTTGAGAAACCAGTTCCAATACCTTGAGCACCATTTACTAAAACCATCGGAATAATCGGTACATAATATTCTGGTTCAATTGGTGTTCCATCATCATTTAAATATGTCAGAATTGGTTCATCTTCTGGTCTAAAGATTAAACGATTCCATTCTGCTAAATATGTAAAGATGTATCTGGCAGATGCTGCATCTTTACCACCAAGAAGTCTTGTGCCAAACTGTCCTGATGGGTGTAACATATTTAAGTTGTTGGATCCTACAAAGTTTTGAGCCATACCAATAATAGTTCCTTGTAATGATGCTTCGCCATGGTGGTAAGATGTTTTATCAGAGACAAATCCTGATAATTGTGCAACTTTAATTTCATCTTGTTTCTTAAATAACTTTCTTAATACACATCCATATTGTACCTTTCTCTGTGATGGTTTTAATCCATCAATCACACTTGGAATACTTCTATTAATATCATCATTTGAAAAATGGATAAGTTCACGATGAATAAAATCATAGATGGGAACTTCTTTAACATCATTTTGAATTATCTTTGACTTATCATATTTCATTAACCAATCTTTACGATCATCCGCTCTTTTCTTTTCAAATGCCAATGTAATCGCATCATAACAAATGTGTTCCTTATTAACATCATCAACGGATGTTGTCTTTGATTTTTTAGTTCCACGTTTTTGTGATTTCTTGGATGATGTAACACTCTCTTCATCATCATCAGATACAGGAGAATCACCATAAATTGATTTATCTGCCCATGTATATTTAATTAATTTATTTTCTAAATCATTAAAATATTCCTTTGCTTCTTCTCTGTTAGATGTACCCAACCCCTTATAATACTTAATATGCCATGCATTAGTATCAATCTTGTTCTTCCATGTTTCATATTCGGTTAAGTTATAAAAAGTCTTCGTATCTTTACCCTTACTTGCTTTCACAATTGGAGTCGCAAGTGAATGAATAAAATCTAACTTGATCAATGAAGGGAAAAAATGATGGAAAAAGTTCATTACGAGTCCTTTGATATGGTATCCATCAGTGTCTTGGTCAGTTAAAATTATTATTGATCCATATCTTAGCTCAGATGCTGTCTTATACTCTTTATTGTGTTGTAGACCTAGAATCTTCTTAATATTAATCATTTCTTCATTTTCTAATAGCTGTTTAGCAGTTGCTTCACGAACATTTAGAAGTTTTCCTTTT
>Ga0164294_10004008_pt1 | contig 12961 bp, 12 predicted proteins | sample GEODES005metaG_FD_111479 | JGI IMG/M metagenome (GOLD analysis project Ga0164294, IMG submission 111479) | Oligotrophic lake water microbial communities from Sparkling Lake, Wisconsin, USA - GEODES005 metaG | ecosystem: Environmental > Aquatic > Freshwater > Lake | place: USA: Sparkling Lake... | reverse complement strand
TCGGCAGTGGTCGATACCGGAGGAGAAGATCCGCACCTGGGTCAGCCGCTATCGGCTGCATGGGATCGACGGGTTACTCTCCAAGCGCAGCACGTACAGTGCTCAATTCAAACTACAGGTGCTGTCCCATCAGGACCGCGAACAGCTTTCGAGCCGCCAGGTCGCAGCGATCTATGACATTCGTAATCCTAACCAAGTCGTGGTCTGGAGACGCAATTTCGATCAGGGCGGAGCGGCGGCGCTCGAGAACAGGAAACAAGGGCGTCTAAACATGAAGCCAGAACGAAGCTGCCAAGCGCCGCCACCGATGGTGGCTACCGATTCGGCGCAGGCCCTGCTTGAAGAGAACGAGCGGTTACGCGCGGAGGTCGCGTACCTAAAAAAACTGCAAGCCTTGATCCGGTTAAAGAGATCAGCTGCGCCGACAAAGCGCATCTGATTGCTGGATTGAGGCACCACCATAAACTGCGGGACCTACTGCAGGTTGCCGGCATGGCGCGCAGCACGTTTTACTACCAGTCCGAGAGATCAAAACTGGCCGACCAGACAAGCGTCATGGAGGCCCGGATCCGCGCCGTATACGACGAGCACAAGGGTCGCTACGGATATAGGCGAATCACTGCCGCGCTGAGCAATTCGATGGCGAAGCCGGTCAACCATAAATGCGTGCAGCGTCTAATGCAAAAAATGGGGCTGCGTGCGTTGATCCGAGCAAGGAAGCGATCCCGATTATTCGGCGTTATTGATGCACACGTACCCAATGTTTTGCAACGCGACTTCTGCGCGACAGCACCAAACAGGAAGTGGGTGACCGATGTCACAGAATTCAATGTGAACGGCCATAAACTCTACCTCTCGGCCTGCATGGATCTCTACAACGGCGAGATCATTGCGCACCGCATGGCGAGGCGCCCTGTCTTTGAGATGGTCTCCAGTACGCTACAGGCTGCGCTTTCCCGCACCGAGTGCGCCTCAGAACTGATCGTGCACTCAGACCAAGGCTGGCACTACAAGATGCAACCCTATAGAACGATGCACGCGTCTCGTGGCGTCGTACAGAGCATGAGTCGAAAGGGCAATTGCTTTGACAACGCGGTAATTGAAAGTTTTTTCGGTACCTTGAAAGCTGAGTACCTCCACCTTGCCCTACCTAATAGCGTTGATGATCTAGAAACTGGCGTGCATGATTACGTTCACTACTACAACCACGAGCGCATCAAGCTCGGGTTACAGAGACTTAGCCCAGTGCAATACCGGCTGAGAGGTAACGCCCGAACGGCGACATCGTGACTGTCCAACTTCTGGGGGTCAGTTCAAACCCGGGGCGATGCAGATTTTTAATCAATGCTTTGCAAACGTACCTTAACAACAGCCAGATGAACACTCGCAGAAGCAGCCTCAATGAGGATACCCACTTTTGGACACTAAAACTGCTACAAGAAAAGCCAGGTATTACCCAACGTGTGTTGGCCAAGGAAGTGGGAATGAGCTTGAGCGGCATTAACTACTGCATTAGTGCTCTTGCTGAAAAAGGCTGGATCAAAATGGGCAATTTCAGCAAAAACCCCGACAATCTAAGTTGTGCCTACCTGCGTACTCCCACCGGCGTGGCTAAAAAGGCGGGCCTGACCCGGCGCTTCTTGCAGCGCGAGATGGCGGAATATGAAAAAATGCAGGGGGAAATTGAAGCGTTGCAGCGTGAGGCTGACCAGCAGACGCCCGCTGCATCAGCGAAACAAGTTCATGAATAGCAGCTCCAAAATCTACTTAGAAGGTATTGAGAGTTGCTGACATTGAGCCGTTACATGTTTTGCGTGGGTGCATGGAACGTTCTGCCTGAAGGCCAGGCATGCTAAGGCGATTCGCATTCAATGCGGGTGCAAACATCTTCACCGGAGCGGCGGGTGCTGCATACCTGCTTGCTATCACAGGCATAGCGAGTAGGACTTGGCATGGAGCAGAGTTCGCATCCTGGGCTTTAGCATTGTCGGTTGCCGCAATCGCACCAATATTCGCTGCGAACTTATCGGGCGTGGTGACTCGTCGGATTGTCGAATCGCGTCACAGCAAGTCGGGGGCAGATGATTTTGCGATTGTGCTAGCTGGGCGCCGCATGGGCCAACATCTAACCTACGTGGCGTTATTGCTATTGATCTGCTCCGGTGCATGGATTCAGTTACGCCTGAGCTCGGGGGTAATGTCAACAAGTTCATTCCTAATACTACTTTTAATGCTCTTGCTGACTAACAACTGGTTGCTTTTGTGGCAAACACGATTTGGTCAATACTACGCAGATGAACGCAACTGGCTGCCAGCGCTAACGCTGGCGGCGGCTCGACTGGGGGGCGCGCTCGGGATGATTTTTGGACTGGCCATCGCTAGTCAAAGTCTTGCCGCTGCTGCGTTTGGGTTGTGCGCAGGCACATGGACAGGTTTGGCTTGCGCACAACTGCTGCTTCCAATGCCTAACCAAGTCGGGTTGGCGAAAACCAGTCCCACTGCACCGGATATAAATAAACAATATCGAACAAACGCTCAATTGTTATCTGGATTTGCGATTGGGTCTGTCTCGATGCTCGTCATTCAATACAGCATTCCACCTTTGATGGCACTGATTGCGCCAAAACTGTTCAACGCGTTCTATCTGGCCAGTGTTTTGAACATGGTTGCCATCGGCGTGTTGGCTGCCGCTATGTCGGCAATGCTGGCGCCGCTAACGCGATGGCATTCTAGGGGCGAAACGAGTTTGTTGCGGCGCTTCACGCTAATCAGCCCCATCTTGTGCGCCATGAGTTGCCTTGCTGTGTTGAGTGTCTGTTGGTATGCAACAGGTCCTATTATTCAGACCATATCTGTGCGGGCGGCTAGCCTTGATGACATTCGCACCTTTCTCGCCCTTCTGGGCTTTCAAACCATTATTCGCAATGCAGCGGCTGGTTATGGGATGTATATTGCTTCGGCTGGGACTTCACGCCAGATGGCAACCCCCCTCGTTATTGAAATTGCATTGGCCTTTATCGTTGCCTTACCCTTAGGATGGAATTACGGTGAGCGAGGCCTGATTTACGGATTGATTCTTTCGAGCTTACTAGGTAGTCTCTACAGTAGTCAGGTAGTCGCGTCTTTAAAGCGAACAAGGCAGATAACGATTCGTACCGCATTTCCGTCTCTGCTCGGAGCACAAATAGCAGTATCCGGGCTTTGGTGGCTGATCGTTAGATTCAGCTTATAGCTGCCTGGGACGAGGTCTATGCATAACTGCGACATTCTCAAAATTTACCAAACCTTCATTCGGAGCGCGATTGCCCTTTCCTCCGGACCGCACGATCTGCGCACGATGGGCGATACTAAATCTGTAGTGTTATCGCTCGACAAAGATGGGCGCAACCGTGCTATCGGCGCTTTTTTTGGGCTGCAGCGTGGCTAAACGATTTGTACGCAGTTGGGATGTTTTTGACACTCTCATCGCGCGTCGGTGCGTTCACCCCAATGGAATATTCGATCTCATGGGTCGCTCTCTTGGTGATGGCTTTACAGCAGTTCGAGTGGATGCAGAAAGTACTGCACGTGCTGCCAAGCAAGAGATTTCTCTGTCCGACATCTATGACGAGCTACAGATAGTAAATGACTGGACACCAGAAGAGAGGCAGCACGCTCTTGATCTTGAAATTCGTTTTGAATTCGAAAATGCTATTCCGATTTCCGAAAATCTCTCTCGAGTACGTGATGGAGACATTGTTGTCTCTGATATGTATCTTCCCCCGGACATCATTATGGCTCTGCTCTGCGCCGCGGGTCTAAACAAAGAAGTCACGATTTTCGTTAGTAACAATGGTAAAGGTGACGGGAGCATGTGGAGGCGGTTGAACAGCCAATTTCGCATTCTTAAGCACACGGGCGATAACCTGCGCTCAGATTTGCTCAGGCCCCTGCGCCACGGTATCCCCGCACGCTTAACAGAAGCGAGCGCCGAGACGCCGTGGGAGCGCGTGCTTCGTTGCAACGGTGCCCCCGCCATAAGCGCCTATGTACGCGAGATGCGCCTGGGAATAACTCACGAAAATGAAGCCTCGCGAGCTGTTCAAATGGCACAAATTGAAGCTAATTTCCCGCTGTTGTTACTGGCCAGCGGCGCTTTGGTTCAATGGTGCAAAAAACGTAGTGTCTCGAGCGCACTCATGAGTAGTCGCGATTGCATCCTCTGGGCGCAACTCGCAGAGAAGGTCGCGCGCCATGCCGACAGCGATCTAGTTGTCGAATACTTTCTGACCTCACGCGTTGCTTCATTGAAGTCTTCAAATGACTTCTTGGAATATGCGTCCAAACGGATTAAGCCTGACGCGGTTGTTGTTGATCTCTCGATGACTGGCGTTTCACTGGCAGGCTTGGCTGACCGCCTGGGCATCAAGGAGGTCAGCGCTTTCGTCATTGCCTGGCACCAGAGCATTGCTAAAGCTCTGTATGGCGATAAGTTTCACCCAAATGCCAAGGTGAATATTGAATTTCTTACAGCAGAAGTGATTGACGAAGATCTTGAAGCCCTCAATCAAGCGCTAACGCCGTCGATTCACGACGTACAAGAGACCCGTAGCGGTCTATCGATCAGCTATGGTTCGGAAAATAGATCACAGGTTGTTTTGGACGCGATTCGCGTTCAGAATTCAATGTTTGCCGAATTGTTGCACCGTGTCCCGGACGCTGTGCTCGAGGAAGCGCTCGAACTTGCCACTGGCACACGACTGGTATTCCTCGTGCGTGAATGCGCAAGACATGCGGGCACTTTCAAGACGGTGATCACCAAGGCGCAGCCTGGTGCCGCGCTTTGGAACGACCCTAACGGAATCAAACTTAACCTACCTTATGCCAGTCAACATCCGATTTCGAGATGGCTGATCTACCTGCTAAAACGCCTATTGAAACCGTTGATCCCACCGGGTTCATCTTTACATCGTCTTGGCAAAAGACTGATGTCGATACTTCAAGTACTCAAAAATCGAAGGAAATAGTAGTGCGCTACCACCTTGAGCCATTTTCTTTGTTCGACATTTATCCACTTTGAATCGCCCCGAATTTCGTGAAGGCTGGTTGGTTTAAGTTAAGCGGCGATCGGGGTTTGCTGGGCGAGTTGAAGATAGTAGTCTGCCTCCGCTTCTGCTGGAGGGATATAACCGATGGATCCGAGTAGACGTTGGTGGTTAAACCAGTGCACCCATTGCAGCGTCGCAAGTTCGAGCGATTCTTTGGTCTTCCAAGGGCCCCGGTGGTGGACCAGTTCTGTCTTGTAAAGACCATTGATGGTTTCCGCCAGAGCGTTGTCATAACTGTCGCCGCGACTGCCGACCGAGGGTTCGATCCCGGCTTCGGCCAGCCGTTCGCTGTATCGAATCGAAATGTATTGGGATCCGCGGTCGCTGTGGTGGGTCAGCGCATCGCGCTCTGGTTGGCGGTCATAGAGCGCCTGCTCCAGCGCATCGAGCACGAAGTCCGTTCGCATCGAACTGCTCAGTCTCCAGCCCAAGATTCGGCGGGCGAACACATCAACGACAAATGCGACGTAAACCCAGCCCTGCCAGGTCGAAACATGGGTGAAGTCCGACATCCAAAGTTGGTTGGGTCGATCGGCCTTGAATTGACGGTTGACCCGATCCAGCGGACACGGCAGCGCCGGATCCGCAATGGTGGTTTTGACATTCTTACCCCTTCTAACGCCTTCCAAACTCAGGCGGCGCATCAGGCGCTCGACCGTGCACCGGGCAACGGCCACCTGCTCTCGTTCCAATTGGCGTTCAGAGCGAGAAAAGACCGGAAACTCCAGTAAATGGAGAGCCCCAAATGTTTGTAATTGAAGGAGCTAACGATGAAGCGTTTCGTAAAATACGCGTGGAGTAAACGCTCCAGACTTTGGAGCAGGCGAGGCTTGGTGGCTAGGACCGCTGGGCGCCTGGTAATCAGTACGCAATACAGGCTTGCTGGATGGCTTGCCAGTTTCATTCATCAACTCGGGCCGGCTGGACGTATTCCCACCATCACACCACATGGCGACAAGCACGATTTGATGAAGGCGGTGAATCCTTTTATCGAGTATGAAGTCGGACGCCTCGGTCTCAAGCCAGCGCCAATCGCAACGACTATTCGTGAAACTTATGCCCAATGCAATGAAGACCTTATCGTTGAGTCTTTGCTACGAGCCAAATTCATTGCAGCGGGACGTGATATGTCCACCGTTCGGTACCTGGAAGTAGGTGGCAACCACCCGGTTCAAACATCCTCAAGCTATCTGCTGTACCGCGCTTGGAGTGGGCAGGGCTGGATCGTTGAAGCCAATGTCGGACTTGCTGAACGCTTAGAGTCCACCAGACCTCGCGATGTCATTATCCAAAGCGCCGTGAGTGACAAATTCGACGAGACCGTATCATTCCATGTCCACGAACTCGATGAACTGTCGTCTCTTTCCGCTGAAAGTATTAGGGGTTTTGACACGACGGGCTTGATCGGCGAGGTTTCGCGTATTGAAACTGTGCCGAATATGCATATCAACTCATTATTCGAAACCTACATCAAGGTGCCCTTGGACTTCATGTCCATAGATATTGAAGGTCTGGATCTACCTGTACTTCAAGCACTTGATCCAATTCATCGTCCGACCATACTTCAAGTTGAATGTGTGGACCTCGCATTGCTCTCCAAGCTCAGAGAAACGCTTGAACCCAGAGGATATCAATTAGTAGCCGTTACGGATGTCAATTTGATTTTCGTACAGCTGTAAGAAGTCGTCTTTGAAGGAGTGCCAACCTCAGTGAGATCCCAATAAATGAATATCCTCATCACCGGAGGGGCCGGCTTCATCGGCCGACACCTTTATACCGCGCTTGCTACTCAAGGCCACCGACTCACTGTGCTGGATAACTTTTCACCACAAGTGCACAAACCCGGGGCTGAGCTGATCTTTGCCGCTTCGTTCGATGGCAAAGTTATCTGCGGTGACGTCCGCGACCGCGACGTATGGCAGGAAGCCCTGCAACAACAGGATGCGGTTGTCCACCTAGCGGCCGAAACAGGCACCGGCCAATCTATGTACGAAGTGCAACGCTATGAGTCGGTCAACATCGCCGGCACAGCGCTTATGCTCGACTGCCTGATCAACGATCCGAAACGGAGCGTCCGCAAACTTGTAATTGCCTCGTCGCGAGCGATTTACGGCGAAGGCCGCTACCACTGTACACAGCACGGGGTGGTCTATCCCACGGCTCGCAACGAATCCGATATGAAGGCCGGGCAATACGAGCCACGCTGCACGCAATGCGACAGCTTCGTTACTCGCGAGACTACAGCTGAAGACGCTCCGTTTTCGCCCAGTTCTTTTTACGGGCTGACGAAGCAGGTGCAGGAACAGATGGTCCTGATGTACGCGCGCGTGCTTAACATTTCAGGATTTGCGCTTCGTTACCAGAACGTTTATGGCCCAGGGCAGTCGTTGAACAATCCTTATACCGGCATCCTAGCGGTCTTCTCCAACCTAGCCCGCGAGCACCGCGACATCAACGTTTTCGAGGACGGCGAGGAGAGCCGTGACTTCGTTTACGTAGAAGACGTAGTCACTGCCACCGCCGCCTGCTTAGATCCATCTCGGTCCGGCACGTACGCGATCAACATCGGCAGCGGCGTAGCGACAACGGTGGCTCAGGTGGCTCGAGCGATCGTGGCACAACTTGGCAGCCGCTCGAACTTGCAAATCTCCGGTGCTTTCCGGCAGGGCGATATCCGTCATAACGTTGCAGACCTGGCCCTTGCACAAAAGGTCCTAGGCTACGCGCCGCGTATCCAGTTCAAGGAGGGCCTGTTTCGCTTTCTCGATTGGGCGCAGACCTCGGACATTGGTCGAGGCGATTACGAGAAGTCTCTCCAGGAGCTGCGTGCCAAAGGCCTGATGCACGGTTGACGCTCCCGTCGATACACCTTACACATCACATCCCATGCTCGAATCTCTGCTACCCCTCTACACCTACCGCCGCATGGTCTTACGCTTGGCCTACAACTGGTTGCGCGGACGCGAGTCGCTCGGACAGAGACTGAATCGACGCAACTTCGACCGATTCAGCCAGTGCCGCAAATCCCGATTAACCTGTAACGTGTGCGAGGCCGTTGGCGAACCATTTTTTGATTTCCCCGACTTGAAACTGCGGCGGGACCACCAGATCGGCGAGTTGCGCGAGACCATCCAATGCAATTGTTGTGGCTCCACGATGCGGCACCGAACCCTTGTATCCGCCTTTCTCTCCGCGCTGAACGCCAGGACTGGTCAAGAATTTATCAGTGTTGAGGCCGTAAGGAAGCAGGGACTTGGCAACCTGCGCGTGCTGGACACCGACGCGTTCAGTCCCACTGCGACACGACTAAAAGAACTGCCGGGGTACACGGTATCGAGTTTCCGGCCGGAACTGCCAATGGGTTCTGCACTAGGGCCGAATCACATCAACATTAACCTTGAAAAGATCGAATTCCACGATGCGGCGTTCGACGTCGTTCTCACTTCGGACGTCATGGAGCATGTGCGTGATATCGATGCCGCGCATCGCGAGATTGCGCGCCTGCTGCGTCCTAAAGGAGTCTACGTTTTCACCATTCCTTATGATCCGAAATGCGTCACCCACCACGTACTCGTCGAAACCTCAGGGCCAGAGGATCGGTTCCTTGTTCCTCCGCAATACCACGGTGATCCGATTACGGGCGGTGTCTTAGCATACCGCGTGTTCGGGCGCGCGATATTTTCCGACCTCGCGAACGTCGATTTGTACGCTCGCTATTTTGAGATCGAAGACCCACAGGCACTAATCTATGGGGGTGACGTGTTCGTCGCGACAAAGGAGATGGCGCCATGACCGAATCGCACACTCATGCTACCGGTGCATTCATCGGCATCGTCACCGTCTTATACAGGAGCGACGATGTCCTTCCCGACTTCTTTGCAAGTCTGGCAGCTCAGGCGGGTCAGTCGTTCCGACAACGCCTTTACGTCATTGACAACAGCCCAAACGATTCAGGCACAAAGCTGTCAGAACGGCTTTCCGCTGAGCACGGCATCGATGCCGTCTGTATCTTTAACAACCACAATGGCGGGGTGGCTGCCGGCAACAATCAAGGCATCCGGCAGGCCTTGGCTGACGGCTGTTCGCATGTTCTGCTGGCGAACAACGACACCCTCTTTCCTCCCGGAACGATAAGTGGGTTGTTGTCCACCATCACCTTGGAGAAAGCGACCGCTGTCACACCAAAAATCCATTACCACGCCCCAACAACTCCTAAGCTACTTTGGTACGCCGGCGCTCCCTTCAGTGCCTGGACTATACGCGGCCCGCACCGGGGGATGGGCAAGCCCGACCACGGCCAATATGACCGCCGAGAAGACACCGAATATGCCCCGACGTGCTTCATGCTCATCGAGTCTCGCATCTTCGATGACATTGGCCTGATGGACGAGCAGTACTTCTGCTACTACGACGACACCGATTTCGTGTTCCGCCTTCGCGGTTTCGGAGGACGTCTAGTTTACGATCCTTCTCAACACATCGACCACAAGGTCAGCAGTTCTACGGGTGGCGATGAATCGCCGTTCTCGCTGTTCTACATGAACCGCAACCGAGTCTACTTCGCGCGCAAGAACCTGTGCGGCTTGCAGAAGATCTTCGCACTCACCTACATGACACTTACCCGTCTTCCGCGCACCGCGCGTATGAACAAGGCTTCCGCGCAAAGGGTTTGGGCTGGGGTGCGGGAAGGCTGGAGGCTCAAGCCGCAACTCCTTCCGGTGAGGCCGTGAGCACGCCAAACGGCGCACCCCGACTGAAGCTGCTCTGCATTGGACCACAGAACGTCTGGCCGCCAATCGATGGTGGAAAGGAGGGTATCCATGGCGCGCTGCAGGGCCTAGCCCATCACAGCGATGTGGTCTATGCATTCCCAGCATTGACATGCGACGAGGTACAGCGCGAAGGCTACCGGCGGGCGGGCGTGGATCCCATACCCGTGCCGTGGGAGGTCCGCGAGTCGCTCACACTCGTGCTGTCAGCCACGGCGAACCTCAAGCCCTACAAGTTCGAAAAGTACTCCAGTTCGGCCGCCGTCAGGGTATTTGCGCGGGCCGTTCCCAAGCAGGCGTTTGACGCTGTTGTCTGCTTCCACGCGCACACGGCAAGACTCGGCGAAGGGCTGCGCGAGGCACTCGGGTGGAATGTTCCGGTGATAGTGCGCGAGCACAACATCGAATACGAGCTAATAGCCAGCTACCGCCAGACGCAAACGGTGCTGCTTCGTACGCTTGGATGGCCGTTCGAGGCACTGACACGCCGAGCCGAACAGCGAATATGGGCGTCAGCCGACGCAGTGGCATTCCTGAGCGATCGCGATCTGGCCGTTGCGGAGGCGACGGGAGTACAGGGCCGGTTGCTGCTGGCCCGGGAAGGCATCCCGCTGCCAACGCGTCGTACCGCTTGCCACCCGGGCAACACTGCCCCGTTACTGGTGTTGCTGAACCCTAAGGCCATGCAAAGCGTTCTGAACTTGCGCGAGTTCATCCAACGCAACTGGTCGAAGGCTGCGCGCGATCCGCGCACAGCTGGCATAACACTGGACGTGACGGGTGTCGATACCGGGCGGTTGGCTACGCTCGTTGGTATGAGCGTCGACCAACTGCTGGACTTGCGAGTGCGCGGCCTAGGGTTCCTGCCGTCGCTCGACCCAGTTCTCGGCACCGCACTCGCCCTTGTGTCGCCGACCTACGTTGGCGGGGGCATCCGGAAAAAGATCCTCGAGGCGATGGCCCACCAGCTCCCAGTCATCGCCACCCGTTTCGATATTGAGACATGTGCCTATTTACGCCCGGGGCAAAACATTCTCGAGCTTCCAGACGATCCTGGTCGGTTAGGTAAAATGGTGGAGACGCTGCGAAATGACGCGGCGCTTTGGCACAGGCTCTCGGACGCGGCCAGGACTACCGTCGAAACGCACGCCAGCTGGGAATTATTTGCGACCACCCTGCTGGAAGAGATCAAACGCCTGGTCTCCGCACGCCGCAGCGTGGGCCAGCCGGATTGTCAACCGTGATCCCGCGCCGTCTGCTTTCATTCCTGTATGTGACCGGCGTCGCGCTCACGGCGTTCAGTGCTATCTATTGGCCTGAGTTCCTGGGGCCGCTAGGGGCATCTCCCGGCATCATTCTCATCACTGTGTGCGTGTTCCTGCGGCCCCTGGTCCGTGTCCGTCGCTCCCAAGTAGCGACAAAGCTGCGCTTATCGCTGGTGCTGAGCTTCGGAGTCCTCGGATCGTTCATCTCGCTCGCGTTATTCGGCTGGTCACCTCTCTACGCGGCCAAATTTGTGTCGCTGGCGCTGCTGACCCTGGTCTGGATGTCCCCATTGTTGATGCAGGACGTCCTGCTGATGCGGCACCTTCGAACTGCGGCCATCGTGGGGATCTTGATCTGCTTGGCGGGTTATTTACTTTCGGATCTTTTACAGGTGCTCCCGCATGCCCTCCGGGACATGCTGTTCCGCGGTGAGTTCGCCAGCTACGAACACTCCCGAGCCCGCGGGTTCACTGAGGAGCCCGGACACTTTGCAACGCTACTCGGTCGGTTCCTCTTCATCGCCTACCTGATCTGGGAAAGTGGCCGCGCCTACAGTGCCGCCCGGCTCGTAGCCATGTTGTGCCTCACAGCCGTAACGCTGATGGTTTTGGATTCGAAAGGTGCTGTTGCCGGCATTGCTTCAGTTATCCTCATCGTGAGTATGCGACGGAAGCTATTGCCCTACCTTCTGCTTCTCCTGCCGGTACTTGCCTGGACAGGCTCTGCCCTGATCGCTAACACCTCAGTGGACATCGAACAATTCACGTCCACCTCAACGCGCCTGACCTTGTCGATTGCTGCAATATCTGGCGCTGTACTGAATCCGTTCGGCTACGGATTTTACGGCTTTTACGGCGCGACCCAACTGTTCGGCTCGCGGGCCATCGACTGGCTCTCCGACTATCCATTGGTCTTCACTGAAGTGCGAGAAATTGTTAACGACTTGGTAAACGTTTCCACCAAATCAACCCTATTCGATTTCACCCTCGTTCTGGGCTGGCCATTCCTTTTCATGCTTCGCAGGGTGGTGCAGCTAGTCAATGTGCGTGACCCCAGGGCGCAAGCCGGACTCGTATATTTCTTCCTGACAGCACTGTCGACTAGCGCCAACTTATCAATCACCTTTTTCCTCGGATTGGTCGTGCTGATGAAGGTATATCCCGCCCCCACCACACGGAAAATGTTATCGCCTGGGCACAAGCCCGTCGCTATTACCGCTGGCTTCTCACCGAACTTAACCGCCCATCGCAACTAGTTTCTAAAGTTCATCATGTCCACCAATTGACCCTCCGCTGCCTACAGCTCTCGAAGTTTTATTTCCCAGTACTAGGAGGGATCGAGTCCGTCGTTTTCGAACTGACTGAGGGCTTGTTGCGAAAGGGATTCGACATCGACGTGCTGTGCGCAAATACTCACAATCGCACAGTCACCGACGAACTGCGGTACAAAGTGACGCGCGTCGCTTCGCTGGGAAAGCTGCTTTCGACTTCGATATCGCCCGCGATCATCGCCGAGGTTGTGCGCAGGAGGGACGCCCAAGACATTATTCACGTGCACCTGCCCGATCCAATGACGAACTTTCGCTGTTTCTCGCCAAGCCCAAAGGAAGATTAACCGTACATTGGCACAACGACATCGTCGCCCCTTAAAAATCCGGGCTGATCAATTCGGCGCCATTTCATGAATTCGTGCGGGGCTGATTCGTAAGAATGATTTGGCCAAGTGCCTTCGGATTGCCCAGACCAGCTCCGGCGGCAAGAGCCAAAAAAAGGCCCCCAAGCCCTTGCGGGCGATTGCCCTGAGTAGCCACCGCAGGTTGTAGCCCGCTGCGCACAGCAC
>Ga0164294_10004005_pt1 | contig 12962 bp, 14 predicted proteins | sample GEODES005metaG_FD_111479 | JGI IMG/M metagenome (GOLD analysis project Ga0164294, IMG submission 111479) | Oligotrophic lake water microbial communities from Sparkling Lake, Wisconsin, USA - GEODES005 metaG | ecosystem: Environmental > Aquatic > Freshwater > Lake | place: USA: Sparkling Lake... | reverse complement strand
GGCCCCGATTTAGGCGCTTCGATAGCCGTTGGGAAGGCTGCCCGACCGCAACGCATCGGCGAGGACCCGGCCGTCGGGATAGAGGTCGCGCAAATCGGCCAGGGTCGGCGCGCCGTGGCGCTTCGCGAGCCGCTCACCGGTCGCGTCGACCAACAGCGGATGATGGCGATAGACCGGCGTCGGCAGTCCGAGCATCGCCTGGAGCAAGCGGTGGACATGCGTCGCCTCGAACAGGTCGCGCCCGCGCACGACATGCGTCACCCCTTGCGCGGCGTCGTCGACCACGACGGCCAGGTGGTAGCTGGCCGGGGCATCCTTGCGCCACAATACGATGTCGCCGGCGGCAAACGGCCAGGCGGTCTGCGGCCCCGCGATCTCGTCTTCCCAACCGATCCCGAAATAGGGCGCGACAGCATTCTCCATGTCGAGTCGCCACGCGAACTGCTCGCCGCGCGCCAATCGTTTTGCGATGTCCTGTGGCTTGCGATAGCGGCATTTGGCGGGATGCGGCGGCGGCTTCTCCCCGACGTGCGGCGCGCTGCCCGCGGCGGCGATATCCGCCTCGATCTCCGCGCGGGTACAGAAACAGCGATAGGTGCGCCCGCTGGCATGGAGCGTATCCAACGCGGCAGCGTAGTGCGGCACGCGCGCCGACTGGAACACGACCGGCCCGTCCCATGCCAGCCCCAGCCATGCCATGTCGTCCATGATGGCCTGGACATGCTCGGGCCGCGACCGCGTGCCGTCGATATCCTCGATCCGCAGCAGGAATTGCCCGCCGGCGTCGCGCGCGCGGTCATGCGCCTGCACCGCCGACCAGGCATGGCCCAGGTGCAACCGTCCGGTCGGACTCGGCGCGAACCGGCTGGTTATCAACACTCGCTGCCCGGCGACTCTTGACCGCGAGTCATGCGCTGTGCTGTCATCATGGCGTCATCCTAGTCGGGTTCAGCGCCGATGAGGAAGTGAAGAGGGGGATCTCGCGTGTTCCATCCCGACCTGATGCGACATCCGGACAGTTGCCCGGCGCTCGTGCTGAACGCGGATTATACGCCGCTCAGTTACTATCCGCTCTCCGTCTGGCCCTGGCAGACCGCCGTGAAGGCGGTCTTTTTGGATCGAGTCGACATCGTCTCGCATTACGAACGCGAAGTGCGCAGCCCGAACGTCGCGCTGAAGCTGCCGTCGGTGATCGCGCTAAAGTCGTTCGTGAAGCCCAGCCAGTTTCCCGCCTTCACTCGGTTCAACCTGTTCCTGCGCGACAAATTCTGTTGCCAATATTGCGGCACCGGCAAGGACCTGACCTTCGACCATGTCATTCCGCGCGCCTACGGCGGGCGCACCACGTGGGAGAATGTCGCGACCGCCTGCGCGCCGTGCAACCTGCGCAAGGGCGGCCGCACGCCCCGCGAGGCGAAGATGCCGCTCCACGTCGAACCGATCCGCCCGACCAGCTGGCAGTTGCAGGACCACGGCAAGAGCTTCCCGCCCAATTACCTGCACGATACGTGGCGGGACTGGCTGTACTGGGACATCGAACTGGAGGCGTAGGGGCGTGCCCCAGCCAACCGTCATCCCCGCTTTCGCGAGGATGACGGTGTTGGTTAGCAGGATGCCAGTGGCAGTCTCCGACGCCGCCGCAACGCGCCGCCGATCGCGCCGAAGCCCATGATGATCGACGCCCAGGTCGCCGGCTCCGGCACGCCGCCCGGCTGTGCCGACAGTCGCAGCACGACATTGTCGATCGCGTTCGAATAGTCCGACGACGGGTCGCCGTTGGAGATGCTGAAGGTCGTCAGCGCGCTAGTCGCGACGAACGAACGCGAGCATTGCTGCCACGTCGTGGTGAACGTCTGGACCGTGTTGACGCAGGAAAAGCTCGACCCGTTGAGCAGCACGTTGACCAGGCTCTGCGTGCCGAAAAACTGGCCGCCCGTCACGTTGCCGAGCCAGAAGCTGAAATCGTAGCTCGCGCCGATGGTCGTCGCGACGCTCTGCTGGATGCCGTCGGGCGCATTGTCCGAATAGCCGGCCAGGTCGATCCACAATTTCCCGTCCTGCGCGGGAAAGCTGTAGCCGGGATTGCCGGCATAGGCCTGGTCGACCTGAGAGATATGCGTGCCCGCCGGGCCGATGATCGTCCAGCCGGGCAGGTCGGAACTGCCGACGAGCATGTCGCGATACGCGCCGGGCGCCAGCGTGTTGGTTTCGAAGCTGCCGTTGACGACCAGGTTCTGGGCCGATGCGGCGGTGGCGTGCAGGCCGATCGTGACGGCCGATAGCATGATGATGCGTCGAAACATGCGGGTCGCTCCCAAAAATCGTTGTTCGGTTGCGACCATGTTCTCATGGAATCTGTCGGCGCTGCCGCCGCGATCGTTACGGAATAGGCGCTTCGGCAGCGCGAGAGTCAACAGCGTGGTAACGACAGCGCGAAACGAGACGTCTCGTCCGGCGGCCATCGGTGTCGTTCGACCTAGGAGCCGCGCTTCTAGCCCCCGACAAAGGCGCGCAGGGCTTCCTCACCGACCTGGTTGAGGCTCTTTCCCATCAGTTCGGCTTTCAGCGCGATCTGCGCGTGCAACTCGGCACTGACTCGAAGCGGCACGTTGCCCGAATAGGCTTTTTCGGGCGGCTTGCCGACCTTGGCGCACGTTTCGATATAATCGTCCACCGCTTCGTGGAAAGCGGCGCGCAGGCCGTCGACGGTATCGGCGTGAAAGCCGACGCCATCGCGCAATCCCGCCACTTGTCCGAAGAAGATGCCGTCTTCGTCGTCATATTCGACCCGCGCGCTATAGCCCTTGAACGTCATTATGTTGCTCATGGCGTCACTCCCAATCGCGACAGATAGGCGCGAGCAGCGCGTATCTGATATCGTTTCGCTTCCTTGGCCGGGTGTGGCCGGTGAAAGGTTTCGATCGCCCCCTGCTTTTCGAAGCGGACCCGCGACCCGTTGCCCTCGATCACCGTGCACCCGACCGCAACCAGCAGCGCCTCGACCGCCGCCCAGGCGATCGTGCCCGACACCGGATCGGCGAAAACCGCCGCCAACGTCTTCTTGTGTTTGCTGTTCATGCTGGCAGATTATGCAAGCATATATATAGTGCAAGCAGATAATGCAAGCACTCTGCTATTCCATTGACTGGCTCGATACCGCAGTGCAGCATTCGGCCATGGCCGACCTCCCCGCGATCACCAACAATGCCGATGTCCGCTTCCTGGGCAAGCTGCTCGGCGACGTCATCCGTGCCTATGGCGGCGACGAGCTGTTTCGGCGCACCGAATATATCCGGTCGGCGTCGGTCGACCGGCATCGCGGGGTGGGGGGCGAGGTCGATCTGGGGCTCGACCGGTTGAGCCTGGACGAGACGCTCGATTTCGTGCGCGGGTTCATGTTGTTTTCGATGCTCGCGAACCTGGCCGAGGACCGCCAGGGCGTCGCGGCCGAGCCGGGCGCCGACGTCGCGGCGGCGATCGAGCGGCTGACGAAGGAAGGGATCGGCAAGGATCAGGTCGCGGCGTTGCTCGAGCATGCACTGATCGCGCCGGTGCTGACCGCGCACCCGACCGAAGTGCGGCGCAAGTCGATGATCGATCACCGCAACCGCATCGCCGCGCTGATGGCGTTGCGCGACCGCGGGGTGGCGACGACGCCCGATGGCGACGACGTCGACCAGGCGATCACGCGGCAGATCGCCTTGCTGTGGCAGACGCGGGTGCTGCGGCGCGAGCGGCTGTATGTCACCGACGAGGTGGAGACGGCGCTGTCGTACCTGCGCGACGTGTTCCTGCCCGTGCTGCCGGGGCTCTACCAGCGCTGGGACCGCGCGCTGGGCGACCGCACGCCGAGCTTCCTCAAGCCCGGCAGCTGGATCGGCGGCGACCGCGACGGCAATCCCAATGTCGTGGCGGAGTCGCTCACCACCGCGCTGGCGCGGGCGTGCGAAGCGGTGCTGGGCTATTATCTCGACGGCGTGCATGCGCTCGGCGCCGAGCTGTCGATCTCGACCGAGCATACGAAGGTCAGCGACGAGCTGATCGCGCTGGCCGACAAGAGCGGCGACACCGCGCCGAGCCGGGGCGACGAGCCGTACCGCCGTGCGCTGTCCGGCATCTATGCGCGGCTGGCGGCGACGCACCAGGCGCTGACCGGCAAGCCGGCGCCCCGCCCGGGCCCGCTGGCGGGCGAGCCCTATACCAACCCGCTGTCGCTGCGCCGCGATCTGGTGACGATCGCGCATGCCTTGACCCAGGAGGGCAACGGGCCGCTGTCGTCGGGCGGTGCGCTGGGCCGGCTGATCCGCGCGGTCGACACGTTCGGGTTTCATTTGGCCACGCTCGACTTGCGCCAGAACAGCGCGGTGCACGAGCGCGTCGTCGCGGAAATGCTGAAGGTCGCCGGGGTCGCGGCCGATTATGCCGCGCTCGACGAAGCGGCGCGGATCGCGCTGCTCCGCCGCGAACTCGCCAATGCGCGGCCGTTGGTCAGCCCCTACGCGGCCTATTCGGACGAAACCGCGAGCGAACTCGCGATCCTGCGCGCCGCGGCGCAAGCGCACGCCACATACGGCCCGGCGTGCATCCGCCAATATATCGTGTCGATGGCGATGTCGGTCAGCGACTTGCTCGAAGTCCATCTGCTGCTGAAGGAAGTCGGGCTCTACGTCCCCGGCGATCCGCCGACGGCGGCGATCATGGCGGTGCCGCTGTTCGAAACGGTCGGCGATCTGGAGGCCGCGCCGCAGATCATGACCGACTGGTTCGCGCTGCCCGAAGTCGCCGCGATCGCGGGGCTACGCGGCGTGCAGGAAGTCATGATCGGCTATTCGGATTCGAACAAGGACGGCGGCTACCTCACCTCGACCTGGCAGTTGAGCCGCGCGTCGCAGGCGCTGACGCCGGTGTTCGCGGCGGCCGGCGTCGGGATGCAGCTGTTCCACGGCCGCGGCGGCGCGGTCGGGCGCGGCGGCGGGTCGGCGTTCGCTGCGATCCGCGCCCAGCCGCCGGGCACGGTGCAGGGCCGCATTCGCATCACCGAACAGGGCGAAGTGATCGCCGCCAAATACGGCACACGGGAAGCGGCGACGACCAATCTGGAGGCGATCGCGGCGGCGACCTTGCTCGCCAGCCTGGAGCCGCCGGCGCTGTCGGACGCCGACCGCGCGCGGTTCGGCACGGCGATGGACGAGCTGTCGGCGTCGGCGTTCGCGGCCTATCGCGGGCTGGTCTACGAGACCGAGGGCTTCCGCACCTTCTTCCGCCAGATGACCCCGATCGCGGAGATCGCGAACCTGAAGATCGGCAGCCGCCCAGCCTCTCGCAAGAAATCCGACGCGATCGAGGATCTGCGCGCGATCCCCTGGGTGTTCAGTTGGGCGCAGGCGCGCGTGATGTTGCCGGGCTGGTACGGCGTCGGCCAGGCGCTGGCTAGGTTCGCCGACAAGGGCCTGCTGCGCGAAATGGCGGACGGCTGGCCGTTCTTCGCCGCGACGCTGGCGAACATGGAGCAAGTGATCGCCAAGTCCGACATGGGCATCGCCGAACGCTATGCCGCGCTGGTCGAGGACCGCGCGCTGGCGGACGGCATCTTCCCGCGCATCCGCGACGGCTGGGAACAGGCGAAGCAGGGGCTGCTCGACGCCACCGGCCAGTCGCGCCTGCTCGAAAAGCACCCCGCGCTCGACGCGTCGATCCGGCTGCGCCTGCCCTACATCGAGCCGCTCAACCTGCTTCAGATCGAACTGATGAAACGCCACCGCGCCGGCGAACAGGACGATCGCGTCGCCGAGGGCATCCTGCTGTCGATCAACGCGATCGCGACGGCGCTGCGGAATTCGGGGTAGCGACATTTTTGTATAGACGGATATTGACAGCTGCGAATATATTTCGTATATACGAAAAGCCAGCGCCACTCCGCTAGCGATGAAACCGAAAACAGCGAACCGAAAACAGCGAACCGAAAACAGCGAACCGAAAAAGAGGAGTGCAACCATGGTTTTTGAGTCTCGCCTTATGGCGGCTAACTTTGGGAAACCCCCGAAATGGAAATCGAATTCGACCCATCTAAGCGAGAGGCTGTTCTAGCCGATCGCGGACTGGACCTTGCAGGCGCCGTAAAGCTGTTCGACAGCTTCCATCTGACGAGGTGCGACGACAAGCATAGCGAGACCGAGGAACGGTTTCACTCGATCGGGATGATCGGCGACGATATCGTGATCGTGACCTGGACGCCTCGCGAGGACCGGCGCCGTATCGTGACGATGTGGAAAGCAAATGACAGAGAAAGACAGAAATATCAGCAAGCGCGCGATCGATCCGGATGACGTGAAGCCCGAACTGGACGATGCCTGGTTCAAGGAGGCGGACGCGTTCGTCGGCGCGAAGCTGGTGCGACGCGGACGGCCCAAGTCCGATAATCCTAAGCAACCGGTGTCGCTGCGGCTGGACCGCGAGGTGATCGACTGGTTCAAGCGTGGCGGCGAGGGCTGGCAGACGCGGATCAACGAGGAATTGCGCAAGGTCGCCGGAATTTGACGCGCCGACCGAATTAACTCGTCCCTAACCCCATCCCGCTACCGCGAACGGCGTGACACGGGGCGGGATATTCCTGGGGGCGCGGGTGGCGCTTGGCTTGATGGCGACGCTGGCGGTGTCGGCGTGTGCGGCGGGCGACGACGGGTCGACCGTCACGCTGGCGATCCCGAAGCTGCCGCCCAAGGTCATGCTCGAAAAGCTCGACCTGAACGTGCCGACCGATCTGTCGATTCCCGATGGTGCGGGCGGCGACGGCGGCGGCGAGACGTCGCTGGCCGCGGCGCCCGCGTTCAACGGCACGCAGAGCCCGGACGATGCCGCGCGCGCGCTCGATTGCCTGACTCAGGCCGTCTATTACGAAGCCGCCAACCAATCCGACGACGGCCAGCGCGCCGTCGCGCAGGTCGTGCTCAACCGCGTGCGCGACCGGGCCTTTCCGTCGAGCGTGTGCGGCGTGGTCTATCAGGGATCGACGCGGTCGACCGGGTGCCAGTTCACCTTCACCTGCGACGGATCGCTCAACCGCACGCCGACCGCGACCGGCTGGGCGCGGGCCCGCGCGGTCGCCAGCGCGGCGCTCGGCGGGGCGGTCTATGCGCCGGTCGGGTCGGCGACCTTCTATCACGCCAATTACGTCTCGCCGTGGTGGGCGACCAGCATGGACAAGGTCGCGACGGTCGGTGCGCACATCTTCTATCGCTGGCGTTCCGGCATGGAGCGCGCGCTTGCGTTCCGTCAGCCCTATTCGGGGTCGGAGCCCAGCGTGACCGGCCGCGCCGGCGGCGGCAACGGCGGCGGCGAGATGACCTATGCCGGCATGGAAACCGTCGGTGGCGTGCAGATCTATCGCGGTGCGGTGACGGCGCCGGTCGCCAGCGCCGCGGTCGCGACTGGCAAGCCGGGCGCCACCGCCCCCGCAATCGCCAAGCCGACGCCCGTCGCCACGTCGAGCGCCAAGATCATCCGCGTCGGCGGCGGCCGCGGCGTGCGGGTCTATCGCGGCGTCGGCGGCCCGGCGTCGGGCGACGATCTGTCGGACCAGGCGACGATCGACTGACCTCCCGTACTCCTGGGCACGCAGGAGCCCAGGGTCACCAGCGACGCCGTTCCTGGCTCTAGGCTCCTGCGTCCGCAGGAGCACGGTTGCCGGCTTGCTCCAGCTCGAGCAGGAACTTCTTCCCTTCCAGCCCGCCGGCAAATCCCGTCAGCGATCCGTCGCTGCCGATCACGCGGTGGCATGGTGCGATGATCGAGATCGGGTTCCTGCCGTTCGCCGCACCCACCGCGCGGCATGCCCCCGGTCGGCCGATCTGCGCGGCGATATCGGCATAGCTGCGCGTCTCGCCCGCGGGGATCGTCAGCAGCGCCGCCCACACGCTTTTCTGGAAATCGGTGCCGTGGAAATCGAGCGGCAGGGCGAACCGCGTGCGCGTCCCGGCGAAATAGTCGTCGAGCTGGCGCCGTGTCTCGACCAATAGGGGGTGGTCGGCCTGCTCCGTCATCGCGCCCAGCCGCACGCGATCCTCGCGGTCGTTCTCCCACAGGATCGCGACGAGCCCCGCGTCGCTGGCGACCAGCGTCAGCGTGCCGACCGGCGAGGGGTAGAGAGCATAGGCATAGGTCATGGCGGGGTCCTTCATCGCAATGACCAGCGATCTAGGCGCGCCGCCCGTGGCAGGCTTCCCGCCGCTTGCGCTCAACGTCCGATGCCCATCCTTTGCAGTTCCTTGTCGCCCTGCAACTGATGCTTGAGCGCCCCCGCCAGGTGCAGCGCGACCAGCGCGTAGACGAAATAGGCGATCAGCCCGTGCGCCGCACCGAAGGTGTCGTGAACCCATTTCTTCGAATCGGGCGGCAAGGTCATGATGAAGCTCAGCCGCGGCCACTGGAACAGGCCGAACCAGTAATTGGGGTTCTCCGCCGCCTTGTCGAACGCCGAGTCCATGACCCAGCCGGTAATCGGCATCGCGAAGATCACCAGATACAAGCCCCAGTGCACGGCATGCGACAGCGCCGCTTCCCATGGCCTGTAGCGCGCGGGATAGGGGGGCGGCCGGTGCCCGATCCGCCACAGCAGCCGCAGGATGGCGAGGCCCAGGATGGTGATCCCGATCGACTTATGGGTGTCGATCATCGGCCGGACATACTGGCCGATGGCATCGTTGGTGTCGCCGAGCGGCCAGATCCAGGCCAGCGCGACATTGGCGACGATCCCGATCGCGACCAGCCAGTGCAGCCAGATGGCGACGGTCGTGTAACGCTGCGTTTCCAAACCGACTGCTCCTCGTCATCCCGGGTTCAGGCTAGTGCGGCCACGTAACGAACGCTAGTGGGCCTTCGTCAATTCCAGGTAGTATGATGCTCCAACTGACGGCGGCCGATGCGCTCGCCCAGACTTTCGCGAAGCAATCGCCGCGGCTCAACCCGCGCCGCGTGCACTGGCCGAGCGTGGCGATCACCGCGCTGGTCTATGCGGCATTCGTCGCGCTGGTGGGGCAGGCGTTCCTGCGCCAGGGCCTTCTCGTCTGGTCGGTCGGGGTCGCGTACATCCTGTACGACACCGCGCTGCTGATCTTCACCGCGATCCAGATCTGGCCGCTGCGGCACGGCGCGTCGGTGCCGGCGATCCAGGGCGCTGCGCCGAGCCTCGCGGTGATCGTCGCGGCGCGCAACGAGGCCGCGGTGATCGACGTCACGATCGACCGGCTCGCGGCGCAGGACGGCGCGCCCGATTTGATCCTGATCGCCGACGACGGGTCGGACGACGATACCGCCGCAGCCCTGGCGCGCTATGGGTTGGCGCAACCGGGGGTCGGCGAGATCAGCCCGCCCGCGCGTGACTTGCCCGGCCTGCGCTGGCTGCGCCTCCCGCACGGCGGCAAGGCCCGCGCGCTCAATGCCGCGATCCTGCACGTCGACGAGGATATCGTCATCACGGTCGATGCGGATACGCTGCTCGAACCCGGTGCGATCGCCGCGATGCGTGCCGCCTTCGCCGCCGAGCCGGCTCTGGTCGCCGCGACGGGCGTGATCCGGCCGATGTGCGGGCCCAGCCTGTCGGGGCGGCTGTTCGAATGGTTTCAGACCTACGAATATGTCCGCAACTTCCTGTCGCGCTACGCGTGGGAGCGCGTGAACGGGCTGTTGCTGGTGTCCGGCGCGTTCGCCGCATTCCGGACCAGGGCGGTGGTCGAGGTCGGCGGATTCGACCCCGATTGCCTGGTCGAGGACTACGAGCTGATCCACCGCCTCCATCGCTTCGCGCACGATACCGGGCGCGACTGGCAAGTGCGCGTGGTCGGCGGCGCGCTGGCAAGCACCGATGCGCCCGCGACGCTGCCCGCGTTCCTGCGCCAGCGGCGGCGCTGGTTCGGCGGGTTCCTGCAGACGCAGCACTGGAACCGCGACATGGTCGCCAACCGGCGTTTCGGGAAGCTCGGCACGGCGATGCTGCCGGTGAAGGCCGCGGACACGATGCAGCCGGTGTTCGGGCTGACCGCGTTCGCGATCCTGATCGTCGTGCTGGTCAGCGGCAAGTTCCGGATCGTGCTGCCGATCCTGGTCATCATGGTGGCCAAGATCGCGATCGACCTGACGTTCCATCTTGCCTCGCTGAAGCTCTATGCGCGCTGGACCGGGCAAGTGAAGGGATTGAAGCTCGGCCCGGCGCTGGCGGCGGCGCTGCTCGAACCGTTCAGCTTCCAGCTGTTCCGCCACTGGGGCGCGATGCTGGGGTGGGCGGCGTTCCTGACGGGGCGCGAGACCTGGGCGCGGCAGAGCCGGACGGCGATCGCGGAGGTGAAGCGGGAAGGCGAGGTTTAACTCCCCTCTTTTCACGAGGGAGGGGAATCAGGACAGAAAGGGCGCGGCCAATTCCGGCCGCACCCGCATCAGCCGGCCGGTCGCGCGGTCGATCAGCGCCCAGGTCGTCACCGCCTGCACCTTCACCTTGCCGTCGCCGCCGGTGAACCGCACGTGCCGGTCGAACCGTGCGCCCTGCGGCGGGTCGCTGACCCAGGTCTCCGCCGTCAACGTCTCGCCCGCGGTCACGTTGCCGCGATAATCGATCTCGTGCCGCGTCACGACCCAGATCATCGCGTCGCGCTGATCGGGAGTCGCGACCGCCGTCCAGTGCGCGACGGCGATGTCCTGGATCCACTTCACCCACACCGCATTGTTGACGTGGCCGAGCTCGTCGATGTCGGCCTCGGTCGCGGTGATCGGGTAGGAAAAGGTCATACCGCGACGTCGGCGATCGTCCAGATCGTCGCGGTTTCGGGGGCGCGGCTCAGATTGGCGGCCCGCGCGGCGACCGCACCGCGACCGTCCGCCTCGTAGAAACTGCGCGTGTCGGGCACCTTGCGCAGCCGTTCGCGGAAGGTCGGCCGCCAGCAATCGACCACCACCAGCCGCGGCTTGGTCGAGGACAGGTTGGCGCTGAAACCGTGGCGCCATTCCTCGCGGATCGCGCGCAGCGCGAACATCTCCGCGCCCGGTTGCTCGGGCTGGTCCACCGTCATCGTCGCGAAGAATCCGACCGCGCCCTTGGCGGTCAGGATCCCCGATCCTTCGATAAGCACACGAAACAGCAATTACGTTTCCACGCCCAGTTGCCACAGCACGAACGCATGTTCCTCGGCGGCTTCGTACAGGCTGTCGAACCGCCCCGACTTGCCGCCATGCCCGGCGCCCATGTTGGTCTTCAGCAGCAACACATGGTCGTCGGTCTTGGTTGCGCGCAGCTTCGCGGCCCATTTCGCCGGTTCCCAATAGGTCACCCGCGGGTCGTTGAGCCCGCCGGAAATGAACAGGGGCGGATAGGCCTGCGCCCTGACGTTGTCGTACGGGCTGTAGGAGCGGATCAGATCGAACGCCGCCTTGTCCGCGATCGGATTGCCCCATTCGGGCCATTCGCCGGGGGTGAGGGGCAAGCTTTCGTCGAGCATCGTGTTGAGCACGTCGACGAACGGCACGTCGGCGATCACCGCGCCCCACAGCGCCGGGTCGGAATTGACCACCGCACCCATCAGCTCGCCACCCGCCGATCGGCCCGCGATCGCGATCCGGCCGGCGCTGGTCCAGCCGTCGGCGACCAAAGCCTTCGCCACGTCGACGAAGTCGTTGAACGTGTTCTCGCGCTTCTCCAGCTTGCCGTCGTGATACCATTGCTGGCCGAGATCGTCGCCGCCCCGGATATGCGCGATGGCATAGGCGAAGCCGCGGTCGAGCAGCGACAGCCGCCCGGTCGAGAAACCCGGCGGGATCGCATAGCCGTAGGCGCCATAGGCATAGAGGAACAACGGCCGGCTGCCGTCGCGTGGAAAGCCCTTGGGATAAACGATCGACACCGGCACCGCGGTCCCGTCGCGCGCCGTGATCTTCAGCCGCTCGGTCGCGTATTTCCCCGCCTCGTAGCCGCTGGGGATTTCCTGCACCTTCAGCACGGTCATCTCGCCCGTCGCGACGTCGTAGTCGTACACCGTGCCCGGCGTGACCATCGATTCGTAGCCCAGCCGCAACACCTGCTGGTCGTATTCGGGATTGTCGCCCAGCCCCGCGGCGTAGCTCGCCTCCGGAAAGGCGATCCGTTGCGGCGCGGCGGTGGAATCGTAGCGATACAGGTCGATCTGATCGAGCCCGTCCTCGCGCCCCTCGACGACGAAATAGTCGCGGTAGCATTCGACCCCGGTCATGTAGAAATGGGTCGATGGCGCGATCAGCTCCGACCAGGTGCCCGGGTCGGCGATGGGCGCGGTGCACAGCCGCCACATCGGGTCGGTGTCGTTGGTGTGGATGTAGAGCGTGTCGCCGTGAGTCTCGACGTCATATTCTCGGCCGGTCCGGCGCGGGGCGATCAGCAGCGGCTTGGCCAGCGGGTCGGTCGCGGGCAGCAGATAGACTTCGCTCGTCACGTGATCGCCGGTGCCGATCACGATCCATTGCCGGTCGCTGGTCTCGCTGACCGCGACGCGAAAGCCCTCGTCCGCTTCGTGATAGAGTTCGACGTCGTCTTTCGGATCGGTGCCGAGCTCGTGCAGCCGCGCATTGTCGGTGCGCCATTGCTCGTTGGCCAGGCCGTAGAGGAAGCCGCTGTCGTCGGCGGTCCACACGATTTCCGACAGCATGCCGGGGATCGTGTCGGGAAGGTGCTCGCCGGTCGCCAGATCCTTGACGCGGATCGTGAAGCGTTCCGATCCATTGTCGTCGATCGCATAGGCGAGCAGGTTGCCCTGGTTGGAGACGGAGAAGGCGCCGAGCCGGAAATATTCCTTGCCCTCGGCCAGTGCCGGCTCGTCGAGCAGCAATTCGTCCGCGCCGCCCGTCACGGGCTTGCGCCACCATTTGCGATACTGGCCCCCGGTCTCGAACGCCGTCCAGTACAGCCAGTCGCCATCCTTTTGCGGGACGCTCGAATCGTCTTCCTT
>Ga0164294_10004004_pt1 | contig 12966 bp, 7 predicted proteins | sample GEODES005metaG_FD_111479 | JGI IMG/M metagenome (GOLD analysis project Ga0164294, IMG submission 111479) | Oligotrophic lake water microbial communities from Sparkling Lake, Wisconsin, USA - GEODES005 metaG | ecosystem: Environmental > Aquatic > Freshwater > Lake | place: USA: Sparkling Lake... | reverse complement strand
GACACCCTCCTCGATCCGGCCCCCGCGCTGCGCGCCACTCTCCCGCGGGCGCTGGCCAGCCTGCTCCGCGAGGCGCCGGCGCTCGGCGTCCTCGCACAGGCCCGCGCCGCCGTGCAGGGCCCCCTCGACGCGACCACCCTCCCGCTGACCGGGCCGCTGGCGGCGGCCGAACAAGCGCGGGGTGAGCTCGGCGCGGCCCAGGCGCTGCTCAGGCGGGCCCTCGAAGCGCGCAGCCGGCTCTCGGGGGCGGCCCACCCCGACACCCTCCGCACCCGGCTGGCCCTGGCCTCGGTCTTCAAGGCGCAGGGCGATCTGGGGCCCGCCGCCGAGCACTTTGCCGGCGTGCACGAGACCCGCTCCCGCCTGTTGGGCGCCGACCACCCCGACACCCTGCGGGCCCTGGTCAGCCTCGCCAGCACGCGCAAGGCCCAAGGCGACTTGGCCACGGCCCGCGCCTTGTACGCCCAGGCCTACGAGGCCCGCCGGCGCGTGTTGGGAGAAGACCACGTCGACACCCTCGACAGCCTCGTCTGCCTCGGGCTCCTCGACAAGGCGGGCGGCGACCTGCCGGCGGCGGGAGATCAGCTCGCGGGCGCGCTGGCTGGCCTGGTCCGAGCCCGGGGAGAGGCGCATCCCGACACCCTCGGAACCCTGCTCCACCTCGCCAGCGTGCGCGTGGCCCAGGGCGACTTGCCCGGGGCCCGCGACGCCTTCTCCCGCGCCGTGGAGGTCCAGGCCCGGGTGCTTGGCGCCGGGCACCCCGACACCCTGCGCGCCCGGATGGCGCTGGCCGGGGTGCGGCAGGCCGAAGGCGACCTCAGCGGCGCCGAGGCTGATTTCGCCCTCGTCGCAGAAGCGCGCCAGGCGGTGTACGGCGCCGAGCACCCCGACAGCCTGCGCGCCTTGCAGAGCCTCGCCAGCGTCCGCTTCGCGCGGGGAGAGCTCCCGGGCGCCATCTCCGCCTTCTCCCGCCTGCTCGAGCTGCGCGGCAAGTCCCTGGGCGAGCAGCACCCCGACACCCTGCGCACCGCCCTCGGCCTCGCCCAGGCCCTCGAGGCGGTGGGCGACCGGGGCCGGGCGCGACCCCTGCTGGCCCGCGCCCTCGAAGCGCAGACCCAGGCCCTCGGCCCCCAGCACCCCGACACCCTGCGCAGCCTCGCCAGCCTCGCCCGCATGGAGGAGGCCGCCCAGGGCCTCCCCGCCGCCGCCCCGCTGCTGGAGCGCCTCGTGGAGGTCCAGCGCGAGGCCTTGGGCCCCGACCATGCCGACACGATCGCCGCCCAGCTCCGCCTCGCCGACGCCCGCTATGCCCAGGGAGACTTCGTCGGCGCCGCGTCCCTGTTGGAGGCGGCGCTCACGGAGCAGGTCCACACGTCGGCGCCGGACCACCCCGAGACCCTGCTGATCCTCCAGAACCTCGCCCTGGCGCACCAGGCCGCCGGCGATCTCGCCCGCGCCGCCCAGCGTGTACAGACCTTGCTGGAAGCCCGGGAGCGGTCCTTGGGGGCCGCCCACACCCAGACCCTCGACACCCTCGCCACCCTGGCCCACCTCCGCCGAGAATTGGGCGATCGGGCCGGCGCCCGCGACCTCCTCGCCCGTCTGTTGCCGGCGCGGGCCGCCGCCCTTGGCGCCGAGCACCCCGACACCCTGGCCACCGAGAGCAGCTTCGCCAGCGTGCTGCGCGACCTGGGCGAGGTGGGCGAGGCCCGCGCGCACCTCGATCGCACGCTCGAGATCCGCGCCCGCACCGTCGGCGAGGGCCACCCCGACACGATCCGCACCCTCACCCAACTCGCCGCCTTGCACGAGTCGTCGGGCGCCCTCGACCTCGCGATGCCCTTGCAGGTGCGGGCCTTGGAGGCGCGGCGCCAGCTTCGGGGGGCCGACCACCCGGCCACCTTGCGGGCGATGGTCCGGCTGGCCAACACCCGGCGCGCGCTGGGCGATCTGCAGGGCGCGCGGCGGCTCTTCGTGCGTGCCCACAACGCCCGCCTGCGCATCCTGGGCGCCGATCACCCCGCCACCCTGCACACCCAGGGGAAGCTCGCCCTGGTGCTGGGGGAGCTCGGCCAGCTCCCCGAGGCCGCCCGCCTGCACGGCGAGACCCACGCCGCGCGGGCGCGGACGCTGGGCCCCGAGCACCCCGACACCCTCGCCAGCGCCCAGAACCTCGCCCTGGCCAAGGGGGCCCTGGGCGAGCGGGCCGGCGCCCGCGATCTGTACGTCGCCTGCATCGCGGTGCTGGCGCGCACCCAGGGCATGGACCACCCCGACACCCTGCGCGCAACCCAGAACCTCGCGAGCACCCTGCTCGCCCTTGGCGATCTGGCCGGCGCCCTGCCCCTCTTCGAGCGGGTCCTGGACGCCCGCAGCCGCCAGTTGGGGCCGGAGCACCCCGACACCCTCAACACCCTGCAGAACCTCGCCATCGCCACCAAGGCGCGGGGCGACCTGCAAGGCGCCCGTCGCCTCTACGAGCGCGCGCTGGAGGCCCAGACGCGCACCCTGGGCCCCCATCACCCGCAGACCCTCAACACCCAGCAGAGCTACGCCGCCACCTTGGCCGCCCAGGGTGACGCCACCGGCGCCCACCGCCTCTTCTCGACCGTGCTCGCCCACCGCTCCCGGGCGCTGGGCCCCGAGCACCCCGACACGCTGACCGCCTTGCACAACCTCGCCAGCGCCCAGGAGGCCCGCGGCGATCTGCAGGGGGCGCGGCTCCTCTACGAGCGCGTCTACGAGGCCCGCTGCCGGGTGCTGGGCCCCGAGCACCCCCACACCCTGCGCACCAGCCACAACCTCGCCGGCGCCCAACTCGGCCAGGGCGACCTCGTCGACGCCCGGGCTCGCTACGTCCGTGTGCTGGAGGCCCGCCAGCGCAGGCTCGGGCCCGAGCACCCCGACACCCTGCGCACCGCCCAGGACCTCGCCGGCGCCCACGTCGCCCTGGGCGAGCTGCCCGACGCCCGACGCCACTACGAGCGCGCGCTGGCCGCGATGATCCGCGTCCTGGGGCCCGAGCACCTGGACACCCGGCGCACTCGCTACAACCTCGTCCTGCTGCTCAAGGGGGTCGACCCGGCGGCCAGCCGCCCCCACATCGACGCCCTGCGTCGCATCGGAGATCAGCCCGCCGCCAGCCTCTCCGCCGTGGAGCGCGAGATCCTGGCGGCCCTGCCGGCCCTCTCCGGAGGCGCCCGCGCCGCCACGCCGCAGCTTCCCGCCCTGCGCGCCCCCGCCAGCCCGCTCCGCCAGTTGGGCGTCCAGCTGCGCGAAGGCCTGTCGCGCCTCTGGGGCTGAGCCGGCCGGCAAGAGCAGCGATTCCGCGGCGAAGAACAAGAAAGGGGCTCCGGCCGCTAAGGTCTGCGGGGCCTGCGGCGTGCTGCCTGTGAACCGTAGGAGCACCCCATGCAGATCTCTGTCGTCGGCGCTGGCCTGGGCGGCCTCACCGTCTCGGCCCTCCTCTCCCAGGCCGGCCACGCCGTCACCCTCTACGAGCGCAGCCGGCAGCCCGGCGGCCGCGCCCGCACCGACCGCCTCAGCGGCCGCCTCCTCAACCGCGGCCCCCACGCCCTCTTCACCGCCGGCCCCGCGGCGCGCACCTTGAAGCGTCTGGGCCTCCGCTGGCGGGGCGCCACGCCCCTCTCCCCGCCCCGCTTCCTCTGGGAGGGCCGCCTCATCGGCCTCTTCGGCGAGGGGCCCCTGGGACTGGGCGCGCTGTGGGGGGCCCTGCGCGCCGCCCGGTCGACCGCTCCCCTCGAAGGCACCGTCGCCGACTGGCTCGCCACCCTGCCGGCCCCGACCGCCGGCCTGGTCGGCGCCCTGCTGCGCCTCTCCTCCTATTGCGCCGCACCGGCTCTCCAGTCGGCCGCCGCTGCCCGGGCCCAACTGCGCTGTGCCCTCGGCGGCGTGGCCTACCTCGACGGCGGCTGGCAGCAGCTCGTCGACGGCCTCGCGGGCTGGCCCGGGATCACCCGCCGCCTGGGCGACGATCAGTCCGCCCTGCCCGATGGCGACGCCGTGGTGCTGGCCGGCGATCCCGCCCTGGCCCGCCGGATGGGGGTCGCCCTGCCCGACCTCCTGCCGGTTCGGGCCGCCACCCTCGACCTCGCCCTGTCGCGCCCCCTCGCCACCCGCTTCGTGCTCGGCCTCGACGCCCCTCTGTACCTGGCCGATCATGGACAGACCGCCGATCTGGGCGGCCCGGTGGCCCATGTCGCCCGCTACCTGCACCCCGAGGAGCCCGATGTGAGCGTGCGCGAGAGCCTGGAGGGCCTGCTCGAGGCCGCCGACCCCGACTGGCGCTCGGCGGTGATCGAGGCCCGCTTCCTACCCGCCCTCACCGTCACCCACCGCGTCGACCGGCCCGGCGAGCAGGTGCCCCTCCGCCACACGGTCGACGGCCGGCCCGTCTTCCTCGTCGGTGACTGGGTGGGCGAGGAGGGCATGCTCCTCGATCGCGCCCTGGCCAGCGCCGCTGCGGTGGCCGACGCCCTGGGCCCAGGTGAAGGTCACGCGCGATGACACCCCACCAGGCGGCCAGCTTTGCGGCCCTTCGACCCCGCCTCTGGGGCCTCGCCTACCGCATGACCGGCGCCGTTCAGGAGGCCGATGAGGTGGTGCAGGAGGTGGCCCTGCGCCTGATCGAGCGCCCGCCGCGGCGGGAGGGCCCCTTGGAGGGCTGGCTGATCACCGTCGGTCTGCACTGCGCCCGCGACCGTCTGCGCAAGCGGCGCCGCGAGACCTACGCCGGACCTTGGCTGCCGAGCCCGGTCGCCACCGAGCGCCTCGCCGACGAGTCCCTCGCCCTGCGGCAGACCGCGACCTGGGGTTTTTTGCGGGCGGCCGAGGCCCTCTCGCCCACCCAGCGCGCCGTCTTCCTCGCCCGCGAGGTGCTGGAGCTGAGCGCCGCCGAGACCGCCGCCGCGCTCGGCAGCACGCCCGGGGCCGTCGACGTCGCCCTGCACACCGCCCGCAAGCACCTGGGCGCCTTGCCCCTTCGCCCGCGCCGCCGCGACGACGCGCTGCTGCTGGCCTTCCTGGGGGCCCTGCAGGTGGGGCAGGTCGAGCTGGCCGCGGCGATGCTGCGGCCCGACGCTGTGGCGCTCAACGACGGCGGGGGCAAGGTCCTGGCCGCCCAACGGCCGGTGGTGGGCGCCGCCAAGGTCCTGCGCTTCCTGGGCCGCCTGGAGCGGGGCTGGCCCGGCGGGCCCCGCCTGCGCCTCGCGCGCTGCAATGGCCAACTCGCGCTCCTGGGTGAGCGTCGCGGCCCGCCGGCGCACCTTCGCCAGCCCATCCGCTTTGCCCTGCTGGGCGAGGTCCATGCGGGCCGGATCAGCGCGCTGTGCGTCGTGCTGGCCCCCGACAAGCTCGCGCACCTCTGGCCTTGAGGGGGCGCCCCGATGATCGGCGCGGCTGAGCGAACCTGGACGGTCGCCCGCCGCCAGTCGGCCAGAGGCCCGGCTTTTCCAAGGCCAGGGGCAGCGATCAGTCGCCCTTGGGCGCCGGGGAGGACCACGCGAGGCCCAACGTGGCGCGCAGATCGGTGGGCTGCACCCCGGCGCTGTGCACGGCGTCGTGCGACAAGATGCCCGAGGCGCGCACCGACAGGGGACCGGCCACCTTGAGGTCGCCGCTGGCATCGAGCAGGGCGCGCCAGTCTCGCGGCTCCACAGGGTTCACCAGGGCGCTGCCGACAAAGCGGCCCGACACCTTGCTGCGCGGCACCCGAAACCAGCCATTGCTCTGCACCACCACCCGCGGCACCACCCGGGGGTCGCCACCCTCCGCAAAGCCCGGCTCGATCGGCGTGGTCGCGAAGTCGGTGCGCTCCACCTGTCCGCCCAGGGCGACGCGGACGAGCTTGTCGGTCTTGCGCACCGGCGCCACGCCAAAGCCGGCGCCAGCGTTGAGTCGACTGTTCACGCCCCGGAGCTGCGACCGCTCGGCCCGCGCCACGCCGAGGACATAGGTCTTGTCGCCCACATAGTAGAAGGGCAAGGCCATCGCCGCCAGATCGTCGCCCACCCGCAGGTAGGGCAAGCCCGGCGCCGGCACGATCCAGAGCCGAAAGGCCGTGCCGACCGCATCGTAGCCGGCGCGGGCCCCGGAGTCAGACAGGCGGAGCTGCCCCTGAACCTGGGCCTGGGTGAGGTTTCCCGTGATGCTCGACCCCGACAGGGAGACATCGAGGCGCGGCGGCGCCGACCCTCGATCCTGGGCACGAGCGGCGTTCACACACAGAGAGGCGACCAAGAACAGCAGGGCGAACATTCCAGCTCCGCGCGGGGATCGGGGCGCATCGCGCGCCCCCAGCGAGGCCGAGGCTATCCGAACGCACCCGTCGCGCCCGCCCGCCTCACCGCTTTAGAGCCGCGCCGCGCTCGGCCAGGCGGCAGGCCCACCCCGACGGCCTCGGCGCGCGCGATCTCGGGCAGGGCGCTTCCCTCCGGATCGGCGCCCGGCCGACGCAGCCAGCCCGGCGCGCCGGTGTCGACGAGCCCGGCGCCGCCTGCGTCGGCGGCGCCACCGACGAGGCGGGCGGCCCAGAGGTCGCCGTTGGCGTCGATGCGGAAGGCGGTTGTGCGGTGGGATCGCGGCCCCCCCACCTGCGCCAGCGTCGCGCGGCGCCAAATCCAGGCCAGAGGCTGCTCCGCGGCGCAGTCAGGCCCTCCACCGTCATGGACAGGGAGCCCCGGTCGCAGGCGTCTCTCTCTGCTCCCCCGCCGAAAGCGTAGATTACACGAACTCTTACCAGACAAATCAGACGACGGGGGGAGCGAATGTGGCGGTCTCCCTTGGGTGGAGCGATGTCCCTGCGGCGTCGTGCCGCCTGCGGTCCTCCTCGCCAAGGGGACCAGGGTGGCATTTCAGTCAATGGCCGTTGCGCCCCACGCACGTGCGCGGTGAGTGGAACACATTATACCCGGCGCCGCTCTCTGGAGGCGCGATGGTTCGTTTTCTCTTCTCTCTCACGGCGCTCACCCTCGCCTGCTCATCTGACAAAGGCGATGACACCAGCGTCATGGAGTCGGATGCCGACGCCGATGCTGACGCGGATTCGGATGCAGATGCAGATGCAGATGCAGATGCAGACGCCGACGCCGACGCCGACGCCGACGCCGACGCCGACGCCGACGCCGATGCCGATGCCGACGCTGACATTGCTGTGATCGACATCAACGTCGCCGACTACTACCCGGAAGGCGTGGCGATTGATCCCGCCACCAACCTGCTCTATGTCGGCTCCTTCGCCACCGGCGCCATCTGGCAGGCCGATCTGTCGACCGGCGCCACCCGTGAGCTGATGGGCGCCTTCGCCGCGGGCGGCGGCCTCGCCGGCCTCAAGGTCGCGGGCGGCGCCCTCTGGGCCTGCGTAAACCCGGCCGACGTCTCCACGCAGGCCTCGGCCCTGGCCCAGGTGGACCTGTCCACCGGCGCCGTGCTGGCGACCATCCCCTTGGAGCTGTACACCTTCTGCAACGACATGACGGTGACGGAAGAGGGCGATGTTTATGTCACCGACTCCTTCCAGAGCCTCATCTTCAAGGTGCCGTCCGGCGGCGTCGCCGCCGAGCGCTGGTTCTCCGACGCCGCCTACGCACCCGCCCCCGGCGCCTTCGGCTTCAACGGCATCACCCAGACCGCCGACGGCGCTGGCCTGCTCGTCGGCCGCTTCGACACCGGAGAGCTGCTGCAGATCGACATCCAGGGCGACGGCACCGCCGGCATGGTGACCCCCCAGACCCTCGACACCGCCATCGCCTACGGCGGCATCGACGGGCTCGACTGGGTGGACGGCGCGCTCTACGCGGTGCGGGACTACCAGCTCGTGCAGCTCACCCCCGATGGCACCGCCTGGACCAGCACGCCCGCCGCGCTGAGCCTCGACGCAGCCACCACCTTCGCCGCCGACGCTGCGCGCGACCTGTGGGTGGTGGAGTCCCAGTTCTCCAAGCTCTTCGACGGCGACGACAGCACCAACGGCACCGCGCCCTACCGCGTCGTCCGCTACTCGCCCTGATCGACGCCGGCCCGCAGCGCCGCCGCGGCCGGGCCCCGGCTCATCCGCGCGAACGCGCGTCGAAGAGCCGGCCGACCTCGGTGGCGAAGCAGCGGGCCGCCTCCTCCCGCCCGGTCAACAGCTTTGCCATTCGGTAGGCCTCCAGGATCGGCGCCCACAGCTCGCCCGCCACGGCGATGCGGGCGTCGCGCAGCAGCTGGCCCTCCCGCGCGTTCTGGATCAGCGCCACGTCGAGGGCCTCCATCTGCTCCAGCTTGTCTTTAAGCGCGCCCGGGTCGATGTGGGCGATGGTGGCCAGCACCGGGTGGGTCAGGGCGAGCTGGAAGTAGGTCTGGCAGCCGATCAGGAAGGCGTGGGGCGGCCGCGGTGTGCGCGACCGCTCGGCAGCCGTGAGAAAGGGGCAGACGCGGGCGAGCCGATCATTGCTCTCCATCCGAGCGGCGGCATGCTCGCGGAGGGCGGTGAGGGTGCTGGACATGGGGCCTCCTCGCGGACGAAGTGGGTGGGGCCGTCCGCGCGTCGAGGGCGATGCAAGCGCCGTGCCAATGGATGATCAAGGCACTACCCGCTGTCGCTCGGTGACTGCCGTCGACCGTTGTCGGGCGCTTCACCGACGGAGGATGGCAGCCACCCCAGCGGTCCAGGGTGGTCGAACCACGGCTTGGGTGGGGTCCGCCCCCCCTTTTTGAGGGTACCCCCCACACTCCAGGGAGGTCGAACCACACTCGGTATGGGGTCACCCCACCTCAAAAGGTGGGGGCCCCCACCCCGGGGCGAGCTTGGACCTCGGCCCGGAGAGGAACCTCCTCCCCCAAGAGGACCCCGACGGCGGCGAGGCGCCGGCCCCTCAGGCCCGCGCGTCGCCCACCTCCTCCGGCGCCAGCATCCAGGCGAGGCCCTGGCGGGCGAAGGCCCGGCGCAGGCCGCCGCGATCGAGGCCCATGGACTCCTGCACCTTCACCAGATCCCAGTCCAAGGCGGCCAGACTCTCCAGGAAGGCCGCCTTCCGCAGCTCCTCGGGGGGCAGGCGCAGGATCTTGAGGTAGCCAAGCCGGCCACCCGGCGACAGGATCAGCTCGCCCAGATGCTCCTCAGAGCCAGGATCGAAGCCCGTGACGAAGCGGCCGAGGCGGTGGCCCCGAAGGGTGCGCAAGGGCGTGAACGAGACGGTCCGACCGATCAGGCGCGAGGCCAGCCCCTCCACAACCGTCATCGCCCAGTCGCGCCGAGCAGCACCCAGGGCAGCCTCCAGCGTGTCGAGATTCGAGATCCCCTCCGAATCGAGGCGGATCGCGCCCGCCTGCACGGTCGGCGCCCGCAGGCTCCAGTCGACGAAGACCGGCGCAAGCAGATCGCAGACCGTCGACGCATGGACGACACGGTAGTCATCGGGATGCGGCGTGACCACTGCGCCCATCAGGCAGTCGCCGACAAAGAGCATCATGCCGCGCTGATCGGGCAGCAGCTCGAAGTGGGCCAAGGCCTCGGCCAGCCCCGGCAGGCGGCTCGCCTCGGTGAGCGTGATCGAACGGGGAGAGAGCCCCCCGCGGAGGAAGCCCGTCGACCAGCCGGCCCGCGCCGTGTCGGTGCCGCCAAAGTGCCGCGAGAGGAGTCCATCGAGGGCCACCTGCTGAGGGAGGATGCGCAGGGCCCCATCGCGCGCGGCGTGCAGACGCAGCAACCCGGGCCCCTCCAGCGCCTCGCCCATCTCCCCCATCCAGGCCTCTGTGGCCACCGTGGCCAGGGCGGCGGACTCGGCGAAGACCAGCCCCGAGGGCACAAAGCCGGTCGTCACGGTCCGGCGCCCCTCGGGCCGGCCCTCGTGGTGAACGGTGCGATGACCCTTGACACAAAGGGGATGCAGCCGCAGCTCCTCCACCGGCGCTCCGATCAGCGGCAGCATGCGCACCGTGCGCCAGACCTGACAGGGCGCCGGCTCCAGGCCGGTCAAGGTGAGACAAAGGGACTCAGTCGCCATCGGGGGTCTCCTTCAGCAGACGGTCTGCCAGGGCGCGCAGGCGCGGGCGCGGGTCGCTGGGCGTGCCCAGGCCATAGAGGTTGATCTGCACCGGCAGCTCGCTGGGGCCGCGCAGACCGCGGGCGGGGAGGCTCGGCGCGAGGCTCAGCAGGGTGAAGCGCTCGCCGTCGTAGACCGGGTTCAAGTGCAGCAAGACCGGCGAGAGGCCCAGTCGCCGGGTGGCGATCTCCCAGACCTGGGCGAAGGCGCCGGGCGGGCTGTTCTCGGCCCCATCCGACACAATCACGATCAAGTCCGGCCCTTCGCGCAGGGCCGCGATCAGCGCGCCGGCCAGATCGGTGGCGCCGAAGGGATCGAGGAGCAGCGGCTCGATCTGCCCGTCGACGCGCTCGCCCGGCCGCTCCGCCGTCGGGATCACCGACAGGGAGCGCGCCGCCGCCCGCAGGATGGCCTCCACCCCCAGGGCCACGGAGAGGGGCCGCAGGGGCTTCTCGTCGCTCCCGCTCGCGGAGTAAGACCGATCGTAGATCAAGGCCGTGCGCGGGAGCCGCAGGCCGGCGCGGCGACAGAGGGCCCCGCTCAACGCGTCGAGGGCGGCGCGCAGGCGAGGCAAGGCCTCCACCCGCGCCGACCGGGGCAGCGAGAGGGCGAAGCGACACAGACGGTCGAGGCCCAGGCGCAACAGCTCCGCCAAGGCCGGCACCTCTCCCTCCGGCGCCCGTTGACGCAGCGTGCGGGCGCGCTCGGCGGCGGTGAGCCGGTCGGCCATCGCCCCAAGCAGCCGCTCCCGCGGGATGCCCCGGCGGGCGGCGAGCCCCTCGGCCACGGTGAAGGGCAAGGCGAAGAGGGCCCGCTGGTCGAAGTGCGCGCGGCGCCAGAGCTCCAGCAGGGGCGTGGTCCAGCGCTTCGTCTTCGCCGGAGACACAAAGAGGAAGCGGGCGATCTCCTCGGGGATGGCGGGATGGGCATAGCCGACGAGGGCGTGGAGGCCGCGGCGATACTTGAGGGCGTCAAAGGCGAGGTCGCGGCCGCTCAGCCACCGACGCAGCGCCGCCCGGGTGCGACGATTGTTCACGCCGGCCTTGCGAAGGCCTCGGGTGAGGCGGTAGACTCGCTGGGGCGGCAAACGGGCCAGGGCGCGGGCGATCAGGGCCCCTTCCACCGCGCGCTCCGCCGCCTCCACCGGGGCGCCGGCGGCGAGCAGCCGGTGGAGGATCAGCCCCACGGCGTGGTCCGACAAGCCGAGCGCGAGGCAGCGGGCGTAGAAGGGCCGGGCCGTGACGCGCATGTAGTCGTGAAGGAAGTCCAGGCTGAGGGCCTGCGCGTCATGCCCTTCGCCGAACTCGGCCTGACCAGTGCCCGACAGGGAGGACTGAATGAAAAGCTCGATGTCTTCGCGCTCCACGCGATCGATGGCGACGTCGCTCACCCGAGGCTCCACGAAGCAGGAGGGGTGCTGGCCCCGGGGAGAAGGTCCCGGCGACGTGACAGGGTCCAAGCCAAATTTGGGTGCGGAAGTCGCCGAAGGGTCCCACGGGGCCAGCGCAGTTAGGCAGCGCAAGGCCTGTGCCAGGGGGGCTCTCGGGCCTGGGATCGTCGAGGAGGTGCAGCCGGCGTCGATCGCCGCCGGCGCGGCGCTGGGTGAGGGCGCGCCGGCGCTATCCGGTCGTATAAACCTCGCGCGCCCCGGGTCCGCGCCCCCTCGGCGACCGCCTACTCCTCGTCGAAGAGCCCCATCGGCACGTAGTCTTCTTCGACGACCTTGGTCTTCGCCTCCCGCAGGCGGCGCTTCTCCACGGCCTCGTCGCTCTGCTGGGCCTGCAGGATCTCCTCGGGCGACATCGGACCCTTCAAGCTGGCGCCCACCGGCTCCTTCACCGTGGGATCCCAATTCGGGTCCTCGGGGGAGCGGAGCTGCACCACCTCGACGTCCTCGCCCTCATCCTGCACCGTGACCACCTCCTGGCTCAGCTCGACCCGCCCCCGGCGCACCTTCTTGCCATTCTCGTCCAGCTCCCACTCGAGGGGGTCGTAGCCCGTGGCGGTGCGCTCTCCCTTTTCGTCGATCGAGGCCTCGCGCACATTGCGCGCGAGCAGCTCGGTGAGGGGGCTGGCCTTGGCGATGCCGCCGCTCTTCTCCAGCAGCTCGCCCACGGCGCTGGCCGGGGTCATCAGGCCGCTCTTGGAGTAGGCGGCGTCGAGCTTGCTGCCGGGGTCGTCGCCGCGGTTGGTGTTGAGCGGACCCATGAAGATGTTGGAGGGGCCCCAGCACAGGGCGCGGGCGGCGGCGTTCACCCACTGGACGAAGTCGTCATGTCGAGCTCCCGGCTCTTTGGCCAGCTCCTCGTAGAATTTGGGCGGCGGCGTGTGCACCGCGAAGGCCAGGATCTTCTTCATGGCCTCGCCCTTCTTGTCGAGCAGGGCCGCGTTGAGCCCGCTGCGCAGCTTGTTCCAGGGGTAGATGTGGTGGGCGGTGAGGGCCTCACCGTTTTCATCCTTGCCGCTCAGTCCCTTGGGCTTGTTGGGCCGCCCGCCGTATTGACCAGTCGCCGCGCTGTAGCCCTGGCCGCTGGCCACGGCGGTGGGGTTCAGATCGTTCTCTTCGATGTCTTCGCCCTCTTCTTCTTCATCCAGAGGGGCGCCGCCGACACCGGAGTCGGTGGGCTCCACCGGCGGCACCTCGGAGGCCTCCAGCGCGTCCTTCTCGGCCTTTCGGAAGAGCAAGGCCGCGCGGATCAACAAGTTCCGAGCAGCCTCCACATTCGGCGCCTTCCCCCGCAGCAGCGCGCCGGCCTCGCTGGCCGCCCGCACCGCGTCGCCGAAGTCCGGCTGGCCCCGGAGCCAGGCCGCCGCCTCCTTCAGGCGGGTCGCCAGCTCGCCCTGGGAGCGCAAGGATGCCTCCACCGCGAGGCGGCGCTCGGCCTCCTCGTTGGCCTGGGCCATCATCTGGCCCACCCCCTCG
>Ga0164294_10004003_pt1 | contig 12972 bp, 10 predicted proteins | sample GEODES005metaG_FD_111479 | JGI IMG/M metagenome (GOLD analysis project Ga0164294, IMG submission 111479) | Oligotrophic lake water microbial communities from Sparkling Lake, Wisconsin, USA - GEODES005 metaG | ecosystem: Environmental > Aquatic > Freshwater > Lake | place: USA: Sparkling Lake... | reverse complement strand
GCCATCGCCGTGGAGCAGACCGGCCTGCAAGGCCGCGCCGTGATCGACCTCGCGCTCAAACAGGGCGCCTATCAGCAGGGCGACGAGTGGCTGCGCCGCGCCGCCCAGTCCTACCGCCAGCATGGCATCCCGGCCTGGGTGGACCGCTCTGAACCCATCCTGCGCGAGGCCTGGCCGCTGCCCGACACCGCGCTCTACTTCGGCTGGTATACAGGCGAGATCGCCGGTGCGCTGAAGTCCCCGTCCTTCCGGTTCAAACGCGGCGCGGTCGCCTGCCATCTGCACTCCTTCAGCGCCTCCATCATCCGCACCAGCACCCAGGCTTGGGTCGGGCCGCTGCTCGACCACGGCGCGGCCGTCACCATGGGCAACGTGTGGGAGCCCTACCTGTCCATGACCATCCACTTCGACATCCTCAACGACCGCCTCTTGAAAGGCTGGACCGTCGCCGAGGCCGCGTGGTGCGCCACGCCTTTCCTGTCCTGGATGAACGTCGTCATCGGCGACCCGCTGTATCGCCCCTTCGTTAACAGCACTCTGGGCAAAGCGGATAAAGAACGCGACTTCGCACTGCTGCAAGCCCTCGCCAAAAAGCATTCAACCGACAGCCGCACCGCCACGCTGAAACGCGAAGTCTTGAAGCTCGGCCAAGACCGCACCAACCCGCACCTCATCGAGCTGCTCGCCCTGCTCTCCTCGCAAGAAGGCAAGACCGACGAAGCCATCGGCTTACTCGAGCACGCGCGCACCCTCTATCCAGACGCCGACGACCGCCTGCGCACCGTCCTCTATCAAGTTGATCTCATGCGCCGTGAAAACAGCCCAGCCGCCCTCGCGTTGCTTCGTCAATGCGCGGGCGATGACACGCTGAAGAATGCTAAAAGCCACGCACTGCTCAAGTTGCTGATCGCAGAGATGCAGTAGCAAAGAAACACGACAGTGCGGGTGCCTTGCTACACGCCGCTATTCCTTCCGCTGAATCCGTGCCGGCACATCCGTGATCGGGATACCGGCGGCCTTCAAGGCATCCCAGACTTGCACCAGCACGCCGAGCGCGGTGTTTGTGTCGGCCTCTAGCTCCAGCTTGGCACCCGGTTGCACGGCGATGAACTTCTTTAAATCTTCGGCCAGTGTCTCCAGCGTCGCGGGTTGGCCATCCAGGAAGATCTTCTGATCCTTGGTCAGCGCCAGGGTCACGCGTGTCTCGGTGGAGGCCGAGGTCGCGCCCATGGTCTTGCTTTCCGGTAGTGCGATCTGCATCCGCGTCTTGTTCTCGCGGAAGGTGGTGGTGGCGATGAAGAAGATCAGCAGGATCACCATGATGTCGATCAACGACACGATGGGGATCATCGGCACCGGGCGGCGCTTCGGACGCAGGTTGAAATTCATCGCGAGCGCTGCACTTCAAAGTGCTGGTAGAAGCTGTTGATGGTGTCCTGCAACACCGACTCCAGACGCATGGCGATGCCGTCCAGCTTCCGTGTGAACCAGGTGTGCGCGATCACTGTGGGCACCGCCACCAGCAGACCCGCGATGGTGCAGCGCAAGGCCACGCCGATCTCCTTGGCGATCACCGCTGTGTCGGGACCGCCGCCACTGCCATCACCAAACGCCGAGAACATGCCGACCAAGCCGATGGTAGTGCCGAGCAGCCCGAGCAGCGGAGCGGCGCTGACCATCACCTCCAGGAAAGGCATGTCCTTCTCCAGCTTGTAGATCTCTTCCTTTGCCTTCTGCGAGAGCACTTCCTGGCATTCCTGCTTGGTGGTGAACTGGCCGGACACCGCCATCATGCCCAGCCGCGCCAGCACCGAGGGATTCTCTTCCAAAACCTTGTGCAGCGGGCGAATGTCGCCTTTCGCCGCATAGGTGGCGATGGAGCGCAGCTCGCGCTCCACCTCGCGCGGCAGCAACAGATGCTCGCGCATTTTCAGCCAGGAGATCACGGCCACGCTCGTCGCGGCGACGGAGCAGAGCACGATGAGAATCATGACGAAACCGCCGGAGCGCAGCGATTCCAGCACGATGGACAAGCCGCCAGCCTCCTGGGCCAGCATGGGAAGGGAGAGGTCAGTCATGAATGATGATGTCGTATTCGACCGGGAAGCGTTCGTTTTCCAGCATGGGCAGCAAATCGCGCGGGATGGGCGGAATCTCGGCCTTCAAGATCGCCTCTAGCGTGAAATCTTCCATCTGCGGGTTATTGGCTTTCTCGATAAACTTCACGTCCTCGGGCCGGCCTTCGCGGTTCACAAAGAAGCGCACCTTCAAATAGCCAAAGCTCACGGCATCCGCATGGGTGCGGCGCAGGAGGTGCCACTTTTTTTCCACCGCCGAGGTCACGGTGCGCATGAACTTGCCCATCGGCGTGGCTTCGGCATCCACCGCCGCGTCGCCCTTGTTCGTGATGGTGCCCTTCGTGCGCGCGGTCTCGGTGAAGGGAGCGAACTCATCCATCGCCGGAGGCCGTGTTTGCAAGGTGGGCTCAGGCTTGGGCACGGGCAGGGACTCCTTTGGTGCGGCCATCTGTGGGAGCGGTTCGTCAGCAATGTCCGGCTTCTTCACCTCCAGCGGCAGCTTGGAGGTGCTCAGCCTAGCCTCCGACTTGTCCAGCTCCTCCATCATCTTCGACATCGGCGGCGGCTCGGCCTTGGCCACCTGCTTGGGCGGCGTCAAAGGCAGGGTCTTCGGCTCCTGCGGTGCCAGTTGGGCCAGCATGGGGGCCGCCGGTTTGCTGCCGTTGTCATCGCCCGTCTTGCCGTCCTGCAGCTTGCGATTCGCCAGCTCCAGCGTCGGCTGGTCGATGCCCTTCAAGCTGGGCATGGGCGCGGTGGCATCGGGAAAGGCCGCGTTCGGCGAGGCGGCCTTCGTATTGCGATCACTGATGAAGTCGGACTTCATCGGCTTATCTGGCTCCGCCTCGTTCTGCGTGGTGCGGATGTAGTTCTTCGTGTCCAGCTTCGGCTTCAGCTTGGGCGTGGGCAGAATCTGGTCCGGGAAGAGCAGCGTCACCGCCGGCTCCTCCACGGCCTGCTTCGCCTTTTGCAGCAGCGCATGGGCGGCCCGGTCCAGGCCCGCCAGCCAGGCAAACAGAAACAACAGCAGCAGGTGCAGCACCACCGAGGTGGTGATGCCGATCCGCACATTCTTGCTGTCTTCCGGGCTGGTCAAAGCGGCGGATTCTGGCAGCAGGCGAGCCATGGGGCAAGCGCAAGGATGTGGAGCAAGAACGCCCCCACTCAATACCTTCTCACCACTGTGTCTGCCGGAGAGCGCGTCTCATCCAGCTTCGGATAATCCAACGTGTAATGCAGCCCGCGGCTCTCGTGCCGACGAATCGCGCACTCTACGACCAGCGACGCGGTCTCCACCAGATTGCGCAGTTCCAGCACCTCGCTGGTAATCTTGAAATTCCAGTAAAACTCCTGCACCTCGCGCTTCAGATTGCGCAGGCGCGCCGCTGCGCGTTGCAGGCGCTTGCTGGTGCGCACGATGGACACGTAGTCCCACATCAGGCGGCGGATTTCATCCCAGTTGTGGTAAATCACCACTAGCTCATCCACATTCACCGCATTCCCCGTGCGCCACGGCGGAATGTCATAGGCCTCTGAAGGCGCGCGCCCCATCGGCAGCTTCTTGAGCAGGCGGGCTACCGCACGCTTGCTGATGACCAGGCACTCCAGCAGCGAATTGCTCGCCAGCCGGTTCGCCCCATGCAGGCCCGTGCAACCCACCTCGCCCACTGCGCACAAGCCGCGAATGGTGGTCGCGCCATCCACATCCGTCAGCACACCTCCGCATTGATAATGCGCCGCTGGCACGACGGGAATCGGGTCCTTGGTGATGTCTATATCTACGCTGAGGCAGGCCTCATAAATGTTCGGGAAATGCTCGATGATGAACTCCTTCGGCTTGTGGCTGATGTCGAGATACACGCAGGGACCGCCGGTCCGTTTGATCTCCGAGTCAATCGCCCGTGCCACGATGTCGCGCGGAGCCAGGGAGCCACGCGGGTCATACTTGGGCATGAACTCCTTGCCATCCTTGCCAATCAAGCGCGCACCTTCGCCACGCATCGCCTCGGTGATCAGGAACGAGCGCTTCTGTGGATGATACAAGCAGGTGGGGTGGAATTGGATGAACTCCATGTTCGCCACGCTCGCGCCTGCGCGCCAGGCCATGGCCACGCCGTCGCCGGTCGCGATGCTCGGGTTCGTCGTGTAGAGATACACACGCCCGCAACCGCCCGTGGCCAGGATCACGCGATCACTGCGGAAGGCCTCCACCTCGCCCGTGGCTTCATTCAAAACATACAAGCCCAGACAGCGGTCTTCACTGACAAAGCCCAGTTTCGCCGTGGTGATCAGGTCGATGGCGAAATGGTTCTCCAGCACCTCGATCTGTGGATGCGCCTTCACCGCCGCGATCAGCTTGTCGGTGAGTTCTTTGCCCGTGGCATCCCGCGCATGAAGCACCCGCCGCTTCGAGTGCCCACCCTCGCGCGTAAGATCGAACTCAAGATGCCCGTCCGTCGCTTCGCGCTGATCGAAATGCACGCCCCATTGAATCACCTCCTCAATCCGCTGCGGCCCCTCGGTCACAATCGTGCGCACCGCGTCCTCCTTGCATAGTCCCGCTCCAGCAATCAGCGTGTCCGAGACGTGCTGCTCGATGCTGTCCTTCTCACTCTGCACGCAAGCAATGCCACCCTGCGCCCAGGAGGAGTTCGACTCGGATGCCACGCGCTTCGTTAGGACGCACACGCGCCCGTGCTCCGCCGCATGAAGCGCCGCGCTGAGCCCTCCCGCCCCGCTGCCGACGATGATGAAGTCATACTGTTTCACATCTGTAACAAGGCACGTCCCGCCGCTGCTGTGAAGGGCAAAGATAGCCCGTTCGGTGTTCTCACTCAGGGTTCGTGGTTCGAGCTTTAGCTCGTCCTAGCGCTGAGCGAGCTGCGATCTCGAACTACAAACTCAACTCAATGTTGTCGATCAACCTCGCCTTCCCAAAGAACACCGCCAGCGCGATCAAGCCTTTGTCCTCAATGGTCTCCACGGCTTGCAGTGTGTCAGCATCGACCACGCTGAGGTAATCCATCCGGCCCAGCGGCGCGTGTTGCTCAATGTGTTCACGCGCCAAAGCAAGCAAGCTCACAGCACTCGTTTGCCCACGGCTCCAGGCTCCCTGCGCCATGCGCAGCGCCTGCTGCAAGGCCGGAGCCTGCTCTCGCTCCTCGGCGCTGAGATAGCGATTGCGCGAACTCATGGCCAAGCCATCCGCCTCGCGCACCGTGTCGATGCCGTGCAGCGTGATCGGGAAATTCAAGTCTCGCACCAGGCGACAGATGATCGCGAGCTGCTGATAGTCCTTCTTGCCGAAGACCGCGTCATCCGGCTGGAAGTAGTTGAACAGCTTCGCCACCACCGTGCAGACACCATCGAAGTGCCCCGGCCGGCTCGCGCCGCAGAGCACCGTGCTCAGCGACTTCTCCAAGATCATGATGCTGCGATCAGCATGATAGACCTCCTCCACCGGCGGCGCGAAGATCACATCACAGCCCGCTGCCTCGCACTTGGCTGCATCGGCCTCCAGCTCGCGTGGATAGCGTGAGAAGTCTTCCTTCGGTCCGAACTGCAACGGATTCACGAAGATGCTGACCCCGACCAAGCCATCGCTGCCCGCCAGCTCACGCGCCACTCGCACCAGATGCACGTGGCCCTCGTGCAAAGCCCCCATCGTGGGCACGAGCACGACGCGTTTCATGCCCGCTGCACGACGCCAGACGCGCAGTTCGGATTCCGTGTGGAAGATGGTCATGCGCCGACCTTGGGCAGGAATCGTGGCATTGCCAGAATTGTTCCGGGTTCGTAGTTCGAGCTTTAGCTCGCTCAGGAACAGCGAGCTAAAGCTCGAACTACAAACACAGAGATTGAGGCAATTACGGCACCGGAGCCTTCAGCACCGCAATCCCCGACAGCATGTCCGAGGTATTGATCGACGTGTTGCTCGCAGGCGGCCCAGCGCTCGGCAGTTTCGCCAGAGTGAAGAAGCCGCGCGCCTCGCCCGTGCCAGGAATGACCAGACCGTAGTAGTTCGCGGTGCGGGTCAGTTGCTGGCCAGGGGGCAGCGGGTTGGTGTCCTTCACGCTGAACTTCCCTTCGATCAAACCGGACACCAAATCGAGCTTCATGCTCACGACGTTCGGGTTGGAAAGGCCCGTGGGCATCTGCACGACGTTCAGGTTCGTGATCGTGAAGTTCTGGCCCACCGTGCTGCCCAGACCCCCGTCCGAGAATTCCAGGCGCGCATTCAGCGGGGTATTCGCGAGACCCAAGATGATCTCATTGAATCCTGCCTGAGGCTTGACGTAGCGCTTGCCCAGCACGGTCAAGGTATGGAGATCGAAGCCGGTCTTGTAAACACGTCCCGTGCGGCTCACGCTCTTCCAGTCACAGGTGCCCGCCACGTCTTTATTGGTGATCGTCGGCGCGCCATATAGGGATGCCTTCCCGCCACTCTGCACCGCAAACAACGGAACCACACCAGAGCCGTTGATACTCGTCTTGCCAGTCACGACGAGCCCATCAGAGGTCTTGCCCGTGAAGGTGACCACACCAACGTTGGAAACTGTCAGTGAGACAAAGCCATGGCCATGCGGCAGGGCTGCATTGGCAATCGTTCCGCTATCGGGCGTAAGCGAGCAATTGAACACACCAGCGGTGAGGAACGGATTGTGAGGTGCCCACGGATTGCGGGAACCGTTGTAAATGCCACCCGAGTAGCCTGGGAACGCGTTGCAGTTGCCGCTCAGATTGCCGCTCGTGTCGATGTAGATCGCCACGTAGTCCACCATGGGCAGCTTGCCGGACTTCAAATCGTCCAATTCGACCAACGTGGCACCGCCACCCGAATCCGTGGTGACCTTGGTTTTGAAGGGATACCTGCCGACACCCAGGAGCAGCGTTCCTGTCACATCACCCGTGGCAGTCACGGTAAAGCTGACCTGCCCTCCAAGGTCCTTGTCGTCGACACTCCGAGCAATCAAGCCATCGAACGACCCCGCCATGTCGGAGTCCAGCGGATTCACCGTGATGGTAAAGGCTACCGGCACAGCCGCACCCGCACTATTGCTTGCATTCACCACCACCACGGCCGGTTCATCCAGCCCTGTGGGATACAAGGGCTTGCCCGTGATGCGATTGTTGCTCGCAGTGTAGATTAGCCCCGGCGGCAATCCGGTCACTTTGATGGTCGTCGCATCGCTAACATCTAAAGAAAAATTAACGGGCTCTCCCACCGATACGTTCAGATTTGAGATGGGGTCAATGACCGGCTTGGGCAAGATGGTGATCTCCAGGTAATCGGAGTTAAACGTGACAGCGCCGAGCATTACTTTGCACAGGTAATAGTCGTCGGCCAAGGGTGTCGCATTCGCCACCGTCAACGTCGGAGACGTCAGCCCAGAGACCGCCCCATAGCCGGTCATTGCGGGGACGGTGTCTGCCTCCCAGGCAAAAGTAGCGCTCGGATTCGCTGGTGTCAGCGTAGCGGTCAGCGAGAAGGTTTCGCCTTCTTTTTTTGTGAAGTCCGCCGCTGGTGAAATCGACAGCACCGACACCGCCAAAGCATTGGTCGTCTGCGCGGGCGAATCCGGATTGCTCACCTCACAGGTGTAGGTGCCACCCATGGCGCTGGTGACATTGCTGATCCGCAGATTGCTGCTGTTCACGTTATTGATGTAGTTTCGTGTGGCGCTAGTCGGCCTCCCAACACTGTTCTTCAGCAGCACGCCATTGCGCTTCCATTTGAAGGTCAGGGGGTCTGTGCCCGCGTTCACCGTGACTTCCAAATCAATGTCATCACCAGCGGGCACAATCTGGGCACCAACGATCGTGGGATCAATCGATACGGCGGCAGTCGCCGTCGTGGTAAAGGTCTTGTTGACACCTAATGTCACAAGGCCACTGGCACTCGTCGCTTTCACCCGATAGTTATATGAGGTGCTTGGTGCCAGACCTGTGATCATGGGATTGGTTCCAAAGACATTATTTTTCGGGACATTCTCCTTCGGTGTCTGTTTACCGTAAGCGGTGGTGGTCCCATACTCAATCACCCAAGATGCAGCCTCTCCCACAGCTGCCACCTGGGCGTAGATCTGGACGCTGCGCGCTCCTGCCGGATTGAAAAGCGTCCCTGAATTTTGGATTTGTGGCGCGGCCCCAAAGGCGGGCACTACAAGAAGGCAGGCAAGTCCCACCAGTAGAGTTTGAAGGAAGGAAGGTCTCATTTTGATAGTAGCGGGAATAGCGGCGTTGAGTGCGAAGCTGCATGGGGCACCTTCACTGCTTTGAAAGAGTTCGCCCTTTCCTACCAAAAGTGACGAAAATAAATTCGCAGCCCTCGTTACGACTTCAAATCCCGCGACTGAAACACCGCCGCACCGATCACGAACAGACTCAAATTTACCGCCATGACCACCGATAGGCTGCGCATGACCACGGCCCACGGAATGTCATCCATGAACAAGCGCGACCACACGCTGATATGCTTGGTGATTAGCAGATGCTTGTAGCCCGTCATGAACGGGCTGATGCGCACGATGGAGTCGATCATCAGATACGACAGCGCGCCAATCGTCGCCGCCGCTGGCTTGATCTTGAAGCAGGACAAAAAGAACCCCACCGAACTAACCGCCGTCATCAGCACGCCCATCAGCAGCGCGCATTGAAAGTAGCGCCCCAAAGCCTCATCGGGACCAAAGAAGTTCAGCACGCCCATCTCCGGGATCCAGGCGAACAATCCCCCGCCCCAGCCACGCACCGCCACGCCCAGGGCCAGCGCCGCCACGGCTGCAAACTCGACCAATACGAACGCATACAACGAGCAGCTGAAGAACTTCAGCCCCAGCAGTCGCAGCCGGCTGATCGGACGCGCCAGCAACAGGCGCATCTGGCCGTCCTCGCTCTCCTTCGCCACGATGTCGCCGCTCACCAGCGCCAGATACAGGCCGCCGAGCAGGAAAAGCGACAGGTTCATGATCAGCAGCGCGAAGGTCGGGGCCGAGATATAAGTCTCCACCGCCTCCCCTTGCAACGCGACCTGACGCTTCAACGCGTCCTCACCCTTCATCAGCTTGATCACCAGCCACAGCGCTACTTGCAGCAAGGCGAAGGCGACAAAGCCCATGTAGCTGCGCTTGCGGGCAAAGAGCTTCCAGAGTTCAGCGCGGAGTTGAAAAAGCAGAGTGGTCATAACAACGGTCGATCATGCGTTGGATGCCGGAGGCATCCCAGCCATTAGCCAGGGGTCGAGCGAGGCACGAGCGAACACCCCTGGTTGGCTTGGTCGCAAGACCCGACCCCGGCAGCGGGTCGAAGCCATCTGCCATCGCTCTGCATCCATGTTGTTGTCAGCCCTCATTTGTTTCGCCCGGTGAGTTCCAAATAAATGTCCTCCAACGACGGCCGCTCCAGGCCCCAGCTTTCGATGCGCACGCCGCCTTCGACCAGCGCCTTCACATACTCAGGCCCTGTCACATCCGACGGCAGCTCGACATAGCCTTTCTTGCTCAGCGTCGCGCCGATTTTCAGCGTCACCGCATCCGCCTCGCGCAAGTCCGGGGTCTCCAGCTTGTAGCGCGCCTTGGCTTTGCTGCTCGCGCCCAACGTGCCTTCGTAAACCTTGCGCCCCTCCTTCAGGATCACGCAGCGGTCACACATCATCTCCACCTCGGCGAGCAGATGCGAATTCAAGAGAATGGTCATGCCCCACTCGCGGCGCAGGCGCAGGATTGTCTCGCGAAACTCACGGATGCCTTCGGGATCAAGGCCATCCGTCGGCTCATCCAGCAGCAAGCACTGCGGGCGTGGCAGCAAGGCCTGCGCCAGCGCCAGACGTTGCCTCATGCCGTGACTGTAGGTGCCGGTCTTCCGGCTCGCGGCCTGCGTCAGGTTCACCATTTCCAAAATGCGGCCTGCTTCTTTTTGATCCCACCAACCGGACAGCGAACACAGCACACGCAGGTTTTCCCAGCCAGTCAGGTAATCATAGAACACCGCCGACTCAAAGATCGCACCGATGCTACCCAGCGCCTTCGCCCGCTGCCGCTGCACCGACGCACCCGCGATGCGCACCTCTCCACCGTCCGGCCGCACCATGCCGAGCATGATGCCCATGATGGTCGATTTGCCCGCACCGTTGTGCCCCAGCAAACCCACGATCTCGCCCTGTCCCACATTGAAGCTGACGTTGTTGAGCGCTGGCTTCGCGCCCTTGCTCCAGACCTTGCGGAGGGAATCGGCTTCGATCATATCATCGCCTTCCCATCCGGTTTTGCAGCTCTTCCATCAGCGGCGCGAGGTTCAGCTTCTGCTTGTCCGTGCCGTTCTTGTAGTAGTCAGCGAGGTTGCCTTCGATGAGGCTATCGAAGACCTTCGCATCGGCCTCGGTCAACTGCTCCATGGCCGTTGCTCCGCCCGCATTGCGACGCAGAGAGCCACGCGCATTGCCGATCATCTTGCGGCGGTCATCCTTGCTCAGCAGCGACCAGGCTTTCATCAGCGGCTGCACCTGCGCCTCCACGATGACGGACAGGTAATGCTTCCGCTCCTCCTCCGTCAGCTCCATCATGAAAATCATCATCTCGCCCGAGGCTGCATCTTCCTCGCGCATGGTTTTGCGCTGCTCCACGTCGAGCAGGGTGTAATACTTCGCCAGCTTGTCGAGATACGCCCTGCGCTCCGCAGGCGAGGGCTTCTTGCCGTTACGCCATGGCGCTTCGCTCACGATTTGGCTGACCTTCTCAGGCGAAGACACCGCGTCCTCCGTCAGGCTCATGACGATGGCCACGCCGCTCCAGATGAGGGCAAGCGCGACCAGCGTGGGAATGAGAATGCCGGGTCTCATACGGCCTTTTTACCTCGCCCCAGCTTCCGCTTCAAGCCACCAGCAAAGTCTTCCATCTCCTCATTCTTCAGCAGCAGGCTCACGCCCAAGTAAACTACGGCCGCCACGCTGACCACACAGCCTAGCAGGATGGCGCGCATCAGCACGCCGTGTTCCGCCCAACTGGCCAGCAAGGTGTTCTGCCCGGCCCAGCACACACCCGCCATGCACAGAGCAGCGATGGTGATCTTGATGCCCGAGGCCATCAAAGCACGGCCATCGAACCGGCCCGCGTGCTTGCGCATGGCGAAGAACAGACAGCCGAAATTAACCGCCGCGCTGATGCTGGTGGAGAGCGCGAGGTAGCGATGGTCGAGATGCCAGCGAATGACGAACAAATAGTTCAGCGTGGCGGTCAGGATCACGCAGAACACACTGACGATCATCGGGATGAAGCGCCGCTCGATGGCATAGAACGCAGGCTGCAACACCTTCAGCCCACTGTAGAAGACGAGGCCCAGGGAGTAGGTTTGCAAGGCGACTGCGCAACCCGCGACATGCAGTGGATTGGTTGCCGCCGCGCCATTCCCATAGACCAACGACATGATCGGCCAGGCCAGCATGGCCAAGCCCACTGCGCTCGGCACACTCAATAGCGCACCCATGCGGATGGCCTTGCTCAGCGTGTGGCGGAAGTCATCCGTGATACCGTTCGAGGCCATGCGCGCCAGCGAAGGCAACGACACCGTGGCCAAGCCCACGCCGAACAAACCGAGTGGCAGCTGCATCAAACGAAACGCGCTGTAGAGCCACGTCACCGGGCCATCGCCCGCGACATACGAGGCAAAGATCGCGTTCAGCATCACGCTCACCTGCACCACGCTGCCGCTGATGATCGCGGGCCACATGAGCTGCAGCGTCTGCCGCACACCGCTGTCCTTCCAGTTGAAGTCGAAGCCAAACGCGAAGCCCACCTTCTTCAGCGAAGGCAACTGCACCAGCAACTGCACCAGCCCGCCGACCAGGGTGCCGATGGCAAAGCCAATGACCGCCGTCTTGCCAAAGTGCGGGTCCAGCCAATACCCAACCGCGCCGCCCACGACCATGCTGCCAACGTTGAAAAACGTCGAACTCATCGCGGGCATGAAGAAGACCTTCTTCGCATTCAGCATGCCCATCACCAGCGCCGCCAGCGACACCAGCAGGATGAAGGGATACATGATCCTCGCCAGCGTGATGGTGAACTCTAGCTTCTCGCTCAGCTCCTCGGCCGAGATCGCATTCTTGGGGTTCGACGGATTGCGCCAGCCCGAGGCCAGCACCCAGATGATCCAAGGCGCGAGCAGCACGCCGAGCGCCGAAACGATCGTCATGAACACCGAGGCCAGCGTCACCATCTTCCGCGCCAGCGACCATGCCGCCGCATCGCCCTCGTTCTGCGCCTTCTTCGCAAACACGGTCACGAAGGCCGTGCTCAGCGCGCCCTCGGCAAACAGATCGCGCAGCATGTTCGGCGCTTTGAACGCCATGTTGAAGCAGTCCAGCCAGCGCAGGTTCGCTTTGTCCGCGAACAACGAACTCAGAACCACCTCACGCACGAGGCCGAGCAAACGAGAGCAAAGGATCGCAATCGAAACCAGCCCCAGCGCCCGGGCCGTGCCCTTGGCTTCAGCTTTGGCGGTGGTGGCAGGAGCGGGAGAGGTGTCGGACATGAGTGGGAGGACTGTCGTGTGACCTGCGTGTGGATCAACCTTAGCTGCGCTTCACACTCGCCCTTCTCAGCCGGTCCATAACGGCCATGCCGATGCCTTGTTCAGGGACAGGCTCGGCGATGATCTCGTCCACACCAAGCTTATCGAGTTCCCGCAGGGCGTAGAACAAGCGGACACCAGCTTCCACCAGCTTGCCTTTGCCGGGGGTGAGGATGTGGATGCCTGCCCATTCTTCGACGAGGTCGATGTAGCCATCGTCAGGCTCGCCGCGGTAGCTGAGCAGGGCGTAGCGCTTGCCGAAGTCCTGGGTGAAATCTTCTGGGCTAGAGAGCAAACGCAGCGGCGTGCGCGGCGCGTAGTGACTGGCCAACAT
>Ga0164294_10004002_pt1 | contig 12973 bp, 6 predicted proteins | sample GEODES005metaG_FD_111479 | JGI IMG/M metagenome (GOLD analysis project Ga0164294, IMG submission 111479) | Oligotrophic lake water microbial communities from Sparkling Lake, Wisconsin, USA - GEODES005 metaG | ecosystem: Environmental > Aquatic > Freshwater > Lake | place: USA: Sparkling Lake... | reverse complement strand
CGAACGCTGGGTTGCCGAATGCATTTGGGGAGTATGACGAGATGCCCGAGCAGATGGCGGAGGTGCTGGGGGAATTTGCGCGAGCGGGTTTTCTCAACATGGTAGGTGGATGTTGCGGGACAACTCCGGCGCACATTGCGGCGATGGCAAAAGCGGTGGAAGGGGTGAAGCCGAGGGTGCCGCCGGCCCGTTCCTCCGAGACGGTGTTAGCGGGGTTGGAGCCGTACGTGATTGGGACGGGAGGGTCCTTCACTTCGATTGGGGAGCGAACGAATGTGACGGGATCTCCGAAATTCTCGGCTTTGATCAAAGAGGAGAAGTTTGAGGCGGCGGTGGCGGTGGCGCGGCAGCAGGTGGAAGCGGGGGCGAACTTAATAGATTTAAACTTTGACGAGGCGTTGCTGGATGGAGAGGCGAGCATGACACGCTTTTTGAATTTGATTGGGAGTGAGCCAGAAATTTCGCGGGTACCCTTTGTGATTGATAGTTCGAAGTGGTCGGTTCTGGAGGCGGGCTTGCAGTGCGTGCAGGGCAAAGTGATCGTGAATTCGATTAGTTTGAAGGAAGGGGAGAAGATATTTTTGGAGCACGCGAGGAAAGTTCAGCGGTATGGAGCGGCGGTGATTGTGATGGCCTTTGATGAGGAGGGGCAGGCGGCGGATGCGAAGAGGAAGGTGGCGATTTGTCGACGGGCGTACCAACTCTTGACGGAGAAGGCGGGGATGGATCCCGAGGACATTATTTTCGACGTGAACATTTTGACGGTGGCGACGGGGATTGAGGAGCATAACAACTACGCGGTGGAGTTCATTGAGGCGGTGAAGGAGATTAAGCAGACGCTGCCTGGGTGTAAGACGAGCGGGGGATTGAGTAATATTTCATTTTCGTTTCGAGGAAACAACACGATGCGGGAAGCGATGCACTGCTGTTTCCTTTATCATGCGATTCAGGCGGGGTTGGACATGGCGATCGTCAATGCAGGCCAATTGGCAGTTTACGACGAGATTCCGGCGGAGTTGAAGGAGCGGGTTGAAGATGTTTTATTGAATCGTCGTGCCGACGCGACGGAGCGGTTGCTGGAGTTTGCGGAGACGGTGAAAGCGGGCGGGAAGGCAGTGGTGAAAGATGAGGTTTGGCGTCAGGGAACGGTGGAAGAGCGTTTGATGCATGCGATGTTGAAGGGGATTACGGATCACATTGATGGGGATACAGAGGAAGCGCGGGCGAAGTATGGGCGTCCGTTGGAGGTGATTGAGGGTCCGTTGATGAGTGGGATGCGGCATGTGGGTGATTTATTTGGCGCGGGAAAAATGTTTTTGCCCCAGGTGGTCAAGAGTGCGCGGGTGATGAAAAAGGCGGTAGCCTATTTGACGCCTTTCATGGAGAAGGAAAAAGAGAAATCGGGGGATCAGAGTAAAAATGCGGGAAAGATTCTCATGGCGACAGTGAAGGGGGACGTGCATGACATCGGGAAGAACATCGTGGGAGTGGTATTGGCCTGTAATAACTATGAGGTGATTGATTTGGGGGTGATGGTGCCTTACGACAAGATTTTAGCGGAAGCGAAGAGTCGCGGGGTGGATTTGATTGGGTTGAGTGGTCTGATCACTCCTTCATTGGACGAGATGGTGACGGTGGCGGAGGAAATGAGTCGGGAGAAGTTTACTATTCCGTTGTTGATTGGGGGAGCGACAACGAGTGCGGCGCACACCGCAGTGAAAATTGCGCCTGCTTATACGGGGTCGGTCATTCACGTGATCGACGCCTCTCGAGTCGTGGGGGTGGCGCAGCAGTTGCTTTCGGTGGAAAAGAAGCCGGCGTATTTGGCGAAGATTGGGGGGGAGCAGGAGAAGGCGCGGAAGGATTTTGCGGAGAGGCGGGCGGCGCAGAAATTGCTCTCGATTGAGGAAGCGCGGGGGCGGGCGGCGAAAATGGATTGGGCCCAGGATCCAGCGAAGCCTGATTTTCTGGGGACAAAGGTTTTTGATTCTTTTCCGTTGGACGAGTTAGCGGGATATATTGATTGGTCTCCCTTTTTCCATGCTTGGGAGCTACGAGGACGGTTTCCGAAGATTTTTGAGGATCCGGTGGTGGGGGTGGAGTCGAAAAAGCTTTATGAGGATGCGCAGGTGCTTTTGCAGAGGATTCTGAAAGAGAAGCGGATTCAGGCACGGGGGGTGATGGCTTTTTTTCCAGCGAATTCTGAGGGGGACGATATTTTGTTGTATGAGGACGATTCCCGAAAGAAGGTACGGGCTCGATTGCACGGGTTACGTCAGCAGATGGCACGAAGTGATGGAGAACCGAATCGTTGTTTGACTGATTTCATTGCGCCAGTCACTAGTGGAAAGAAGGATTATTTGGGGGCGTTTGCGGTGACGACGGGGCACGGGGTGGAGAAGTGGGCGAAGGAGTTGGAGAAGGAGCATGATGATTATCAGGCGATCATGCTGAAGGCGTTGGCGGACCGGTGTGCGGAGGCTTTTGCGGAGAAGATGCATGAACTGGCGAGGCAGGCGTGGGGCTTTGGGAAAAAGGAGGGGTTGACTAAAGAGGATTTGATTGAGGAGAAGTATCAGGGGATTCGGCCTGCAGCGGGTTATCCGGCTTGTCCCGACCACACGGAGAAGAGGGGTTTGATGGTGTTGCTGGATGCGGAGAAGAGCACGGGGATCGAGTTAACCGAGAGTTGCGCGATGAATCCTGCCAGCTCGGTCAGTGGGCTTTATTTCGGGCATCCTGAGGCAAGGTATTTTGCGGTGGGTCCGTTGGGGAAGGATCAGGTGGAGGACTATGCTCGGCGGAAAGGGGTGGCTTTGGCGGAGATGGAAAAGTGGTTGCGACCAAACTTGGCCTACGAACCTAAAAGTTAGTTGTGGGTTGGGAGGAAGTGGATTCAATTCCATTGACCCGTTGGAGGGTCTATTTAGATTCAAGGTTATGAGACCGTGTTCCTTTGCCTTTGTCGGATGGCTCAGCGTGTCGTTTCTCTCTTTGGGTTGGGCGCAAGAGGCGAAGAAAGAGGAAAAGGTGAACTTGGTTTTTGGCAAGGCGTTGGAGTTGGAAATGGAGATGGTCTCGGTGCCTGATTCAGTGGGATCTGGGGGTAAGTCGGCTCCTGCAATTGAGGATCAGAAGGCTAGTCAAGAGGGGCGTTGGTTGCGGATCGACGTGCCTTTTTCCACGACGAACAAGTTTACGCCTGAGGTGAAGTTTAAATTTTCCTTGGAAGGTTATGAGGGGGTTCCGGCAACGGAAGGCGGAAAGATGGCGGTAAAGTTTGTCGTTTTGAGTGGGGAAGCAACCTACCGTGATGTGCCAGCTGGAAAGAAGCATTTTGCAGGAGTTTTTCTCACCCCAGCATCGGTTTCGCGTTTTGCGGTGCACAAAGTAGGAGGGGATATGGACTGGGCGAATCGATTGATGAATTTGAAGGTGGAAGCGACGGAGGGGGGGGCACCAGTGGAAAAAGTATTTGATTTGCAATCGGAGAAAGAGAGGGGTCCAAGCGGGCGGGGAGGAAAAAAGGATCTGGATTGGAATAAAAGCAGTGAAGCTACAGAAGTTTCGGGTGTTTTGCTACCGATTTACGAGACTCCATTCTGGCCTAAAGATTACAAACGGTATTCACAACCGAAGAAGCCATAAGCCTCTTTCGGCTTTCCTATGGCGTCTTTTTTGCGGCGATTGATTTTGGATGTTGGGGCGAATGAAATTCGTCTGGCGGAGGTGGTGCCAGACAAGAGTGGGGCGCCGATTTTTTCTCGATTACGATCTTTGGGGTTGGGAGTAGATCCGACGAAGCCAGCGGAGTTCTTTCCTGCTCTGCTTCAAGGAGTGGAGACCTTGGTAAAAGAGGCGGGGGTGAAGCCAGGGCCGGCAACGATCTGTCTGGGGGGGCCTTCGGTTTTTACTCGAGTGATTAAGGTGCCAGTATCTGATCCGACACAGGTGGGGCAGATGGTGGGGTTTGAGGCGCAGCAGGCGATTCCAGCGATTGAAGAGGCTTGTTGGGATTTCCAGATTTTCCCTTCGAGCGAAGGAGCGACGGGCGAATTGGAAGCGTTGATTGTAGCGATGAAGCGGGATTCGGTGGACGAGGTGATGGCGGCGGCTTCGAAGGCTGGGCTACGGACCGGCATGGTAGAGCTGGCACCGACAGCATTGATCAATGCTTTTCGTTATAATTATCCTGAGATGACTACGTGCACGCTGCTTTTGGAGATTGGGGCGAGGTCGACCAATATTGTCATCGTGGAAGGAAAGAAGATGTTTTGTCGGGTGGTGCCGTTGGGCGGAGCGACGGTGACGCAGGCGATCGCGGCGGATTTGCAGGAGTCCTTTGCGGGAGCGGAGGTTTTGAAGAAGGCAAAGGGATTTGTGCATCCTGGAGGTTCGTACGAGGATCCGGCGGATGAACAGACGGCACGGATGAGTAAGTTGGCCCGTGGGGTGATGACTCGGTTGCATACGGAAGTGGAGAGGTCGGTGACATTTTACCGGAGTCAGCAAGCGGGCAGTCGGCCAGCGCAGGTTTTGTTGGCGGGCGGGGGGGCGTGTCTTGGGCTAACTGAGTTGTTCTTCCGGGAGAAGCTGAAGGCACCGGTAGAATTTTTTCAGCCGTTTCGACGTGCGACGTTGGGGGCGGGAGTGGTCCCGGCTGAGTTGGCTAAAACGTTTCCCTCCTGGGCCATCTTAGTGGGGGCGGCATTGCGTTCTTTGCCCGACAGTCCGTGTCGGATTAACATCCTAGGTTCGGTACAGAAAGCGGCTGTGGCAAAGACGAAAGACCGGCCAGCGATAATCGCAGCAGGGGTGGGGGTAGGATTGCTTTTACTTCTTCCGGGGTTGCATGGGTTTTGGCAATCGGGGCGGATTCAGGGGATACTTTCTCCGCAGACGGCGGAGGTGGAGGAGGCGGAGGCAGCCTTGGGCAAGGTGGACGCGGAGCAGAAAAAGGGAGTCGAGATATTGGGTTTGGCGGACAAGGCTTTGGGGTTGGAGGCAGAGCGGATGCGGTGGCCGATTTTATTGGCGGAGTTACGTGCTAAAAGTTTGCCAGGGATGTGGGTAACGCAAATTGCTCTGGCTGGCGGTGAGGCCGTTTCTGAGGGGGAGGCGGGTGCGGGGGCGAAACCTGGGGCGCCGAAGATTGCGGTGCCGGTTTTAGAATTGGGTGGGTTTTTTGAAACAAAATCAGAGGAAGCAGACTCCAAGGTGGTGGAAGATTTTCGCGTGGCTTTGGAACAGGGCGGGGTTTTACAAAAGGTGGAGACGACTCAGCGCGATACTCCTGAGAGGTCCGCTGATGGTAAAACCGAGCAGGTGGCTTTGAAGTTTAAGATGAGAGCGGAGTGGCCTGTCGGTGGGGTGATCAAGGTGGAGGCGGCAAAGAAGCCGGAGGCGAAATGAAAGGAAAGCTAACGAAACCGCAGATGATTGCCCTGGGGATGGGCTTAGGTGTTCTTTTGCTTGGGTTGGTGCTGGGCTTTTTCGGGCTGGGGGCGTTAGAGGAAACGCAGACTCAAGCGCAATCTTTGGCGGATCGGAAGCTAAAGCCTGAGGTGGCGGCGGTGCTGGCTAGACCGGGAGGAGCGGGGGCAGCACGGAAAGAGGCGGTGGAATTGGGTAAAATCACGGAGGATTTAGCGAAGGAGGAGGAGAAAGTGGTGGGAAGTTGGCGGGAGGGGTTAAACACGGCTTCAGGGCAAGGGCAGGATTGGTCGACCGACCCGAACAAGTGGAAAGACAGGTTGATTGCGGTTTATGACCAACTAAGAAAAAAAGCTGGGAAGAAGGGGGATAACAACAAAGTAATTTTAGCGGATGATTTTTATTTAGGGCTTCAAGAGTATAAGCAGAAGAGTCCGGCGGCCAGTCAGATTCCTAGTTTAGCTCTGCACCTTTCGGTGGCGGAGAAATTAGTGGAGATTCTGATGGAGGCCAAAGGGGGGGCGAAAGAGGCCTATCCGACTCAGTGTATTTTGCAGGGCTTGGAGGGGCCAGCGGTGAAGGAGGGTGAGGTGGCGAAGCCTGAGGCGGGCAAGGCCAAGCCGGGTGGGGTGGATGGGGTTGGTATGGTTCGAGAAAGCTATCGATTACAGATGGAGTGTTCGCCAGAAGTATTTTACGGGTTTGTGGGCCGATTATCGCAAGATCCGTGGCTGTTTGTGGTGATGGATCTTAGCTTAGAAAATGAGCAGAAGGAGTTTCTCAAAAGAAGTGAAGTGGCGAAAAAATTTGAAGGGGAGAAAAGTGATTCTACGGTCGAGGCGGGGTCGCCTACGGAAGAGGCGCGGGGGAGTGCGAATTCCCAGCCGGCGAAGCCCCTTTTGCTGGTCTTGGCTGGAAAAGAGCGGTTGAGGGTGGTGATGAAAATCGATTTCATGGGTTGGAAGATTCCTTCCCCGGGGAAAGTATTGGCCCCAGGAAAGCCCTCATGAAGATATCCCCTTGGTTGATGGGTGGGGCGGGAGTTCTATTCCTCGTTGGTTTGGTGGGTATGGGACTTGGGGTTCTGCGCCCAGGAGGGATCGAACCGGTCGAGTCACCTGGTGGCGATGGAAAATCCGCAGTGGGGGAGTTCAAACAAAAGGCGGCTTTGAGTGTGGCGGCCTTAGCGAAAAAGAGTGGGAAAAAAGACTTGGCGGTGGAGGAGTGGAGGGGGCATCGAGTGTTTGTTTCACGTAGCATTGTTTTTCTGCCAAAGGAGAATGAGCCTGTCCAACCGCTGAATGAGAAGCAGATTACGGAGGACGGAATTGAGGTAGGTTGGAAGCTGAAGTATGGTTTTTCTCCTGAGGATCGTGAGGTGGCGGATCAGGATGAGGATCAAGACGGCTTTACGAATAAGGAGGAGTACGAAAAAAAGACTGATCCGAAAGATCCTGCAAGTAGCCCCTCCAAGTGGGTTAAAGTGAAGATTACTTCAGTTGATCCGGCGAAACTCTTGATTGGTTTTTCCGGGAAAAGCGAAGGGCGTTATACGGTTCGTTTTAAATTAGGAGTGAAGCCGAAGGATGTGGATGTGGTGGTGGGGGATAAAATATGGGTTTTAGCAGGGAACAAGGCAGTGGAGATTCTGAAAAGTGAAGAGGAGGCGAAAGCGAAGGCAGGAGGAACGAACAGTTGTCCGCACGCCATTCCGTTGTTGGTGAAGGAGTATAAAGATGACAAAGGAAAGAGGATGGATGAAAAGACGAAAACAGAAAATGACTATGATGATTCGATGTTAGTGTTGCAACGAATGGACGAACTGGCTGGCCCGATTAACATATTGCTAGATGAGAGGGGTAAATCGCGTGGGGTAGAGTGGAGTGTGGGGGATATACGTTTAATTTCTCTGGTGCCAGGCGAAGGGGAGATGGGGCCTTATCGGGTTGGGCAATCATTCCCTTACGCAGGAAAAGTATTTGTTGTGACGGAAGCGACGCCGCTAAAAGTATCCCTTAAGATGATGCCTGAGGGTGAGGCGGTATATATTTTGCCGAATACGAGTCCTGCTTTACTTCCCAAAACTCCCTAGTCATTGGCAAGTTCTTCGCAAGGCAGGGGGAGCCTCGTTGACCTGACCTACCCCTGATCTCGTAAAGTTATGTCTTATGAGATCGCCCATGGCCCTCGTCTTGATTTCTTGGTGGACTTTGGGGCTAGTGTGCGGCCGTGCAGAAGAGGGGGAAGGTGAAGCCGCCGAGTCTCCCCTGCCTCCGCGGCAGGTTACGGCGGCGGAAATGACCCAAAGGGAGATTGATCGAAGGAGGGAGGTCACGTTCCGATTGAATGAAAATCTAGATCTGGCGGAGCGCCTTTATCAGGCGGGGGAGTGGGAGCATGCGCAAGCGAAGTTTAGCCTGGTCATGAAGCAAACCGATCCCCAGACCGCGACCTCGGGATTTTATCAACGGGCTCGGACGGGGGTGGCAAAGTCCTTAGCGGCGCAAGCTTTGGCGCAAGAGAAGGAGGGAAAAACCGCGGAGGCGGCTGGGCTAATGAAGCAGGCCTCTGATCTTGATCCGAGCAATCCGATGGTGGCGAAACAGTCCGCTTCGATGCAGGAGCAGGCAGCTCGCTTGGCGGATCCTTACGAAGGGAATGTGGCGGCGACCAGTGATCTGGTGGAGAAAACAAAAGAGATTAAGAGGTTGTTATCCTTGGCCGATCAGTTGATGGAGACGGGGCAGTACCGAGATGCGAGGAAGAGGTTGGATGACGTATTGCGGATCGATCATTATAACTTTGCTGCGACGACGAAGATCGAAAAATTAGAGCAGAAGCGAATTATCTCAGCAGATTTGCGGCATGCCGCTACTCGGGAAAAGGCATTGGCTCAGGTAACTGAGGCGTGGAACCCTCCAATTCCCGCAGTGCCCAGCGTAAAAGGAAATCGGACCACTGGTTCCAGCACGAGTTCAAGCTCAGCTGAGATTTTAAAGACCCTTGCTAGCATTAAAATTCCCGAACTTGTTTTTAATGAAAAGCCGATTCGGGCGGCGGTGGAAGAGTTGCGAAGGTTGAGTGAACAGTACGATCCCGAGAAAAAGGGTCTTAATATTGTTTTGCGGCTCCCGACTGCCACAACTGGGGTCGACCCAGAATCGGCGACAGTAAGTCTCGAGCTTCGTGACGTTAACCTACAGACGGTTTTGAAGTATCTTTGTGAGCAGATTCGTGGTGGAGAGAAACTGCGCTTTGAAGTTGAGAATAGCGCTGTTTTGCTCCTTCCGATCGCTGAGTCTGGAGGGCAGTTAGAGACCCGAAGTTATAACCTGCCTCCGAGTTTGGTGGCCAATCTGGGGACGACTGAAACGGATCCGAAGAAAGTGGGCGATCTAATTTTAGCTGGCATCGGGGCTGATACTACCATCAAAGATTCCTCAGCCATCTGTTTCCGGGACACCGCAAAACTGGTCGTTAGGAACACAGGAAGCGAACATGCCAAACTGGAGCAGATATTAAGAGATTCTTCAAATGAAGAGTCTCAAAAGCAGTTTGAGATTGAGTCAAAATTTCTTCAATTCACAGAAAATGACCTCAAGAATTTTACTTTTAACTACAATATATCTGCCAATTCAACCATTCCCACTTCGCTATCGCCTGGGGCAACGCCTAATCCGATAGGATTTGGGACCCAGACCACGGGGCTACGTGGAACGGCCGGGCTAGATCCAAATGGGGTGGCCTTAGCGGGATTAAAGCAGTTACTCGACCCTAATAATCTTCAGGCCAACTCAAATCAGATAGGAATTAACGGGCAGATCTATAATAAGGGTTTCGCCGCAATTCTTCAGTTGTTGCAAAACGCCTTAGGAAAAGATCTTGTGGCTGCTCCGCGAGTTACTTGTGCGGATGGCAAAGATTCGACGATCACTATTGCTCGTGAAATGCGTTATCCAACAAGTTATACTCAACCCGTAGTTCCGAATAACGACACCGGGCAGGGATCAGGCTTTATTTTGCCTGCCAATCCAACAGGTTTCGAAGCGAGGAACGTAGGTGTGGTAATGAAAGTGAATGCATCCTCGACAGTCCTACCTACGGCAGTTGACATCAAGATCGAGAATCTCGAGGTAGTTGATTTTTCAGGGTTCCTTAACTATGGCACTACAATCAACAGCATTACTTATGGCACAGCCACGGTCGCCCCTGCGCTTGGCGCCGTATCCCAATCTCCTTATCTTGTGCCAATATTTGCTAGAAAAGCACTTACAACTCAAATTAGAATGCTTGATGGGCAAACGTTTGCGGTTGGGGGGCTGATTGCAGAAGCAGACCAAATGGTAGACGATAAGGTTCCTATTTTAGGTGACCTTCCTGTAATGGGGCGGTTCTTTAGGAGCGAAGTTTCTCAAAAAGTAAAAAACAACCTAGTTGTCTTTACGACCGTAAGAATTATTAAGCCTGACGGCACACTACAGTACCCTGAGGATGATGAAAATCCTGAGTACCAACAAGCTGGATCAGGGGAGATGATGTCGGCCGTGCCATGAATACTTTTTTCGTATTTATATTGTCACTGGTATTGCTCTCTTCTTCGGCGCGGAGCGAGAGCGGGAAGTTGCAAAATAAGGTGGAGGAGGAAACCGCACGGCGCGAGGAGCTTCTACATCCCTTGCTCGTCGCTTACGATAAAAGTCGTGAGCTGGCGAAGAATGGTCAGACAAAGCAAGCGTGTGATGATTTGGAATTAGCGTACCAAAATATCCCTGAATCGCTTACGGGCACTTCCTTAGCGAAGAAAGTTCAAAGGACCTTGAGCAATCTACAGGCAGCTTTAGGGGAGTCCGCGGGCAAGCAAAACCACTGGCCCGAGGCAAGGAAACGGGCTTTAGCATCATTGCGCTACGACCCAACCAATGAGAAAGCGTTGGAGCAGTTGCGGCAGAGTGATGAGGTCCTGCGGCGGGGGGCAGTGGGGGGCGAGGCGGTGAATCCTGCCTTGAGCACCAAATTTTTTGATCGGCTGAATGGGGCTCGGAATAGTTTAGAAGAGGCCCAGGCATTTCGAGAGACGGGTCAGTTAGACAAGGCGGAGCAAGCTTATGAAGATGCACTTAAGAACGACCCTTTTAACCAAGTGGCAACGGATGGAATTAAAAAGATCTATGAGGAAAGAGCTCTCGTGGCCGAGAAGGCCAAAGACGTGTCAAATCTGGAACGAAAAAGGGAGGTCCAAGAGGCTTGGAACAACATCTATCCTAAATCTGACATTAAAAATGGTGGGATTGATGCGGTTGGTGAGGCGATGACACGTTCTCCGAGTTTCTCGATCGAGAACAAACTGAGGACTACGATTATTCCGCAAATCGACTTTGAGGGTGCGGATTTGGAGACAATTCGCAGGGCACTGATCACACTTAGCCGTCAATATGACCCAGAGGTTAGTAAGGGTGGGGTGAATTTTGTGGTCAGCTCCGATATTACCGATGCATCACTGGTTAGTTTGCGTTTGCGACAGACTTCCCTGGCTGAAATTGTCAAGTATGTCTGTAAGATCGCTGGCATCAAAACACGTGTGAATGAGATTGGCGTTACCTTTAGTCCATTAGTGGAGACTCGGCCTGACCTGATTCCTCGTGATTTTCGGGTCAGCCCTTCCTTTTTTAAGGGGACAAGTGAGATAACCGACGTTTCACCACTATCGGCGAAGTATGGCTCGACGAGTAGTGCGGAAAAGACCGCTGGAGCAGGTCAAAATGAGCAGCAGAAGCTGACAAGCCTTGGGGTGGTGTTTCCGCCTGGTGCTTATGCAGTATACAACCGAAATACCTCTTTGTTGAAGGTTGTTAATAATGCGGAGATGCTTGATCTAATTAGCCAGCTGATTAGCGCATCAGAGGAGGAGACTCTATTGATTCAGGTGGGAGTGCGTTTGATTGAGATCAATCAAAGTGATCTGGATAGCGTCACGGTTAATAGTAAGTTTGGCACTGCGGCATTGGGTGTTGCCAATCCTGGGGGCACTGGTGCTACAGCCATCACTCCGGCGGGGGGAACTGGGGTTAATGGGCAACTCAATCAGATTCAAGGGGTGGGTCTTTTGCAGAATAACAATCTTACATCGTTTCTATCTCCAGGGGTTTTGGCGGGAACGAATTCGAATGCGAGCTACGACAAAAACACCATGACTTTGGGTGGATTTTTAAACACAATGCAGTTCAGCAGTTTAATAACGGCCATTTCACAGAAAAACAGTGCGAACGTTTTGGCGAATCCATCGATTGTGCTGAAACGAGGGCACAAGGGATTAATAACTTCGATACAAGAGTTTAAGTACGTGAAAGAGTATAACGCTCCGCAAAGTAGTATCGCACAGATCACTATTGCAGGTGGCGCAACTGTGCCTGGTCCCGAAACTGTGATTGGGTCTTTTCCTTCTTCGATTAGTGATGTCGTTCCGATCGGGGTTGAGTTAGGGGTGGAGGCCGACGTGAAGGGCACGAGCAAAGTTTCGATGAAGCTCGAGCCAACTTTTATCGATTTCGAGGGCAACATCAATTATGGCGCTGTAATAGATTCGACTTATGCGAGCAGGCCAAATGCTCCTATTCTTGCAGCAACAAATCCGGTGACAATTCTAACGAATATAATTAATCAACCTGTTTTTGTTAAAAGGGAGGTTAAATTAGACTATTTGGAGGTGGCAGATGGTTACACGATCTTACTTGGAGGACTATTAAGGGAAGACATTCAGACGGTTGACGAGAAAGTTCCTCTACTGGGGGACGTGCCGATTTTCGGCAGGGCTTTTCGGGGAAAGACGGAGCAGGCGGTTAAAAAGAATACACTTATTTTTGTCACCCCAAGAATCCTGCGGGTCGATGGCCAACCACTGAATCCGACGGCGGGAGCGCCCACCACGGCCGCTAATTTTGATTCGCCTTAACCCTCTATTTTCGAATTAGACGGTAGGGGAATTCCATTGGAATATCCCGCGTATTGCCTGCAGACCATCCTGCTAAGTTTGCCAAAGTGTATCCTGCCCCGCCAAAAACGAAGTAGAAGACTGAACTCGCCACGTCGGCCGTCTCGGATTTGGCATACCAGACCCTAGGTTTAAGATCTGTTGGGCCGTTCACAGGCAGGTCAATTCCTCCCCTGCGCTCTTCACCACCAATTTTGATTTTTTCAAGTGACTCATATCGGATCCAGAGAGGTTTTGTGTTGGGCGTGGGTTTGGGGGGAAGGACAGGGGCTGCCTTCACCTCCTGGCTTCTTTGAATCCGGATTTGATTGGCCGATTGCATTGTCGGTGAGTCGATCGGGATTTGTAAAATCTGTCGATAGGTACCCGCAGGGAGATAAAGAACTTTGTCGGGGTCTTCGTTGGGAACCTCCACCTCTGAGGGTAAATTTAAGTTAGCGATTTCGGGGGTGAGTGGCTTGAGTGGGGGAAGCGCTTTTTTCCCAGCTGAAGGTTTGGATGCTGACTCTTTGACTGCGCCTCCCATTGGGTCGGAGGGTGTGGTAGGTTCTG
>Ga0164294_10004000_pt1 | contig 12975 bp, 11 predicted proteins | sample GEODES005metaG_FD_111479 | JGI IMG/M metagenome (GOLD analysis project Ga0164294, IMG submission 111479) | Oligotrophic lake water microbial communities from Sparkling Lake, Wisconsin, USA - GEODES005 metaG | ecosystem: Environmental > Aquatic > Freshwater > Lake | place: USA: Sparkling Lake... | reverse complement strand
TTGCTGGGCTTTACACCATTTAAGCCCGCAAGGCGTTCTTGTTGCTTGTACCACGACCCGCATTTCCGTACGCATTCTTCAAATCGGCAGTGAGGCGCTCGTGTTTGCGGAGCTTCTCTCCTTGCGCTGCAGTTGGTTGCGCTCTCAGCTGGTTTGCGCTCAGATTAGCATGGCTCATCTGCCGCACGATCACCCGCCCTCCCATAGGTTTAGGGTTGGGTGGTGCAGCTGCCCGTATGATAAGTTGGATTGGTAAAAAAAGGATTGCGCCCACCATGCAGAGCAGTGGCAAAATGCAAACGATGACTAGCGGCAGCCACTCGCGGAGTAGTGTGTCCATTGACGTGTCGCCCACAGCATCAAGATAGAAGGTCTGTATTGCCATGATCAACGCGCTGTAAGGTTTCAAGAGAGAGGCGAGCTCGGAGCCTGGAGCCGCGCGCGCGGAGGTTGCCGAGGACCCACCGTGCTCCGACCGCCGACAGCGCCGACACTCCGAAGACCCAGCCGAAGACCGGATATTTGACGAAATCCGTTAAAAAACAGACAACTTTCACCGTGAACTCACTGCCCCCGCCACTCACCTCCGCCGCGCTCCACGTCCACACGCGTGGCCACTCGCCGCCTCCTTCTAGTCCTCTTCGGTGTCCATCTCCTCGGTGATCGACTCGCCCTTGTGGTTCGCGCCGGCCTCGACGGTGACCCCCGCTGCGACCTGAACGTCCTTGAGGCTCGCGCCCTCGCGTACCTCCGAATTCGAGCACACGACACTGTTGGACATGCTCACCTTGTCGCCGATGACCACGTGGTCCATCAACACGCAGTTGGTGATCTTGACATTCATGCCGATGCGGCAGTGCGGCCCGATGGACGACTTTTTGATCGCCGTGCGCCCAGCTACCTCTACCGCCTCCCCGAGGGTCGAGTCGCGATCGCGCGACTTATGGACGAAGTTGCCCTCTTTGACGACCGTGCCCTCACTCGCCTCAGCCTTCTCGTAGTGCGTCACGCGCGACTCACGCGAAACGTCGAGGTTCGCCTGTACGTACTCCTTGAGCGAGCTCACGCGCAGGCAGTACACCGCCGCGTCGTGCGGCATGATGTAGCAGCAGCATCTGAAGTCGTCATGATCGAGCTGCCGGCGCGTCGCCTCGCCCGCGGCCATCGCGAAGGCCGAGGCAGAGCCGACAGCACCGCCACCGCCCACCGCGCCGCTGCCCGCGCCGCCGCCCTTGGTACAGGCCACGTCGCTCGGCGCGCGCGTCACAGCCGGTGGGCCACTGCCCGTGGCGGTTGGCGCGCCTCCTCCTCCGCTCGCCACGCTGTCGACCGCGCCGTCGGCTGCGCCCGAGGCGCGGCGCGCGGCCGCGAGCTTGGCCTTGCTCAAATTCGCCTTGCTTAGGAACTGCTTACGTACCAAATAAGGCACGAGCTCGAACTTGGCTGAGACGAAGTGCTCCTTCAACTCGAGCACGTCGAGTACCCAAGGCGCGAAGATGTACACGTGCGCGTCGATGAGGTCGGTGCGGAGCGTCACGTGCGGGTACGCGCGTAACAGCGACTGCGAGACCGATACGACGCCACCCTCGCAGTCCGCCGCCGCCTCGACCGACAGCAGCCGCTGGCCGCGCTCGTCCACGCCCACGAAGTCGATGCCGTCGAGGTCCTTGGCCTTCTTGGCGACTCCCGCCTCGCGCGGCGCGCTCTCGCGGTAGAGCGCGGTCATAGCCGCGCCTTGCAGCCGGTGCAGATCCGCCATGCGCTGGAAGGGCACGTCCGTGATCACGTCGCCCGCGATCAGCACAAAGTCGGTCACGATGTGGGCGCGCACGTGGCGGAGCGCGTCGGCCGAGCCGGCCCTGTCGGGCACCACGAGCAGCTCGACCTGCAGCGGGCCCTTGTACGATTCTGACACCCACGTCGCCAGCTGCGAGAGCCAGCGCTCGACGGTGAGCACGAGCACCTGCTTGAACGAGTGCGAGCGGGTGAGCAGCTCGAGCTGGTAGGAGAGCAGCGGCCGGTTGGCGACCGGCAGCAGCCCGAGGGGCAGCGAGTTCGTGAGCGGCGCGAGCGTGTCGCCGTCCGCCACCGCCGCGAGGATGACCGCCTGGAACTCTGGTCGCGACGGCATTGTATTATTTCGGGGTGGCGTCCTCGTGGGGGTTTCTTGTGGAGTGAATGTGAACGGTTCGACAACTGAAGAAGGTCCGGCATCTGCGACTGTGCGCAGACTGCGACGCTCGATTTTCGGCAATTCGTTAATTATCCTCGCGATGGCGGACCAAGAGGCGGAAGTCGACGACCCTTCGATCGATCTGCTCGCCGCCGAAGACGAAGACATTGAGGACGAAGACGATGAGCAGGAGGCAGACGACGCCGGGCGAGAGTGGTGGGAGGCGGAGGGGTCGCTCCGTCGGGCGAGAGTGAGCCTCCCGGACGGCTCGCCAGCCGAGGTCCTCGACCTTGACGCCAGCGAATCGCTCATGAGCAAATATGGCTCGCCCCGACCGGCCGAGGAGCTCGCCGCTCTCTTCCCACCTGGACACGGCGGCCTCATTTGGCACGCACAGCTCATCGGCGAGGATCCCAAGTTTCACCCAAAGGGATTAGCCAAGGACCTCTCAGCTGGTGAGATCCGGCCTCGTCGGCCGGCACTACCTGTACGCTCGTCCGACTTTTTCGCGTCGCTCGTGCGCGTGCCGGACGGCCGCTGGATCTTCGATGGTGTTCTCAACGGCTGGCCCGGCCTGTGCACTCTCGAGCTCGTCTCCATCACCGTGCGAGTCAAGTCCCCATTCGGCAATGCGAGCATCAAGCGAGCATGGGACGCCGAGCGCACGCCCGACGTGGTGCCCGCCACAACCGTTGGTTCCAAGTTCCGTTCGGTGCGCGCCACCCTCCGCTCGGCCCCGTCCAGTGCCGTCGGCTACGAAGACGGCGTGCCTGGCCACGTGTGGTGGTGGTTTTCACAGCGGCCGGAGCCGCTAGTCGCCTTCGGTGAAGGCGTGCAAGCAGCGGTGAAGGCACACGCGGCGGCGTCGAAAGCCGCCGAGCCGACGGCAACGGTCGCGCATCTCTTTGCCCACCGGTATGCGCGTGGAGACAAGAAGGAGAGTGCCAAGGAGAAGCTTACGTACCACGCCGCCGTGCTCCTCGAATGGAGTCATGGCGAGCACTGCACGGTGATAGAGCTCGCCACCCTCAACGGGGTGGGTGGCCGCCACGGCCGGAGCAACTGGTGCAAGGACAAGCTCGCGGAGCGCCCGACCCTCTACCAGGCGATGCCCGCATGCATGATCGCGCCGTGGAAGGGCGAGTGTGCCGAAATACGATGCGTCGATGTCGAGGCGAGGAACCTGGGCGAGTTCAAGGCCTACGTCGCCAAGCACGAGGGGCACGATAAGCGTTTCGTGGACCCTAACTTCACGCACACAGGCCCGGTGCGCCTCATGCACCGCTCGCAGTCCGATCTCGCTCGCTATCTCGTCAACTACATCCGACGCGACCCGCGGTACACCGAGAAGGTGCGCAACTGCCAGGCGTTTGCGGCCGATTTGTATGGGTTCCTCGCGGGCAAGAAGGGCATCGTTCCCCATGTGTCGATCCTCCGCCCCATGTACACGCCACGGCCGCACCTCTTCCTCTATGAGGCCGCCATGTACCACAACCCGAGCGCCCATGATCCCCTCCGACTCAACTGAAAATAGGGTTTCTGAAGCACTTTATGTGAACGGGTCCCCGAGCTAGTGGCAACTGCATCCGTATGTACGCCGGTTCCGGTTCCGGTTCATGGGCGGACTCATAAAACTAGGCTGTGAACAGCAAATTCACGATGCCGATCCGCACACGCGGCACCTTAGTCGCGGTAGGTGGAAGCGCGGTCGCACTGCTCCTACTGGTCTTATGGCGCCGACGGCAGCGGTCGCATCAGGCCATGGTCACCGCTGAGTCCGCCGCCTCGCCACCGCGAGCAATGCCTCACGCACACATCATCTCACTCGCACGGCTCAAGGCGGCACGTGCGGCCGTGCTCGCCCGCGCGGCCGAGGCGGGGCTATCGAGCGTGAGCATCTTCGAGGCCGTCGATGGCCGCGAGCTGAACGCCGCTAAGCTCGCGCGCCTCGGCGCCGCCACGTACGCGGGCTGGCGGCTCACCGGCACTGGCTTCCGCTTCTTTGACCGCGAGCTCAAGTGGGGCGAGGTTGGGTGCGCGCTGTCGCACGTGGGAGTGTGGACGCTGGTGGCAGCACAGGCCGAGGTTGCGCTCGTGCTCGAGGACGACGTCGACTTCGCGCCCGACTTTGCGGACCGGCTGCGCGCAGTTCTGGACGAGGTCGCGGCGCTCGTCGCAGTGGGTGCCACCGCAGAGCCCGACGCGATCTACCTCGGCCGGCGCGCGATGCGGCCGGAGCACGACAAGCTGCTCCCGCACGCGTGCGATTGCGCCAGCGATCGGGAAGCCGTGCCACCCTCGTGCCCGACGCGCCTCCTCGTGCCTGGCTTCTCATACAAGACGACCGCGTACTTGCTATGGCCACGTGGCGCGCGCAAGCTGCTTGCGAGTGGGTATGCGCAGAAGATCATCCCGGTAGACGACTTCTTGGCGCTCACGTATTCGGAGAAGCACGAGGCCAAGGAGGGTATGGCGCGCCCCGACCTGGACGCGCTCTTTGCGCAGGCGCCGCGGATCCAGATGCTCGCGGTGCGCCCGCAGCTCTGCTGGGAGCGCCGTGGCATCAGCTCGACCGAGAACTCCAAGCTGATCACCGATGAGAGTCGAGATTTGGAACATATGTAGCGCGCAAAAACGCAACTACATGTTTCGTCAATTTCTCGACCCAAATGGAGCACTGTGTCCTCGCACAATCTCTCATCGGCGCCCATCGGCTGGAACGAGGCGCAACGCGAGCGCCCCCTCAACCTCTAAGCCGACCGTGATGCAGGCGCCCACGAACGCAGAGTGCAAGCCGCTCGAGACACAGGGCAGATGCTCGTATGACTCCGTACTAGATGGGCCAGGCTCGCACGACTCCATGGTGACTCAAATTGAATCGGAGATGGCAGCACAGGAGGTGCGGCAGCCTCCTCGCCCAGTGCTGCAGAGGAAGCCCTCGGCACTCTGGTCACAACCAACGGCGTCGGAATCGCAGCCCTCGTTGCCGACTCCGACATTAGGATGGGTGCTCCTCGCCTGCGTTTTGGCGGAGATGGCGATGGACGGCGAGAGCCTTCTGAGCTCGCGCAGCGGCATGCTGGTAATGTTCGGCAAGAGCCTGCACAGCATCAACCACTATTGGTTCCGAACGCGGTACATCAGCCGCACCGTCGTCGGCTGCTTCGTGCTCAAGTTCATCGGGTCGACGCTCATCTCGCTCGTGCTCCTCGGCCGGCCTCCTTCGTGGTACAGCGAGCAGCACCATGTGATATCCTTTCTGCTCGCCTTTTGCATGGTACGCTCGGACGCTCTCGAAGCAAAGGAGCTCTCGGGGCACATGCGCTACGCCGCGCCCGCGACGATCGCGCTCAACTTCGTAGCCGCGCTCCAGAAGATGCGCTCGCTCGTCTCGTTGGTTGAGAAGCGTCACGAGGTCGGAAGGGTGGCGGTGCTCGGCTTTGGCACCCTCGCCTTCTCCGCGTGCAACGCTCTAATGGTCGCCGAGGCGTACTGCCTGCGCCGCGCCGCGACCAGGCCGGCTGCCTCGGAGGTGGAGGTGCGAACGCCGTGCATGCGTACGACGCTCTGCCGGCATGCATTTGCCCTCGCCCTGCTCCTCGCCGCCCAGCCAGCAGGATCGCGACTCGGCTATGCCCTCGCTAAGTGCGCCGTACTGGGCATGCTCTTCCGCGCCTACAATGACGGATTGCTCATGCATGAGGCGACACCGACGACACCGGCGCAGGCACCGGCTCAAGCACCAGCGCAGGCAACGGCTCAGGCAACGGCGCCGGCAACGGCCTCTCCGCTGCCCGCGGCGCCTCTGCTGGCCTCGCCGCCGCGCCAGCTGTTGCTGCAGGCCCTTGCCATCGCCCCTACTGTGCGCCGGCCGCAGCAGCGCCATGAGCGCCATGAGCGATCCACCAGCAGCCCCATGAGCGCCTGGAGGTACAACTGGCTCGCCGTTCGCGCCACCGCGCTCTCTCTCATGGGTCTCGCCACCGCGCTTAGGCCCGAGCTACATGAAGGGTCGATGGCAGCGGCAGGGCCCGCCCACGCGACCGTTCGGCCCAAAGACGCTGCTGGCACCCGCAACGGCGCCTCTTCGTTGGGGACGAGCCTACTCGCACCCCGAGGCGGGGGAGAGGCGATGCGTAGAGGTGCGGACGGCGCACCCGTCCCTAAGGATCACGAGGGCCTCGGCTTGCATTGCCGCTCGTCTCTACTGCAGCCTCGTCCGCGACAGCCGACCGTCGCAGAGTAGTAGTCGCGCTTTGCAGATTTGGAACAGAGGACTAAGCTGTGCGCTGTGCGCGAGGAAGCGAAGCGAGGCGTCTGCAGGGTTCAGCGTCAGTGCGCCGCGGACCCGCGGAGAACAGTGTGACGCGCATCCGGACGGGACGTCTTCTATCGTATCTCGTTTCGGGTGCGAACCCGGGCAACGGGTGCGCGCGGAGCGCGCGGACGCCCGAGGGACCCGCTGGCACGCGCGCGCGTCGGCTCTGTTGTATACCGTCGTTAGCTATATCTAGAGCAGCAACGCGCAGCACGATGCGACGGGTGGACGACCGGACACGTTTCAACTTGCAAAAGTTGAGTGCCTAGCCCGTTCCCCGTAACTAGTTAATAACAAAAAGCAGCACAGCCAGACCGTCAATATTCGTCATTGAGCACAACCTCGCTGGTGACGATCGGCATGGATGCTGCGGCCGTCCGCGCACTGGTCGCGGCTGCGCGTCGTCCCCGTGTCCGAGTAGGGAGGAGGCGGAGCGGCAGACGCCACGGCAGCTTTGAGGTTGGTGGCTCCGCGCCCGCGGCTCCAGCGGATACGCTCGCCGGCTGCCCGCCCCTCAGCTCAAACGTGATCCGAAGCTCATACGTCAGCCGGACGGTGAGGCCCGCGGCGCAGAGCGCCGTGGATGGCGGCGCGTGGACGGGTGCACCGAGCTCAAAGGTCGCACGTCGCGTCGTCCCGCCGTCCGCGAACGTCCGAGCTACGACCGTGCTTGAGGCGGTGGCGGCGGCGGTGGGGTCGGGCATGGGGGTGAATACGGTGTCGCTGCCGGCGGCGGCGGCGTCACCGGCGGCGGCGGCGGTCTCAGACTGCTCAATGAGCACAAGCGCGACCTCAAGGCGCTCAACGCTCGCATGGGCGCCGCCGCGGCTCCATGCACCGCTCGCATCGAAGATCTCCACCGCCCCTCGCACCGCGCCGCCCACGCGCACGCATGTGCCCGTCAGCTGCACGCGCGCGAGGGACTGCACCCCCGACGGGCCACCTAGCTGGACTTCGTAACTGGACAGCGAGCTGCCTCCGCCGCCGAGCCTAGCGCCATAAGCCGCCGCCGCCTCGTCTTCGTCCTCGTCCTCCTCGTCCTCCTCGTCCTCCTCGTCCTCCTCGTCCTCCTCGTCCTCCTCGTCCTCGGCGGCGCGGCTGCCCTCGCCTCGCGACGCGGCAGCGGCCGTCGCCTCCTCCTCCGCCTCCGTCTCGTCCTCCTCGTACTCGTCCTCCGTGCCCGCCCGCGCCGCCCGCTCGACGAGCGCGAGCCGGCAGCACGCGGGCGTGGCGGCCATCGGTGCCGCACGCACGTACGCCACGCCGCACACCACGTGCACGGGCACGCACACTCTGTGCACCGGCCCACGGCGCCACTCACCGGTCGACGAGAAGAGCATCGACGCGAGCAGCCCCGGCCGCGGCGGCGCCTTGGTACAGAGGCTGACGATGAGCGTGTACTCAGAGCGCACCAGCGAGCCGTAAAAGCTCGGAGGCAGCTCCGCGGGCAAGCGGCTGCGCACGTGCAACCTGCGCAGCGAGGAATCCAGGGCAGGTGAGGATGCAATCACGCCCAAGATCTTCCGACACTCTACGGGAACACGCACCACTTCGTCTGCCCAGGCTCGAGGCACTCGTTGGCGGCAAGCACGTGCGGAGGAGAGCACAGCACGCAATCACGTCCGGCGATGCGGTCTTTTGTCTCATCCTGGAGAGCGGAGCTAGATCTCGCCACTTGTTGCGTCATAGGTAGCTCATCGCAACGGGAGCAGAAGCCGCACAGTTGCGCCGCGAGCCAGTCGACCCACACGGGTTCCGTGGCCGAGCCCTCGTACTGCAGCTCAATACTCGCTTGGAACCAGCTGCCGACCACGCGGGCGCCGTCTGTGCGCGCGACGACTCGCAGAGGCGCCATTTTGATTCACGCCGAGGGGGCAGGTGTGAATACTATTTTATGTAGACTACACTTGAATTTTTGAAACGACATAACTTCAACATTGTATAAGCATGATCAAGCTCAACGCCGCCACAACTTCGCCTCACAGCACTGGCCACTGCACAGCAGAAATCGACAGGGGAACCGCACACGACATACGCTGACACGCTGACCGTGATTGAAGCCTGTGCGGCTTCCCACAGAAGCGGCCGCGACACGACGAGACACTGAGGGAACACAGTTCTCCGCGAGGTCACAGGGCCACCATTACCATGGTGAACACGGCAGCCAATAATACCATAGACATATGCGAGGGGAAGCCCAAGCTGCCTGCCCAAGCGGGTCCGCGATGAATGCTCAAGGGAGGTGCGAGATCGATGCATGCTCCGTAAACAGATTAAGGACGCTGCCTGCGCCGCAGCGAGCAAGCCCGCGACGAAAGGACAGCAGCAGCGGCAGCGGAAGCCGTATTGGCGGCCGCGCGGCGGAAGTCGATTTGGCGAGGCGCACGGCGCCGCCTCCTCACTCGACCGAGGAGGAGTTGCCATCCGCGCACGCGAGCAAGAGCAGCAGCCCGTCGGCCTTGTCGGCCTTGGGCGGCGCGGGCGAGGGCGCGGCGGTGGTGCTCGGGCTGGGGCATGAGCCGCGCGAGGGCGCGCCGAAGGCGGCGGCCATGTTGCTCAGGCTCGAGCTCGAGGTGTTGTGCGGCAGCATCGAAACGCCGCCGCCGCCGAGCGCCATCGACGGGCAGCCAATTGGCCCGGCTCGGCCTCGGATCTCTGGAGAGAGGCCCATCGCACCACCGGCGGACAGGAGCGCCTTGGTCGCGGCAAAGGGTTCCATGACGTCTCCGTAGGAAGAGAGCGAGTGGCCCATGCTGTATGAGGCAGCCGCCGCCGGCAGGTGGCTGAACATGACCTGTTCGAACTGGTAGCCGCCGATGCTGCTGGCGGCGGCGGCGAGGCCGGGCATGCCCAGATGCTGCTGCGCCGTGCGATGGCCCTGCTGTTGCGCCGCACGCGCTGCCATCGCCGCGCTCTGCAGGCCGCAGAGGGGAGTCGCCGTTGATGCGGCCTTCGGCTGCATCGGCTTCAGTCGTTGCCGCCTGTTCTGGAACCAGATCTGCACGGAGCGCGGCGTCATGCCGAGTACCTGGGCGAGTGTCTGCCGCTGGTCGAAGTTGGGTAGGGGCTCGTCCTCGAAGGACTTGATGAGCACCATCAGCTGCTCGCGCGAGATCTTGCACCTCTTTGATCGCCTGCCGTCTGCGCCATCTGCATGAGGGGAGTCGACGCCCGCAGCCAGCTGCGTCTCGGCAGAGGACCAGCTGTTGGATGGCGAAGAAGGTGTGCGCCCTACTTCAGGCTCGTCGTCGTGCAGATCGCCGTAGGCGGAGCAGAAAGTGGCGGCCGCCATGAGATGAGATGACGGAAAGGAATCTTTTGCAGATAGACTGAGCAGGTCCTCGAAGCTGATCGAGCCAAAATTCTCGACTCTACAAAGGGAGAACGCAATCTAATCTCCATCGCAATCGGTCAGGAAGAACCTCGAACCCCCGATGACTCCCTCTGTAGAATCAAAGTTGTGTTAGGGTCGGACCCGGTGGTGCAAGCAAGCAAAGCTTGCTTCAGGAGTCCAGACAGTCACACAGTGGAGGCCCGTTTTGCGTTTATAATTCGGAAATCGCGGAAGCGTTGGAGAAGCGTGGAGGCCCAAGAGCCAAGTCGCCAAGTCCAACTCACGTCCAGGAAGCAGGATGCGCGATGCGGCGTCGTAGGGGGTTGCGTCGCACCCATAACAGTAAGCACAGCGACGACCCGCGCGCCCGGTCTATTCACAACGCAGTACTGCGTCAGTCGTCAGTCGTGTAGCATGTTCGCTGGGCCGGCATATGCTGCACACATGTAGTCAGCTGCATGTGAGATCCGTACCATGTAGAGCCATGCATGATTTAGCTACATGCCATAAATGGGATGGCGACATGAGATTACATGAGCCATGCACGAGATGCGCAGGCACACGTCGACGCCGCCCTCCGCCCCGCCCGCCGCTCACCATGAGAGCCCAAAGAGGTTGGAGAGCGAAAAGGTGCGCTGGACGACCGTGCGCGGCGAGCCATCGTCGCATGAGTAGTCGCAGGCCGCCGCCTTGCCCGCCATTGCCGCCCAGCCATCGCCTGGGGGGGCGGGGGGCAGAACTGATTGCTGATGCGGCACCTGCGGCCCCTCGCCCTGCTGCTGCTGCTGCGGCTGCTGCTGCTGCAAGGCGGGCAAGGCTGCGTCCTTCTCGAGGGCCAAGGCGGCGTCCTTCTCGAGGGCGGGCAGGTTGCTATCGCTCGAGTGGATGTTGCTCCGCGAGCTCACCCTGAATATCCGCCCGAGCGAGTGAGCGACCGACCTCGACGGAGGCAGCCGGCTCAGTGATGGTCCCGATGGGTCGACGGGCAGCGTGGGCGAGGCGGCGCGCGCATTGAACCAGGGCGCCCAGAACGGCGCGTGTGGATTGGACAGCGCGTCCAGCAGCTCGCGCAACTCGTGCGGCGTTGGCAGCAGCTTCCAGCTCAGCCGCTCGCACAAATCGAGCTCGAGCTTGTTGAGCTCGCCCACCCCGATGCCTCCGCACTGCGCCATGAAGACGTTGGCGTGGAATACGTCTGCGACGCGCACGCAGGGTGTGAAGCCTATCAGCACGAGGAGATTCTGGCGCATGCGAGACCCCGCGAGCCCTTCTCACACGCCACGAATGCGCGCCACGATTGCGCGCCACGAATGCTCAGAACGCATGGTAATGAGGGTGAAGGCGCATGGAATCAAGCGCCGGCCCGCGGCGGCCACGCGCGAGCGGGCGCCGGCAGCGCGGCGGGCGCGGAGCACGCACCGTCAGCCGCCTTGGACGCCACGACGAGCGCAGCGATCAGCAGCCGGTGGATGTTGTGCAGCGTGGGGCAGCAAGCGTATCCTTCAGGAGAGGCACACAGCCGCGCCAGATACCAGGTGGCCACGTGGAAGCAGACAAAGTCGAACTTTGTGTATCGGTGTAGCCGCACGAGGTAGCAATGGATGGACATCGTCGGCACGGACACCGCGTCAAAAACGGTCGGCGAGCTGCTCCGCAGGTCGCAGTTGACGCAGCATATCCGCTCCAACGCGACGGCGATCGCACGGAGCTGCACCTGGTGGTCGAGCGTCGCGAGATCAACTGGAGGCGTCTGCATCGTCAGCTGCTCGTCTGCGTGCGGTCACGCGAAGCGAACAGGCAGCCCGTGTGCTCGATGACGCTGGCGGCCACCGCGCAAGAGGAAGCAGCACCTCTGCGAGGAACGCGTTTCCAGATTCACGATCCAAAAATCCCGCGTATCATCGCGGATGCAACCGACTTTTTCAATGTTTGCAGGCTCCGGCGAATGGAAAACCGCTCTCGTGCGCGCGGCACACGCGCGTTGCTGCGCGGCGGAGGCGGCCGGCGACAAGTACGGGCAGCTGGATGCGACCATCGAGCTGCACCAGCTCTTTGCCGGCCACCGGCTCGAGTCGCTCTTCGCGGGCTACTTGCGCGTGCAGCGGCAAGACCTCGGCCTCCCCGCGGAGCTCGGCCCGTCCTCGGTCGAACCTGCACCAGCGAGGGGCACCGTTCGTCGCGGGCCGCCAGAAGGCTCCTCCGACGCGGAAGCTCCGCGTCACCGACCACGCGTCGAGGCTTCAGTGCCCACGCCAGCGCCGCCGCCGCCAGCGCCGCTATCACCACCGACCTTGCGAGCACCCGAACGCAACGGATCAGTCCGACCCGCACCCGCGCCATCGGCAGAGCTGAGTGCTGCCGCGGCCGCCGCGCTCGCGGCGGCGGTGGCGGCGGCCGAGGTGGAGCAACAGTTGTGTGACGATGGCGACGACGGCGGCGTGGGCGCGTCGCAGTGCTCGCAGATGAGCGAGTGCGTCGCGCCCTCGCAACGCGACGCCTTCGAGGGCTACAAGTGCGCCATCTGCCTCAATCTGCTCCACGAGCCGATCACTCATGCCGCTTGCCACAACTCATTTTGCCGGAGCTGTTACTACCAGGCGATTCAGCCGCCGCCAAATGGGGGCATGCCGATGCCGGGCGCGCCCCCTCCGGCTCGCCGCTGCCCCATTTGCCGAGGCACCATCTCCCTCGAGGAAGCCCATAGCGCGAGTGTCGACGTTGGACTGTGGAAGGCGATACAGGGCGCCTTCCCCACTCATGTGGCCCACCGTCGCGAGCAGCTGCGGCAGGCGGCGCAAGAGGCGGCGGCGGCGGCGGTCCGCAACGGCGGCTGCGCGCCGCCGCAGGCCGGCTCCGCCCACGACGCGACCCAGCACGCGCTCCAGCGTGATATGCTGCGCGAGCTGATGCAGCGCCACCGCGCGGTGCTCGAGACGGCGCAGAAGGACTACTTCCGACGGATCGAGGTGGAGCTTGAACGGCCTCCTGGCGAGCTCGTGCGCTGCCACTGCCTCCCCGTGCGCTTCGTCGCGCTCCGCGGCAGGACGCATAGTGGCCGTGAGTTCTACAACTGCCCGCTGCGCCAGCGCTATGCGCCTGCGGGGATGCGCACCGGCTGCAACTTATGGCAGTGGGTGTTGTGAGACTGGC
>Ga0164294_10003996_pt1 | contig 12984 bp, 15 predicted proteins | sample GEODES005metaG_FD_111479 | JGI IMG/M metagenome (GOLD analysis project Ga0164294, IMG submission 111479) | Oligotrophic lake water microbial communities from Sparkling Lake, Wisconsin, USA - GEODES005 metaG | ecosystem: Environmental > Aquatic > Freshwater > Lake | place: USA: Sparkling Lake... | reverse complement strand
GCGCCCACGGCAGCGACGATCGCGCTCCAGCTGGCGAGCTGCCACAGCGGCACCAGCGGGGCGAGGATCATGGTGATCAGCGAGGCGCCGATCACGTTCGCGGCGAGCATGAACAGCGCAAGCTGGCTGCCGGCGTGCAACTGGGCAGCACGGATCGGCCCCCAGTCGGTGGTGTCCGCCGGGTCGTACAGGCCCAGGAGCGCGCGCGCATCGATGCGCGGCCGGGCGAATTGCGAGGTCGTCTGGCTGTTCACGCCCCAGATGTAACGCAGGGGTGGTTGACGAGTGGTTAGGCGGGGCCGGGGAGGTATGGATTTTTGTGGGGACGAAGGGCGTGCCCTCGTCCCCATCGGATCGGGTCAGCCCGCGATCCAGTTGCCATGGAAGCCCGGCGGCACGCGGTGGGGCAGGCGGATGCTGGCCACCGGCGCCCCCTCGAAATCGCGCGCGTCGAGGATCACCAGGTCGGTCGTCTCGTGCGGCAGGTCGATCACCAGCCCGATCAGCCAGCCTTCGTCCTCGCCGGCCTCCGGCGAAGCGGGCACGAAGACGAACTCGCCCGGGTGCCGGCCGGCGCCGAAATCGTGCGTCTGGCGGGTGCCTGCCTCCAGGTCGTGCTTGTAGAGCCGCGTGCCAGCGATCGCGAAGCGGTCCTCGGCCAGCGCCATCGTATAGGCATAGCGATAGGGCTGCCCGAAGCGCCGCTCGTCGGGCCGCGGGAATTCCTGCGCCGCCGCGTCGAGCATATGCCGCTCGGCGGTGCGCGCCACGGGATCGAGGATGAAGCGCTCCAGCCCGCGCGGGGCCTGGTCGGGGCCGCCGGGCTCGCCGGCGAACATGCTGTCATAGGTCACCGCATCGAGCACCACCCGGCCGTCGGGCAGGTCATAGGCATTGGCGGTGTGGAAGATGTAGCAGGGGTCGATCTCGATCCAGATCGTCTCCTCGCCCCCGCCTGCGCGCGGCAACAGGCCGATGCGGGCGCGGTGCTCCGGATTCCAGCGATAGGGGAAGCGGGTGCCGCGCATCGCCTCGGCCAGCGCGAAGGTCACCGGCAGGTCCATCACCACCGCATAGCGCGCGGTGAAGGCGCAGTCGTGGATCGACGGGCCATGCTCCACGGCGATCGGCTCCTCGCGGATCACCTTGCCCTCGGCGGAGACGACGACGTGATGCACCAGGTTCGGGACCATCGCCGCATAGGTGATCGCATGCTGTTCGCCGGTCAGCGCGTCGTGATGCGGATGGGCGGAGAAGGTGCCGGCCAGCGTGCCGCCGAAATCGCTATAGACCTGGGTCTCCATATCGCGGGAGAGCGTGACGGGCGTGCTGCCCGCCTCGACCATTGCCAGGATCTCGCCGGCGATCTCGAGGACATTGGTGTTCACCGTGTCGAACCGGCCGTGGCGCGGGCCGGGGGCGGGTGCCTCGCCCAGCGCGGCGGCGGCGTTGGTCGAGCGGATCCAGCGGTTGCGATACCCGGTCGCCTTGCCGTCGCGGATTTCGATCGCGTGGACCATGCCGTCGCCGGTGAACCAGTGATAGCCCTGCGGATCGGGCTTCACCGGATTGGGCCCGATGCGCATATACTGGCCGCGCAGCGCCGGCGGAATCGTGCCGGTAGTCGGAAGGTCGGTAAGGGTCAGCTCCGCGCGCATCGGCGTGTGGATGCCGGTGAGGAAGGGGTGATCGGTCGTGTCGTCGAGCAGTTCGGTCACGCTTGCCATTGCCGCCTCCGGGCTTATGTTTACAGCGTTCACATAACGGGCAATGATAACAGTGTCAACATCTGAGGCCGGCAAGGCCTATCATCATGGCGATCTGCGCGCGGCGGCGATCGAGGCCGGGCTCAAGCTGCTCGAGACCCGCACGGCGGACGATCTCGGCCTGCGCGAGATCGCGCGGACGGTGGGGGTTAGCGCGACGGCACTCTACCGGCATTTCCCCGACAAGAAGGCGCTGATGGTCGCGCTGGCGGGAGAGGGGCTGCGCCGCCTTTCCGATGCGCAGCACGAAGCGGCCGAGCGGGCCGGCGGCGGCAAGGCCGGGTTCATGGCGACCGGGGCGGCCTATGTCCGCTTCGCGCTCGCCAATCCGGCACTGTTCCGGCTGATCTTCGCCAATCCCGACATGCGCTCGACCGCGCTGGAGCATGAGGACAGTGCGATGGCCTTCCTCAAGGAGAATGCCCGGGCCGCGGCGGCTGCGCAGGGCGGCGATGCCGAAGCGATCGCCGTTCACGCCTGGGCCTGCGCGCATGGCCTGGCGATGCTGATGCTCGATAACCAGATCCCCGCGGACGACGCGATCATCGATCGTGTGGTCGGTGGGCGCTGGTGATGGCTTGCAATGTAGGATTTCGCCTGCTGGGCTCAGGCGGCCGGGTGCTGGCCCCGGCTGCTCTTTGATTCTGTAGGAAAGATAGGATGCCGCCCGCGCAAGAATCGTGCGAGATGCGTGGCGTTTCCCCGAAGTGAGTCACCTCAAGCGCCGCGAAAACCCGCCCTGGGCGTGAACTTCGTGAACTTCCGCGAGTCGGGCCGGGCTGCGCTGTTGGACATGCCTAAAACGCATCAGCCCCGCGCAGGCGGCCTGCGCGGGGCTGATGGAATGAGTGGAGGCGAAGGCCTTAGGCGGCGAGCGCGTAGGGCTTGATCTCGCCGTTCAGATAGAGGTTGCGGGCCTTGGCGCGGCTCAGCTTGCCCGAGCTGGTGCGCGGCAGCGTACGCGGCGGCACGAGCTCGATCACGCAGTTCATGCCGGTCACCGAGCGTACGCGCTCGCGGATCTCGTCACGCAGGCGCAGGCGCTCGGCCTCGTCCGAGGTGCGGCACTGGACCAGCACCGCCGGCGTCTCTTCGCCGCCCGGAGTGGTGATCGCGAAGGCGGCAACATCGCCCTGCTTGAACGCCGGCAGCTGCTCCACGGCCCATTCGATATCCTGGGGCCAGTGGTTCTTGCCGTTGATGATGATCATGTCCTTGGCGCGGCCGACGATGTAGATGTAGCCGTCGCTCATGTAGCCCATGTCGCCGGTATCGAGCCAACCGTCCTTCAGGCAGGCGTCGGTCGCCTCCTGGTCACGGAAATAGCCGACCATCACGCTCGGGCCCTTGCACCAGACCTTGCCGATCGCCTTGTCCGGAAGCGGCGTGCCGTCTTCCTCGCGGATCTCGATCGTCATGTCGCGCGCCGGAACGCCGCAATTGACGATCGCGCGGAAACGCTGCGGGCGGTCGCCACGCGGGGTATCGCCGCCCGAAAGCTGGGTTTCCTCGACCAGCTCGACCAGGATGCCTTCACCCGGCGGCATGATCGAGACGGCGAGGGTGGCTTCGGCCAGGCCGTAGCTCGGCAGGAAGGCCGAGGCCTTGAAGCCCGCATCGGCGAACGCGTCGACGAACGACTGCATCACGTCCGGGCGGATCATGTCGGCGCCGTTGCCGGCCACGCGCCAGCGGCTCAGGTCGAAGCGCTCGCTGGCCTTGGTCTGGCTCGACATGCGGCGGGCGCAGATGTCGTAGCCGAAGGTCGGCGAATAGCTGAGCGTGGTGCCCTGGTTGCGGCTGATGAGGTCGAGCCAGGCGAGCGGGCGCCGGGCGAAGTCCTCGGTCTTCAGATAGTCGGTCGAGACCTGGTTGGCGACGACCGAGAGCAGGCAGCCGACCAGGCCCATGTCATGGTACCAGGGAAGCCAGGAGACGCAGCGGTCGCCGTCGCCCACCTTCATGCCGTGGCTGTGCGCGGCCAGGTTGTTGAGCAGCGCATGGTGGGTGATCGCCACGCCGTGCGGGAAGCGGGTCGAGCCGCTCGAATATTGCAGATAGGCGATGTCGTCGGTCTTCGCCTGGGGCAGCTCGGTCTGCACGGCTTCGCGCTGGCCGAACTCGGACCAGTCGATCCCCGGCACGTCATTGGCGCGCGCGGCCTCGGCGCACATCGCACCGATTTCGGGCGGGTAGATCAGCATCGACGGGTCGCAGCTCTGCAGCTGGACGCTGAGCTGGTCGATATACGACTGGGCGCCGCCGAAGCTCGTCGGCAGCGGCAGCGGTACCGGCCAGGCGCCGGCATAGATGCAGCCGAAGAACAGCGAGGCGAACTCGATGCCCGTCTCCGCGATCAGCGCGATGCGGTCGTCGGGCTTCACGCCGGCGGCGATCAGGCGCTGTGCCTGGGCCAGCGCGTCGTCACGCAGTTCCGCGAAAGGATAGGGGCGCACGAGGTTGCCGCGCGCATCGTGGAAATTGAGCCCGCGCTTGCCCTTGGCGGCATAGTCGAGCGCTTCGCCCAGCGTCTCGAAGTCCGCAAGGCGGCGCGGCAGGCTGTCGTCGGTAGGCGTGGGCGCGAGCATTCCCGCTTCCCTTTCAGCCTCTAGCGATCCCGTAACGTCCAATACCATTCTTTATTCCGTGCCCCTGCGTGGTAGCCAACGTCGTGCCCCCACGACGAATTTTTGAGGCTAGCCTCTGCTACGCACTGTCGTTCAAAATCGGTTGCCAGTGTGGCACAATCATGGCGCATGCCTGCCCCAAGACGCCCCCTGCCACCGCTGAATAGCGCCGATCTGGAGCGTTATGCGCTCCGCTATGTCGAACGTTACGCTACGACAAGGGCGAAACTCGCCGCCTATCTGTCCCGAAAATTGCGGGAGCGCGGCTGGGCGGAAGAAAACATGCCTAATGTCGAGGCGCTTGCCGAACGGATGGCCGGGCTCGGCTATGTCAACGACCGGCTCTATGCCGAATCCAAGGCTGGGGCGATGGCGCGGCGCGGGCTCGGCGCCCGGCGGGTGCGCGAGGCGCTGCGCTTCGCCGGGGTGGAAGCGGAGGATACCGAAGCGCTGGCCCCGGCGATCGAGGCCGACGAACGGGCGAGCGCGCTGGCCTTTGCCCGGCGCAAGCGGATCGGCCCCTATGCCCGCGAACTGGCCGATCGGCCGCTCCAGCAGAAGCAGATGGCGGCGATGATCCGGGCCGGGCACGCCCCGGCGCTGGCCCGCGCGATCGTCAATATGGCGCCGGGGGATGACCCGGAAGCCACACTCGACGGCGGTTGATACCTGCCAGCAACAAAGGCAATTCCATTTATGGAAAATACTATGTTAATGTCGCCGTTCGGGGGGCATTAAAATGCGTGCTGACCAACAGGTTGCGCAAAACGAATATATAGACGCACCGAACTTGGGCGAGGGGATTGGCGAGGACCGTGCGGACGACGGTCAGGTCTTTGCCGGTGTCGTAAAATGGTTCGACGTCACGCGTGGATTCGGCTTTCTGGTTGCCGATGACGCTGCCGTGGGCGACATTCTCATCCACTTCACCGTGCTCCAGGATCATGGCCGCCGCTCGTTGCCGGAAGGCGCGCGGGTGGAGTGCACTGCGGTCAAGCGCCAGCGCGGGCTGCAGGCGCGCGAAATCATCTCGATCGACCTCAGCCAGGCGATCGAGGCGCCCAAGCGCCAGACCGAACGCGTCGATCGCCTGCGCATGATCGATTCCGCCGGCCCCTATGAGCCGGTCACCGTCAAATGGTTCAATCGCCTCAAGGGCTATGGATTTCTGGTGCGCGACGCCGACTCGGCCGATATATTCGTCCATATGGAGACGTTGCGCCGCGCGGAGATCGAGGAAGTCGAGCCCGGCCAGCCGCTTAGCGCGCGCATCGTCGATGGCGAAAAAGGGCCGCTAGCCGTGGCGGTCGAAAGGACCAGCTAGTCAGATGCAGTTCGTGCGTAGGTTGGGAGCGGCGCTTGCCGCTTCGGTGCTTGTCGTCTCCGGTGCCTGTGCGGGAGCGGCGGAAACCCGGCCTGCGGTGGCGCAGGGCGCGCCCCGGATCGAAGTGACCGTCGAGAGCGCCGGCGGACCGCGCGTCTTCCATGCCGAGCGTGCCCGCACCGCGGCCGAGCAGGAGCGCGGGCTGATGTTCCGCACCAATATCCCGCAGGACGGCGGCATGCTCTTCGCGCCCTATCCGGCGGATGGCCCGCCGCGCGAGGCGAGCTTCTGGATGAAGAACACGCCGACCGCGCTCGACATCCTGTTCATCCGCACTGACGGCACGATCGCCAGCATCGCCGCCGATGCCGTGCCCTATTCCGAAGTCTCGCTGAAATCGGGCGAGCCGGTGAGCGCGGTGCTGGAGATCAACGCCGGCGTCGCGGCCCGTCTGGGGATCAAGGTTGGGGACAAGGTGCGCTGGTCGGGCGAGTGAGGCGGGAAAGCCTGCCGGAATCGATTGCCTCGCTCCGCGCTCCTCGCTAATCCGCGCCCATGGGTCTCAATCTCAATCCCTTCACCTGGTGGAACGGCGCCACCTTCGGCACCTGGCTCGCCCTGCGCAGCAAGACGCGGGTCGGCGAGGATGCGCTCGGCAATGTCTATTATGAGGGCGGCAAGGACCCCAACGGCATCACGCGCCGCTGGGTGATCTACAGCGGCTCGAACGACGCCAGCCGCGTGGCGCCCGAATGGTTCAGCTGGCTGCACCACCAGATCGATACGACGCCCGACCAGGCGCTGCCCGCGCCCAAGGCATGGGAAATTCCGGCCGAGCCGAACCTCACCGGTTCGCAGCTCGCCTATCGCCCCAGCGGCGCGCTGGAAAAGGGCGGCCACCGTGCTGCCGCCACCGGCGACTACGAGGCCTGGACCCCCGGCGCATGATCGTGCGCCACGCCGGAGTAGCTGCGGCCGGGCTGTTGCTCGCCCTCGGCGCATGCTCGGGCGGGGGCGGCTCGAACAATAATGCGGCGAGCGACCAGGTCGTCACCACCGGCGGCGACTCGGACAAGACCGGCGACGTGATCACTGTCGGCCGGGACGGCAAGACGGTCGACGATGCGGCGGCGACGCCGATGAAGGACCGCGTCGCGGTGCTCGGCATCCTCAACAAGCGCAACGGCGAGGCCCGCGAGTTCAAGATGAAGCCGGGCCAGGCGGTGCGGATCGGCGACGTGATCGTCCGCCTCAAGGCCTGCGACAAGACCGCGCCCTGGGAAGCCGATCAGCTGACTGGCGCCTTCGTCCAGGTCGATGTGCTCGAAATCGACAAGCAATGGCACCGCGTCCATTCGGGCTGGCTCTTCGCCGAACGCCCCGCGCTCAACGTCGTCCAGCACCCGATCTACGATGTGTGGCCCAAGAGCTGCGCGATGACTTTCCGCGAGAGCGGTCCGGACACGGTGCCGGCGCCTGCTGCCGGCGGCAGCGGATCGGGCAATACGTCGAGCGCGAAGAAGTCGCCGTCGACCGAAGGTGCGCCGAGCGCGAGCCCGGCCGCCGAATCGCCCAGCGCCCCGGCCAGCAACGCGACATAGTCGTCCCGCGGGATCTCCACCGCGCCCAGCGTGGTCAGGTGATCGGTGATGAACTGGCAATCGAGCAGTGTGAACCCGCCGGCCTGCAGCCGTGCGACCAGGTGCGCGAAAGCGACCTTTGAGGCGTTCGGCACGCGCGTGACCATCGATTCGCCGAAAAATGCCCGGCCGAGCGCCAGGCCGTAGAGCCCGCCGGCAAGCCGCTCACCCTCCCAGCATTCGATCGAATGGGCGAAGCCGCGGCGGTGCAGCTCGAGGAAGACGCGCTCGATCGGGCCGTTGATCCAGGTATCCGGCCGGTCTTCGGCGCTCTCCGCGCAAAGCCGGATGATCGAGCCGAAGGCGGCGTCGACGGTCAGGCGGAAGCGGCCCGACTGGATCACCTTCTTCAGCGAGCGCGAGAAGTGGAAGCCGTCGAGCGGCAGCACCCCGCGCAGCTTCGGCTCGACCCAATAGACGCTGGCGGCGGTGCGGTGATCGGCCATCGGGAAGACGCCCATGGCATAGGCGCGCAGCACCAGATCGGGATCGAGCTCCTGTTGCGGGGGCTGGGCGCGGCTCATCCCGGGGCTAGCGCCTGGAGGCCAGCCGGCGTTCGATTGCCTGCCACAAGGCGGCAAAGGCCTGCGCGCCGGGGCTGCGCGGGGCATAGGCGCCCACCGCCGCGCGGCGCACGCTCATCGCCTCGACGATGCTTGCCATCGGGATTACCGGCCAGTCTGGATGCGCGGCCACCGCCTCGGCATGGAGCTTGCGGCGGCGGTCGACCATCGAATGGACCGGCATCAGCGGCACCTTGCCGCCTTTGCGCGCCAGGTGATTGGAGACCTCTTCAAGGGCGCGGGTCGAGAGCGGCGACGGGATCACCGGCACGACGATCAGGTCTGCGGCGCGCATCACCTGCTCGCTGGTCTCGGTCAGGCCGGGCGGGCAATCGAGGATCACCCGGTCATAGCCCTTGTCGAATTCGCCGAGCAGCTTGGCGAGGCGCTTCTTCTTGTCGAGCTCGTGGAAGGTCAGGTCGAGCCCGCGCAGCGAGGCGTCGGCACCGATCAGGTCGAGCCGCTCGACGGCGGTGTGCTGGACCAGTTTGGCGGGGGCGACGTCCTTGGTGAAGATCGCCTGGGCCTGGTCGCGGGTCTTGCCGTGCGGCTCGGCGAGGAAGGTCGCGGCGGCCTGGGGGTCAAGGTCCCAGAGCAGCGTACGGCGGGCGGAAAGCGTGGCCGACGCCCAGGCCAGGTTCACTGCCAGCGTCGTCTTACCGACGCCGCCCTTGAGGCTGTAGACCGCTACTGTCGCCACCTGGCTTCACTCCCTTCGGCCGGAGCCTCGCATGAAAAAGGGCCGGCGGGAATGCCCGCCGGCCCTTGTTGAAACACACTATGCCGCGATTAGCCGTGGCAGACGCGCGAACCCTTGCCCGGGATCTCGATCGTGGCGTTCTTGGCGGTACCGGTAACCTTGTAGCCGCCGTCGGCGACGAAGGGCTCACCCGCGTTCGGCGCCTTGAGCATGGTGCCCGGGCCGTCCTTGGTCTCCTTGACCAGCACCTGCTTCGCGCCCTTGTAGAAGTCGGCGAAGACGATGCTGTTGTCCTTGCAGCGCATCGAAACCGAAGTCTCGATCGAAGGCGGCAGCTCCACCTTGGGAGCATTCTTCAGCGCTTCGGCCTGGGGATCCGACGAAACCGAGGTCACTTCCTCGGGCTTCTGTTCACAGGCTGCGAGCGAAAGGAGCACAGCGGCGGCGGTGAAAAAGGGGGCTTTCTTCATAACGGGCGGGAGCTTTCGTTTACCTAGCAAGAATCGTCAAGCGATTCGTGTTATAGAGTTACATTGCGATTGTGCGGCGCAATAAGAACGGTGCTTTGTTGCGGATCAGTGACATCCACCGGTGTCATTCATGAAATTCGCTCATTTCCGGGATACGTCCGAACGCAATTTTTGTGCCTGCGCGGTCGATTCTGCCGCCATGCAGCGGGCCATAGGGCTGCGTTGCTCCGCAAGGCGAGCAGGGCGGCCCACACAGACGCGACAGCCGAATTGGGTCATCGAAATGTTTCTGCATCTTGACCGGCGCGGAACCGCCTGCGCAGGGTCGGCGCCAAGGAGATTGGTTAATGCGCGCAGTCGCCATGGCCTCGTTGCTGATGCTTTCTGCTTGTGGATCAAAGGAAAAGGCGGAGGAGCAGCCGGTCGCTGCCACGCCCAGCCCGACCGGTCCGCACCTGGGCGACGTGTCGCTCGACCAGCCGCTGCGCGCCACCGACAATGCGCTGACCTGGTCACTGGAAGTCGCTCCCGGATCGATCACGCTCACCCGTTTCGCCGGGCGCGGGAGCGAGGGCAGCGTGACCCAATTCTATCCGGTCTCGCCCAAGCTCGAGGATGGTAAGGCGGTGTGGAGCACCCGGGATACCGCCGGCACGCCGGTGACGATCACCTTCACCAACACGCACTGCACCGAAGGCGGCGATCCGGCGATCGACCGGCCGCTCACCGCTGACATGAAGATCGGGGACAAGCTGTTCCATGGCTGCGCGGGCGCCCGCCCGGCCGACGGGCTCAATACACAGCCGCTGACGGAGCCGGGGAACCTGGCGGACAACGCGGCCGCGGCGGACAATGTGGTGGATTCGGTTACGAACGGACACTGAGCGTTGCGCCTGCCGATAAAGGGATAGGTTCCGGGGGGAGGGAACCGCGGTCCGGCCTCCGGGGGGAGAAAGGCCGGACCGCGGTGACCGGCGGCACCCTAGATTGCCGCCGGATCACGGATGGAGGTCAGGCAGCCGTCACAGCGCCCGGTCCTCGCGGAGCAGCGAAGCGGTGCGGTTGCCGGCCGCGAGATCGATCAGGTGGAGGAATTCGGTTCGCCAGCGCGCTTGCTGGGTAAAACCCCATTGGCTGCCGGCCAATCGCTTGATTTCGGCATAGCTCCACTCGCCGAGCAGAGCGTCGCCGCGCAGCTTCTGGGCGAAGCCTGCCACGGCGATGGCAAAGGCCAGGTCTCCGCTCGGCTGGCGCGCATTGGCGAGCTGGCTGGCGAGCACCGGGCGGGTGATCTGCCGCGAGGGGCCGCCATCGGGCAGCTTGTAGCGCAGCCGGACCTGCGCAAGCTCGCCGTTCGACGCGCCGGTGGCGCCTTCGGGGCGGCGATTGGCGGCGAAGTGGCGATCGGGCAGCCAGCCCTTCGAGCCGGCGGGGACGATCTCGTAGATCGCGGTCACCTGATGCCCCGCGCCGATATCGCCGGCATCGACCTTGTCGTTCTTGAAGTCCTCCTCCCGCAGCGCGCGGTTCTCGTACCCGATCAGCCGATACTGGCTGACTTCGGTGGGGTTGAACTCGACCTGGACCTTCACGTCCCTGGCGATGGTGAACAGGGTGGAGGACAGCTCGGTATCGAGCACCTTCCGCGCCTCCTCGATGCCATCGACATAGGCGTAGTTGCCGTTCCCCTTGTCGGCGATCGATTCCATCATCGAGTCATTGAGGTTGCCCTGGCCGAAGCCGAGCACGGTGAGGGTGACGCCGTCGTCGCGGTTCTTCTCGATCAGCTGCTCGAGCTGCGCCTGGTCGGTCATGCCGACGTTGAAGTCGCCGTCGCTGGCGAGGATCACCCGGTTGACGCCGTCCTCGCGGAAATTCTCGCGCGCCAGCGCATAGGCCAGCTCGATGCCTTCGCCGCCCGCAGTGGAGCCCCCGGCACTGAGGTTGCGCAGCGCGGCGCGGACTTCGCCGGCGCTCGAGGTCGGTTCGAGCACTACGCCGGCGGCGCCCGCATAGACGACGATCGAGACGTGATCCTGGGGCTTCATGTTCTCGGCGACGAGGCCGAGCGCCTGCTTGACCAGCGGCAGCTTGTCGGGCTCGTCCATCGAGCCCGAGACGTCGATCAGGAAGACGAGATTGGCGGCCGGGCGCTGGCTGCGGGCGAGGTCATAGCCGCGCAGGCCGACGCGGAGCAGTCGCGTCTCGGGGTTCCACGGCGTCTGCGCGACATCGGTGGTGACGCTGAACGGCGCGCCGCGATCCTGCGGGGCCGGATAGTCGTAGCGGAAATAGTTGATCAGCTCCTCCGAGCGGACAGCGTCCTTGGGCGGCAGCTGGCCCTGGGTGAGGAAGCGGCGGACATTGGCATAGGCGGCGGTGTCGACGTCCACGGCGAAGGTGGAGACCGGCTCCTGGGCGACGGCGCGGACCGCGGCGACCGCGTTCCTGGCATAACGCTCGGTGCTCTCGGGCGCATAGGCCATGTCCGCATCGGTGGAGGCGACCATTTCCGACGGCACGATCTCCGCCGTCGGGGTGCCGTTCTGGCTGCCACAGCCAGCGAGGAGCAGAGCCGGCAGAGCAGCCGAAACCAGGAACTTGACGCGCATGCATTCCCTCCTTGCCTAGATATTGCCTTAATCTTGCCGTAAATGTGGCACGATTGGGGCAAATCCGGCAAGCGGAAAATTCACAGGCTTTTGATGGGATTAAGCGAGGTGGGTGCGCAGCGCCTCCCATTGCGGCAGCTTCTTCTCGAAGCCGATCGTGTGGAGCGGGCTCGAGGAGGGCAGGGCAATTATGGCATAGCGGTTCGCCGCGTCGCCGAGCTGCTTCGCGCCGGTCCTGAACGCGGCGCCGCCGTTGAACGCGATCGCGCGCAGGTCGGGCAAAGTGCCGGCGAGCGCGGTGATGTCATGCCCCTCGACATCGCGCAGCGCGGCATCGAGGCTGCCGGCGCGCCGGGCGCTGGCGACGACGTCCCACAGCCCGATATGCGCATCGCGGAGCGCGGCCAGGCGGGCGTCATAGTCGAGCGCGGCGAGGTCGCGGCCGGCGGCGGGGGAGAGCAGTCGCCAGAACTGGTTCTGCGGATGGGCGTAGTAGCGCTGCTCGGCCAGCGAGCGCTCGCCCGGCAGCGAGCCGAGAACGAGCAGGCGGGTGGCGGCATCGACGACGGGCGGGAAGCTGTGCTTGCGCGGATCCATGCTGTCGCGTTAGCCTCTCGCCATGGCAGGCACCATCACCCGCTACAGCGACTTCTGGCCCTTCTACCTGCGCGAGCATGGCAAGCCGGCGACGCGCGCGATGCACTATGTGGGGACGATCCTCACGCTGTGGTTCCTCCTGCTCGCGCTGGGCGGGGCCGGATGGTGGTGGTGGCTGGCGATCCCGGTGGCGGGATACGGCTTCGCCTGGGCCGCGCATTTCGGGGTGGAGCATAACCGCCCGGCGACCTTCACCTATCCGCTCTGGTCGCTGGCTTCGGACTATCGGATGTTCTTCCTGTGGTTCGCCGGGAAGCTCGACGCCGAACTGCAGCGGGCGGGCGTTCCGGCCTAGGCGTTTCCGGCGCTTCTCTATTCCCGGCGCGCAGTAGCGGGACCCCGGCTCAAGGCCGGGGTGACGGTCTTGCGGCGCGCGCGCCTAGCCCTCGGCCAGCACCGTGCCGCCCAGCCGGGCAAGCGCCGCGCCGAGCGGGCTGGCGGGGTAGGGCATCGGTTCCGAAAGCAGGATGAAGTCGGCGGCGCCGTCAGGCTCGGAGGCGAGTGCGGCGACCGGCTCGGCGATCTCGAAGACCAGGCTGGTGGAGGTGTGGGCGGCGAGCCCGGCCTGCCAGCGGGCGTGGCGGATGCCGGCGGTCCATAGCGACACGCCGCGGCCCTCGATCGC
>Ga0164294_10003995_pt1 | contig 12987 bp, 14 predicted proteins | sample GEODES005metaG_FD_111479 | JGI IMG/M metagenome (GOLD analysis project Ga0164294, IMG submission 111479) | Oligotrophic lake water microbial communities from Sparkling Lake, Wisconsin, USA - GEODES005 metaG | ecosystem: Environmental > Aquatic > Freshwater > Lake | place: USA: Sparkling Lake... | reverse complement strand
GAAGGCTATCAACCCAATGAAGTTTTCGACGCCAAATACTTCATCGAGGACAGCTCGAACCCTATGAACGTTCTCGTCACTAATCTGAACAAAAATGCTTCCGGTGTCCGCCAGCATCTCCTTTGCCAGAATGAACCTATCACGCAGATAGCCAAGATATGAGTGGATACCGAGCGTCCATGTATCCCGGAACGCTTTGACCATCTCGGGCTCCCGAGTCAAGTCTTCAGGTTTGTCCTTCACATCGCGACTACCAACTTCAGTCTGGAAGTTCGAGGCGTACCTGATTCCATAAGGAGGGTCAATGTAAATCATCTGGACCTTCCCCGCGAGCGCCTCTCGACGCGCTAAAGAAGCCATGACGGCAAGGCTGTCTCCGAGAATCAGGCGGTTCGACCAATCGACGTCGTGCTGATAGAACTGAACGGCCTCTCGATATTCCTGCTCGGGGTCGGCAAAGAGAGAGCGCGGGATGTCTTGCCTCGCTGCCGTAGCCAGAATCGCTTTGGCCGCTACTCGTTCGTGAATATGGAGCGCGACGGGGTCAACTACGCAGGCTTGCTGTTCTCGCTTCCCTGTCCATTCAAGCCAAGGTTGATGATTCCGGAGCGCGGCCGCCAAGAGTTTCTGCTCTTCATGGGTGAGGGGACGCTTTCCGGCGTCTTCAAGCAGCTCGGGGAGTGCATCGGCTCCACCATCGGCGTCAAACCTGAGAGCGGGCGGAAGATGCGGGTTGTACTCGTAAGAGAGCCGGTGCTCCCTGACAATCTTGCCCCTGGCTTCCAAGCCGGCCGGCGGAATGTTCTTCCGGCTCGCGCCTGGGTAACGCAGGTCAACAACCTGGTCTTCACTCGTCTCGGATTTGCTTTTTCTCGCCATTTGCCTGTTTCCTCTGTACTATTTGAAAAGCGTCACGGTGAAACGCTCGCCATCTTCCGTGAGGCCAGGCTCTTTGCCGTTGTGGTCAAGCATTCCTTTGACAATCTTTCTCCGAACGCCCATTCCTGAGCGCTCCACATAGCGATAGTCCCTCATGACGTCCATCAGCAGCTGATTTCTGGTGGCCCGTGTACCGGCCTTCATTCGCTCTGGGTTGATGCCGTTCGGAAGCCTGCCCGGACTGATGACCTCCAGTCGGTCTTCGTAAATTGAGACCTCGATGTCGGTGCCAAAAAGTAGATAGTCTCGGTGAACCAGGGCGTTGACGATGGACTCTCGAACGGGTTCGTCCGGATAGTCAAAATGGTCGTCGCGCCTTGCTCCATCCTCTAATTTTGCGCTGACGACCGTATTACGGCGGACGAACTCAACGGCTTGTTCGACAAGTCCGTTCTCGACAATCTCGCCAGACTCGCTATAGAGTGGAGTCATTGGTCCGCGAAGTGAGGTTCGCTCGCGGGCCGCGTAATCCTTTTCGATGCCGGGGAACGCGGTCGCCTCAATTCCGGCTTGCGGGAGAAAGCGGTTCGGATTCTTTCCAAAGAGCAGAAGTCCGGCAATTGTGACTCCTTCCTCCACCATGATTTCTGTGTTCACAAGCAACTGTTGCCAAGCGCGCTCGTCCGCCAGAGCGGGCGTCTCTTGATGCCGAATTTGGCTGAAGTAGTCAAAAAGCCGACGCATATCTAGGTCCGCAATGGTCGCCCCGTTCATTGGTCTTAGCTCCGCGCGGAACTCGCCACGTTGCTGGAATAGCCGAGCTAGTTCCTCACGAGTGGCGGCTCGGCTCGTTGTTCCGACCCTGATGTAGAAGAGGTCACGATTGTTTTGCCAAACACTCTGGACGCCAGAACCGGGGACGACCCTCACAATAGCCACGTCTTTCCCTGGCTCGACATCCCGGACGACTTCGTAGAACGGGATAACTGCTGGCCGAATGTTGTTTCGACACACGTTCATGACCCACTCTTCCAGGTCGGGCCGGGTGATTCCAGAGACTGTGCCGTCATCCTCGACTCCAAGCAGAACGGAACCTCCCTCAAAATTGAGTAGGGCGACAAGCTCCTTTGCGAGGTCGTGAGTCTGGATGTCGTCCCGCTTGAACTCAATGCCTGAGTTCTCTCCGTTCCGTGTGGTGTCAAGTAATTCGAGTCGTGTCATGTTGTCCTCAGAAGCCGTACTTGAGTCGCCTCATTTCGAATGCAGTCTTTCCGCCTTCAAGGATTTCCTCGACGAGCTCGCGAACCGGCGTCGAGTCTATTGAGCCCATATGTTCCGGACGAATCCGCCCGGTCGCTGAGTCTGCTGAGCTGGTGGATAGAGCCAGGATGAGTTCCGCATCGCCAAGAACCGGGATGTTGGCGTTGTGGGTTGAGAATAGGAATTGCCGCCTTCGTTTCTCTCCCTTCATCGTTGGCACCACGCCGTCAGTAATGAACCTGTTGTCAAGGTCGTCCTCGGGTTGGTCAACGACCAACGGCGCTTCTGAGTCCAGTAGAAGCAGCAAGAGAACCGCCGTCGCCTTTTGTCCGGTTGAAAGCGCCTCAAGGGTGTGCCAACTTGGCGATTCTTTTTCCGGGGCCGTATTCAGTTCAATTTGGGTGGTGGCTGGCAAGTCCAACTCCTCAATGCGCATGAAGAGGTCTTGGTCTGCCGCTGCTAAGCGCTCTGAAGCCCCCACAGGAAAACCGTAGTGCTTGATTAGGGCGTCTTTACCCTCTCGGCACCGCTTCGCCAACTCGATGAGTGAGAGGTTCGCTTTGTCCGTTACCCTCTCAATCAGGGCGGCCATATTGCCTCCGACTTCGCGCAAGAGCTTCTCCAGCGGCTCCCTGTTCCCCATCATGGTGACTTGAACCTGAACTCGGTCTTTAAGCTTCTGAGAAACATTCTTGGCCGCCTTGTCGAGGGCGCGATATTCGTCGGATTGAAGGTTCAACCACTCGTCAAGCAGCTTCGTCCGACTCGCCTGATGAGCAGCGAGGTCCTTGATGAGGGTTGCCTTCTTTTCCTTGAGTGGGCGCAGCTCCTCAATTCTTCGCCGAAGCTTGATGAATTCTTCGCCGTCTACATTGGCCTTTTGCAGTTCGCGCAAGAGCCTTTCGTAGTCCTCATCGACCACCTTCCGACGCTCATCCCATTTCGCCTCAATGCTGCGGATTGCAGCCGTCGCCGTTTGAATCAAGTTGTCTAGATTTTGAGCTGCTTCCCGTGCCTGTTCAGAAAGAAGGTTGAGCACAGCGCGCCCCTCAGAAAGCAACGCTGCGTTGGGCATGTCTTCAAGCGCTTTTTCCGAGAGAAATGCCGTGTCGACGGGTAGTAGCTGGAGTAAGTTCTCTCTTGCCTCCTGGAATGGGGTCACCCGAGCCGACAAGGAGTCAAGAATCTTCTCCTCCCGAACGAGGAGGCTTTTTGCCTTAAGACGGTCTTCAAGTCCAGCGTCTTGGTACCTCTTAAGAGTCTCTTCCAGGCTGGGAAGGGCCGCGAGGCGCTCATCGACGGCCAGAATATCCCGCTTAACTTCGGAAATTCTGCGACGTGATTTCTCTAGCTCGATTCTGAGCCGCGCCTTCTGATTCTGACTGGAAGGGTCGCGCTCGACAAACCGTTCTAAGAGCATCGTGAGCTTCTCTTCACTCTTTGTAAGCTCGGAAATCTCGTGTTGCCCGAAGACTTCAACGCCAAGGACGACGTCCTGCGGAGTTAGGTTGAGAAGCTCTCCATCCGCATCTTTAACGACTGGTGGATTCGGAACCGTTCGCTCGATGGTGTAGACCCTTTCCGCCGGATGGTGAGAACGGACCAGCAAGGAAACCTTTGTGCCGCTACGCAATACGTGCTTGACCACGCCTTCATGGGCTCGGCGAGCTTCCTCACCAAGCGGCTCTAGCCCCAAGACGTAGCGCAAACTCTCAATGATTGTCGATTTCCCTGCGCCACGGCCTCCGATGAGGACGTTCAAACTCTCGTTGAAATGGACTCGGGTTCCATCCATGAAGCGCCCGCTTTCCCAGGCCATGGCAAGAAACTCGGCGTGAACGCCCGCTACGGGGTCACTGTTAAGACGAATTCGAGAATCTGGGTCAAGAAATGCCTGCCGGAGCGCCTCAACTGAGACGATGGACATCTTGATGAAGCAACTTGCGCTCGGCTTGGCAAGGTCTTCGGGACCATTCACATCCTTGGCGTTCACGACGGCAATGCGATGCTCGCGCTTGTGAGCCGAATCCCTGTTCTCCAAAATTGGCCGATGGCTTTCGATTGCATCGGAGACCGGCCCGGGGATGGCGCAGGCAAGTAGGTACTCAGAGGTCCATGCTTTGACCCTCGTTTGGCCCGACAAAGTCTTGAGCAAACCGCCGTCCGACGACACGTGCGCGGCGATTCCAACGGCTTCCCATTCTTCCCTAATGCATCGCAGCAGTTCACCTGTATCTACCTGCTCGCCAATGGGGGACTCCGTGGCGAGGTCTTTCACCCCACACCGTCCGATTGCCAGCTCGATGGACTTCGTGTCCTTATCTGAGTCAAAGATGCACAAGATATGCACCCCGTCCTTGGTGACGGCTTCAAATCCTGGCAAGGCGACAATGCTGGCGGCCCTGGCCGCTTCGAGTAGTGAGTGTGATTCGCTGAGCCGGAAGTGGTCGGTAACGGCAATGACCTCAATTCCTTGTGCCTTGCAGGCTGCGACTATCGCCGCGTTGTATTCGGCCTCCGTCGAGTAGTTGGTCTTCTTTGAGTGCCTTTGAAGGTACGCAAACGGGTTCACCTGCAAAGCACACTTATAGAATCGCGCTCCGCTCGGTTGCGACAATGCCTCCAACAGCGGTTTCGATGCAGTGAGATGGGTTGCTTTCATTTGTCTTTGGCGAAACCGCCCCCGGCCGGTTTTGAGTAGAGCACAGACCGTAGGTCTGCTTCAGCCTCAAGTTCGTGTCGCTCCAAAAATTCGGTCGCGGCCCGCCTGACAACCCAAGCCAAGGAGACTTCGAGTCGGTCGGCAATGCTTTGCAGGCGACACGAGTCTGGCTGGCTTATGGAAAAGGAGAGCCTAACCTGAGGGATATCGCCTTTACGCTTCGCCATTCCGATGCACCGTACAGTATTATGATGCATCTTACTGGGGTCGCGCCCGCTTCACTCAGGCACCTGCGCCCCGAATTTTGCACGGCAGCCTCGCTCCGTCTCCCATCGCAAAAGCGCTTCCTAAGCGGCGTCCGCACGTCTCGCATTCGGCCTTCGAGAGGTGCCCTACTGAAAAGAACTGCCTCTTCGTAAGCTCATGCCGCTGAGATGCGAGTTGGACCCCATCGTCAAAAAGCCCGGTGAACATCATTAGAAAGTCGTTCGCTGCCTGGGCTCCCGACAAGACATTGAGCGTGATGACGCTCGGTTCGGCGAGCTCTTCCTCGTCGGAGTCCGTATAGTTCTGCTCTCGTCGCTGGGAGTCTGAAAGCGTTTCGAGGCGAAGCTTCTCGGCCGGCACGAGCCCGCAACATTCTAAGCAACCTCCCTTTGCCGCTGGTATGACCACCCGATACTCGGCCCGAACAGAATCGACTGCCTTCGTTTGCTTGTCCACTGATACCCTTGCCCCTACGTGAAACCCAGGAATCAAATATTGGTGAACTAGCCGGTTGAAAACTTGTCGGCTCGCGTAGGTGTCTCCGGCAAGGAATATTGCGTCGCAGTCCGTGAGCTTGAGGGCGATTTCCTCAAACGTCACGTCGTCGAAAACTGGCTGGCAGTCAATGTCCGGGTTTGCTTGCTTGGCGACCCTCTTTGCCACTTCGACTTTGGGGCGCTTTGCCGCCACGTCCTTGGCCGTGCTGCCGACAATCCGTGGGCGGTTGTGTTTCTTTACAATGTCTGGGTCAACTGAGACGATGCTTCCGACTCCAAGCCTGGATAGCCATTCGTTCTGGAGGGAGCCGCCGCCGCCAAGACCGATGATTCCAACCTTTAGGTTCTTGAGAATTGCTTGACCCGTCTGGCCAAGCATTCGTAGCTGCCTGTCGTACATCGAGTCTTCGGTACCTCGCGGTCGCTTTGACGGGTGGCTAAAAACGTCGTTCACTCGCGTGCCCAAGACGGTCAGCTTGTCCATCACCAGGAACTTTCCCTTCACAAGAACCCTTCCCGCTGCCGACCGCTTGCCAAGCACGATAGCTCCGACTGGATTTCCCTTCACAAGTTCTTGTAGGCTTGGATAGGCTCGCTCATGAGACTGTAGGTCGTTGCGAGAGAACTCAACCGCCTGGTCTGCGCCGTGGTTGTGGACCGAGATGTATGCAAGGCCATTCTCAGCGCAGTACATCGCCCATTTGGAAATGAACCGAGCCGAGAATTCCCGATACCCTCGTCTTGACTCGATAAAGTCGATGCCATCTTTGGCTAATACAACTTTCCTCACAAGAAGGCGCAAGCCCTTCGCGCTTTTGGATACCCCGCAAAGGAGGATTGCGCCGTGCTCGTCGCGGTCGCCTGGAAAGACATGCTTGAGCAACGCCTTGTAATCAGATTCGACCATGCGAACGGTCAACGAGTTCTTAGCCATTCGAGCACCTTCCCCAGCTTGATTGAAGCCGTGTCACGGGTTTTGTCCCACGCGTTCGTCCTTCTTGAAACCTGAACCGCCTGCAAGGTTCCCCAGGGCGTCATCGGACCTGAGAGGCCCTCGCCAAGCTGAGCACCGTCAACCCTCACGACGTCTGGGCGAATGAAGTGTGGATAGACGTCTATTTCAGGATGCTGATAAGTCAAGCGGAAACCAACCCATGACTCTCTTGGTGAAAAGGCGGGGCCGATGTCGAAACCAGACACCGTCACGTTCGCTCCTCCCTCGCCATCCTCGGTGTGGGTCACCTCGTTATCCGGGAAGGCGGCCTGGAGTTCATCCAGGGCCGCCTTCACCAACGGCGTGAGATTGCTCACGAGCAGTGGTCCGGGGTTACCGCCGAAAATTTGAGGCCGGGACGCAGTGACACGACCTTGGAATCCTCGACTGGGTCTTGGTGCCCATTCTTAAGGACACGGAACAGGCAGAAGTCGAGCTGGATGTTCACGCCTTGGCTGATGGCAGCCTGCTTGATTCCCAACCCACTTACTCGGCGGTGGGCAAAGCTCACCTTGTGGTGGTTCACCTCGACGACGATATGGAGCTTCTTAGCCTGCTCCTCGGCTTTTTCTTGAACGGTAGAAGTGCTCATATTCGTAATCGGGACGTGAGCCTCCTCACTCCCACTCTCTATGACGAACATGCCGCTTCCACGGTTCCACCAATACGCGCCTATTTTTTTATTCGTTGCCTGTACAAACTTTGTTGCCACCGGCAACTTTTCTGGAAGGATGTGCGTCTAACATACTGAAGCGTATGAGTGGGCCAAGCGACACAGGAATCGAGACCGTCTATCAGGAAGCCGGTCTCCGTATCCAACGGGCACGAAGAAGGCTCAATCTGACCCAGGCTGCCCTCGCCGAAAAGGTCTCGCTCTCCCGAACGTCCATCGCAAACATTGAACGGGGTGAGCAGCGATTCATGCTCCATTGCCTGTTCGAATTCGCCTCCGCGTTGCGCGTCCCGGTAGAACAGCTCGTCCCTGCCGCCCAAAGTCCCGTAGAAGAGCGAGTCGAAGCCGCAATCGGAACGATAGCCGACAGGCAAGCCGCTGACTTTATTAAGGCAGGTTTAGTCAAAGCAAAGGTGATTCAACATGGAACCAAGTAGCACACGTCTTCACGTGCGCAAGAAGCAAATTCGTAGTGTAGTCGCACGCCTCATGGAAGAGCACAGTCTGGCGTCGGCTCCGGTAGACGTGGAGGTGCTCGCTGGAAAGCTTGGCGCCCGCGTCATGAAAGTCGAGACGGATGACGACGAACTGAGTGGGTTTCTCTATCGAGACCCGCAAAGCGGTCAAGCCGTCATTGGAATCAATAAGAGCCATAGCCCGACTCGACAGAGGTTCACCCTCGCACACGAGATTGGGCATTTGGTGCTGCACTCCTTCGATGACCTGCACTATGACCGGAAGGGATATGGTTCCGAGTTTGGCCGAGTGAGAAAGCGGGACGCCAGTTCTTCCACGGGAGAAAACCGTGATGAAGTAGAGGCGAATTTCTTTGCGGCGGAGCTTCTCATGCCGGAAGGTCTCCTCTCCCACGAACTGGAGTCTCGCGGAATGCATGATTTCTTGGAGTCGGATTTCGATTCTGCTGTTAAGCTCTTGGCCAAGCAATTCAAGGTGAGCCCGCAATCGCTGACCGTTCGCCTCGTCCAGCTCGGCATACTAAGTGCCGACTAGAATCGTATTCTCTCGATGTCGTCGAGGGTGGCCCGGTGGTTCCTGCGGTCGTAGAGTTTCGTCGTCCGGCTGTCTGCATGACCCGCAATCCACTGAGCCATCTCAAGATTGCCGCCGTTCTCAAGATAGTTGGTGATTCCCGTCGCTCTGAAGCTGTGGCAAGAGAATCGGCCCGCAAGTTCTGCGTCTCGAACCCTGCGCTGAATCATCTGATAGGCGTCGGTCCGGTTGATGGGCTTGTCGGAGAGTTTGCCAGTTCGACCGATGGCGCTCCGGAAGAGCACGCTGTTCAGCTCCTTCTCAATTCCGGCCGCTTTGATGTACGCGTCGAGATACTCCTCAAGCGTGTGGTGGCAAGGAATCTCTCTCTCCTTTCCTCCTTTCTCGTTGAGCCGGATAACCGTGCGCCTTCCCACCGCCATGACGTCTTTCACGCGAAGCGAGACGACGGCCTCGACACGAGCGAAAGTGAAGGCCATGACTCCAATAAGCGCTCGGTCTCGAAGGCCGACAATCGAATCAGTGTCAAAGCTCTCGAAGAGCTGGTGCATTTCCTCCGGAGTGAATGCCGGCGTCTTGCCCTCGGAGCGCGAGAATCTCGGCGTCTTCACCTCTCGCACCGGGTTCCTGTCGAGGACTCCCTTCTCGACGAACCATGAGAAGAGCATCCGAAGAGCTGAAAAGTGCCGCTTGATGCTCGGGTTTGAGAGCTCGCGCGAAACCTCCTCTCTATAGGCCGCAAGATGGATGCTCGTGATTCCTTCAAGCCGAAAGCTCCGCTCGTCGCACCACTGGGCAAACCTGGCCACGTCGCGCATGTAGGCTGCGCGGGTGTTCGCGTTTGGAATTGTGACGGCGAAGAATTCCAGAAAAGCCCTCTGTGCCTCTGTGGGCGCGTTTGCGAAAAGGGCGGGCATCAGATGACCCCCCGAAACTGGGCTGCTCGCCCGCACTGGCAGTAGAAGTTTGTCTCCGTCCATGGCTCCTCTCTACGGACGAGTGTGGCACACAAGAAGCCTCACATAAAAGGGGTTATGTGTGGCTACTGTGAGATGGGATGAAGGGCTCACCAGAGCCCGTTCTCTTTCATCGAGTGGAAAGCTGTGTCGGTGATAATCACGTGGTCGAGCAGGGAGATTCCGAGCAGCTCGCCTGCCTCTTTGAGCTTCTTTGTGGTGCGCACGTCTTCCTCGCTCGGAGTGGTGTTGCCAGAAGGGTGATTGTGACAAAGGACCAGTGCAATTGCCCCGCAGGAGATAGCTCGCTGGAAAACTTCGCGGGGATGAACTAGCGTGCTGTTGGCCGTGCCGATGGACACGACGGAGAAACTTACCACGGCGTGGGAGCCGCTCAGGTACAGCGCGACCATGTGTTCGCGGCTGTTGTCTGTGAGGACCTTCCTGACGAAGGTCGCGACATCCTGCGGGCTCCGGACGTCGAATCGCTCCTCTGAGGTTTGATGGTAGCTGATTCGAACTTCGCGGACAAAGACGTCTCGGAAAGTCATGGCACTTCCTTTGAAAGGTCCCCTGGCCACCCGTGCGAATGAATTTCGCCGAACGGTTTGAGGAGTTTTTGTTCTCACCGGCGGCTGGAACAAAAACTCGGCAAACGAGGGAGGCATCGTTCGTTGTCGTGGAACCTTGCCAAGGAACGGCCATATCAGACGGTGTGGTCGCAATCGAGGTCAGCAACCACGAGGGAGAGAAACCGGCAGTAAAATAGTGGGATGGGCGGTCTCAATGCCGAACTCGTAAGACACGTGCCTTCTCCAGAGGGGCCTCAGGCCGATGTGCATCTCGTCGAACCAAACGGAGAAAAGCATTTGGTTCGGTGCCTGGTGAAGCCGACGGGAACTGACCTCGGGGGCGATGGCGAGGTTCTCGCCTATCTCAATGACCGGTATGGGCCGTCGACGGTCGTTCAATCGGCACGGCAAGTTACCCTTAACCTGTAACGGGCGTCTCGATTTACACGTATAAAGTGGTGCTGCCCGATTTGTGGGGTGGTGCGGGATTATCCAGCTCCATGACTTCTTGATTGTCATTGTAGCAACGCTTGCGTTGCGACTTGTCCGAGATAATGGAGGTGCACTTATGGGCAATGATTCCGACGGGTTCGATTCCCAACCGAAAGAGAAAAAGCCGCTTGCGGCCGTCAAAGTAGCGAAGGATATCCTTCGTGACGCCTTGATTCACTACGGAGCTGGTTTGCTCGCCCTCCCCTTTGGGTCTCGCTAGTTGCACCGAGGCCCGCCAATTCTCTTCCTTGGCTTAACTCCATTTCCCTTGAAAGGGTAAGCGTCCGAATCTGGTGGCTGCCAAACAAAGTCAAGGACGCCGAAGGCGCTTGTATCATCCTTGACTTTGTCTGGGCAATGCCACAGCATAGTCCAATGCCCTTCGGGGGAAGATGTTCGAGCCCTTCACATTTCTGGTGCCGTGTCCATCCCGGTTTCCTCAAATGGCATGTCCATCGCGGGTTCTTGCTGCAAGCCGGAGAAATACTCTTTGGACAAATCAAATGTATGAGGCTGTTCCAGCGTTTGCCCTAGGTCCGGCGCAGCCTCGTCGATTCCAAACGACTCAATTAGCTCCTGAGTCTCGTTCAAATCGAGTTCATCCCACGTCGCCGTAATGACGCGCTGCTGTTCGTCCGGGTAAGCCTGCCTAGCCTTCTCTAGGTCATCCCGGTTAAGGTCGCCCGAACGTTCGAGTTGCCGCCACTGTGGGCTCGGCTGCATTAGCATTTCGTCCGTGACGTCGAGCTTATATACTTGGTCGTCAGCGTCGACGCCATACCAATCTGCGTCATCAACACCTATTTCGAGCGTGTCGGCGACTTCCTTTATCGCGGCGGCCATGATGCCTGGGCTGCGTAGCGAGTAGCCAGAATTGTCCTCTCGCTCCTCTATCATGAGCTTCGGCTTCTCGTCACCTGTTGTATCGACCGCTCCAGACACCCAGATACCCGTCGTGTTGGGCAGCCCCGGTGACTTGACGTCCCACTTCCGATAACCACGCTCCCAATTGCTCACCGCTTAGCTGTCACCCCGCTGCTGCCTCTGGCGAAGTCTCGCCAAAATGCCCATGGCTCTTGGCTTCGGCTCCTCAGTTGCCTCATCCGAAGACGATTCAAGTGACTCCTGCGGGAGTACCGGCGCTAGAGGTTGAGTACGGCTTTGCCTGGCCCGCTCCTGCCGTCGCCAAGCCTTGTCTTCCTCCCGAAATTTCAAGTCGTCCTCTTGGCTCTTTCTCAGTTCCTCCTGCTTCAAAGTGCCTTCGAGGAGCAAGTCGCGGAATGGAGCTTCGAAGCCAAGTCGTTTCCAATCTCCTTCATCCCACGGCTCAAGGTAGTAGTCGGATGCTGGCCTTGAGGAGAATTTCGACAGCCAGTCGTCGCCTAGGTCCGGAGTAGCCGTCTGTTTCGCAATCTTAAAGCTAATTTCGTCCAAGAACTCGGCGTCGGGCTTGCCCTCCGGCCTGCTGTCCGGGCCACGGACAAAGCCGACAACTGCCTTCGCCTGCACTGGCGTATCCAGGTAGAGAAATGCCTCTGTGTAGAGCCGGGGCCGCTCTTCCTCGCCCCGACCAATATCCATATTGAGCCGATTGTCCGTATCGCTCTGCATCGCGATGCTACGGCTCCGCGACTCGGCCAAGCGGCGACCGAAGAGGTCGCTAGCCCAGTCAGCCGTCGAGGGACTGTTCACTCGCAAGACCGCGATGTTATTGCACTGGGCGCAAATTTCGTTCGCGACTTCGGACCCGTACACGTCACGCAAGCCGTCGATGTCCTGGAAACCGAGAACGATACAGGCTCCCTTTGACCGGCCCTTGGTGAGGAGCCTACTCAAACCATCGAGGCGTCCTGCCTCTCGCACCTCGTCCAAGAAGAACCACACTTGCCGATTGCCGACCTTTCTGTCCGACTGTGTTTGCTCCTCCCTGGCGAGAACCAATTCTGTCGCGCGTTTAAATATGGCTTGGTTGACCGCGTCCAGGGCCGCACGCGCGGCCTCGTCGTTGCCAAGTACGAGAACCTCTTCAGAGTCACGATTTGCCCAATCCGCAAGAGAGAATTTGGCCGATGAATTGGTTGCCGGGGCTACTCGATGCCACACGGCCGCAATCGGTTCGTAGATAGCAAGCTTGGCGTTAATGCTTGCGCGAATGTTGCTGTTGGTTCGTGGGTCGCCGTTGAGGTAACTCCCTCGAAGCCGTTGAACCACCGGAAACGGCTTGCCGCTTCTGGCCTTGTCAAATTCAAAAAGGAAGTTGAGATACGGCTCGTAGAGCATGGCAAGCACCACGTCCCGAAAAGTCCATGCCTTAGGATTTGGCACACACTCCATAAGGACCATGATGACGCCCGCGAGAATATCCCGCACCGCGTTCGTAAAGAATGTCTCGCCTCCCGATTCCGAGGCTCCGTCGGGCACAAGGATGGTTGCAAGTTGACGGGCGGCAACAGGGCTATCGATGTCGGCTGCCATGTCCCAAGCGCAACACCGCTTGTCGAAGGGATTGAGTAGCCGTACTGGTGCCTTGCCGGACGCGACGGCCTCAGCCGAACACTGATTAAGGCTATAGAGCAGGGGAACGATTTCCTGCTTAGGGTCATAGACGAGAGCCTGGCGCGTCACCCCTGGTTGCATGGCACTCGCCATGAGATTATTAATAATCGTGGTCTTTCCGGAGCCACTGGCCCCGACGACGAGGAAGTGCTCGGTTCCGTGCCTACG
>Ga0164294_10003994_pt1 | contig 12988 bp, 7 predicted proteins | sample GEODES005metaG_FD_111479 | JGI IMG/M metagenome (GOLD analysis project Ga0164294, IMG submission 111479) | Oligotrophic lake water microbial communities from Sparkling Lake, Wisconsin, USA - GEODES005 metaG | ecosystem: Environmental > Aquatic > Freshwater > Lake | place: USA: Sparkling Lake... | reverse complement strand
CCCTATCATTCTCGAGATCGACCGATGATTTTTGCTCCGGATTGAAAGAGCTCTGACAGTATACCGTATTGAAACGGTATACCACATGAGCTTACCTCCATCTACAACCACCCGCTCCGACTTCACCGTCTCCCGTCTCCGGCAAGAAATCCTCGATGGTGAAATACATCCCGGTCATCTCCTCGCCGAGTCAGCCGTTGCGCAACGGCTTGGCGTCAGTCGCGTGCCGGTGCGGGAGGCTTTGTTCACCCTGGAGCGCGAGGGGTTGGTGGAGTTCAGCGACACGGGTCGGGCTTATGTCAAACACCTGACGCCGCATGATTTTGAAGAGCTGTATGTGCTGCGGCTCGCACTGGAACCCGTGGCGGCGCGACTGGCTGCACCGGCCTTGCGCGAAGACTGCTCGCGTCTTGAGAAAAATATCAAGGCCACGAGCAAGGCCACCACGTTGCTTCAAGTCACGCAATTGGATCTCGATTTCCATGAGATCATTCTGGAGGCATCGGGGAATGCACGACTGCTCAAGCTTTGGCATTCGCTGCGCAGTGAATTGGAACTTTGGCTGGGGCGGCTGCATCGCTCGAAGCAACTTCAGACACGCGGCACGCGTGCAGAGACCGTGAGCAGTCACCAAGGTGTGGTGGAGGCATTTAAGACCAAGTCTCCCACCGAGTGCGAACGGCTTATGCGTCAGCACATCCTGAGCTGGCGTGAATGGCTGCCTACCGTGGAGGTGCAGGGATGAACTCATACTTTGTTTCTGTGAATATGAAATGTCTAACTTCGCTCCTGCTGGTCGCGTCGTTGGCCGCGCCGGCCTATGCCGATCAAAAGCAGGTCTTCGAGCAAACCATTCAGCCTGTGCTGAAACAGTATTGCCTGGACTGTCACTCGACGAAGAAGCAGAAGGGCGATCTCGATCTCGAGCGCTTCAGATCACTCGACCTGGTGAGGCGTGACCCCGTCGTGTGGGAGCATTCGCTGGATCAGATCCGCGACAAAGAGATGCCGCCGAAGGGCAAGCCCAAGCCGTCACCTGAGCAGACAAAGCTGCTCACCGACTGGATGCAGGGCACGCTGGATGACATCGCGCTCGCCAGCGCGGGAGATCCGGGGCCGGTGGTGTTGCGGCGTCTGTCAAACATGGAATACACTTACACGGTGCGTGATCTCACCGGCGTGGAGTCGCTCGATCCGGCGAAGGAGTTCCCCGTCGATGGCGCGGCTGGGGAAGGCTTCACCAATGTAGGCGCGGCACTCGTCATGTCGCCTGCGTTGCTTACGAAGTATCTTGATGCCGCGAAGGATGTCGCGAGCCACGCGGTGCTCACGCCGACAGGCATTCGGTTTTCTGCTGGCACGTCATCACGTGACTGGACTGACGAGACGCTGGCGAGGATTCGCGAGTTCTATGCTGAGTTCAGTGATACGACCGAGCAATCCGTCGCGGTCATTGGCGCTGAAAAAGTCAGTAACAAGGGAGGTCGGCTGCCGATCGAAAAGTATCTGGCGGCAACTTCGCAGGAACGTGCAGCCCTCGCCAGTGGCTCGAAGAAGATCGCCGATGTCGCGCGCGAGCGTCGCTTGAGCGCGAAGTATCTCGGGCTGCTGTGGGCCATGTTGCAGGACAAAAAACCCTCTGCGCTGCTCGATCCGTTGCGCGCGAAATGGCGCGAAGGCAGTCTGGCAGTGGCTGACATCGAAGCTTGGCAGCAGGCGCTGTGGCGCTTCACTAATATTGGACATCTGGGTAAGCTAGGCGGCCCGAAATCCTGGCTGGAACCGGTGACACCGCTCGCGGCGAAGCATGAGTTGCGGATGAAGTTGCAGCCTCCATCGGACGGCGGCGATCTCACGCTGTATCTCACCACCAGCGACGCGGGGGATGGAAACGCGAACGATTTTGCCCTCTGGGAAAAAGCGCGACTCATCACGCCGGGACATGGCGAACTGCTCCTGCGCGATGTGCGCTCGGTCGTGCAACAGATGATGCGACACCGCGATGCAGTGACAGAAAGCGTGGTGAGATGTCTCGCTGCAGCGAACGAGGCGGCGAGTGCGGATGGCCGTCCTGACCTCCTCGCGCTTGCACAGAAGCACAACGTCGATGGCAAAGTGCTCGCGGGTTGGCTGAACTATCTCGGCATTGGCACTGCGGGCGAAGTGAAATTGGAACCGTTGCTCGTGAAGAAATCGGAGCTCTCCCCGGCCTATGAGTTCATCAAAGGCTGGACCGGCGACAATGCTCTCAGCGTGCTGGCGAACTCCTCGGATGCCACGGTGAAAATTCCTGGCACGATGCTGCCGCACAGCGTGGCCACGCATCCCTCGCCGAAGCTTGCATCGGTCATCGCGTGGCGCAGTCCGGTCACCGGCACGCTGCGAGTGAGCGGCAAAGTCCAGGACGGGCACACGGTGTGCGGCAACGGCATCACCTATGCGCTGGAACTGCGGCGCGGCCAGACGCGCGAGGTGCTCGCCGCCGGTGAAAGCAAGGGCTCGACGGTGATCCCGATGGGACCGTTTGAAAACGTGCGAGTGATGACTGGCGATGTGATCGCGCTGGTCATCGATCCGCGCGATGGCGACCACAGCTGCGATCACACGACGGTGAATCTGACCCTGAACGATGGCAAAACCGAGTGGGATCTCGCGAAGGATGTTTCGCCGGACATCCTGGCTGGCAATCCGCACGCCGACCGTCACGGCAACAAAGCGGTGTGGCATTTCCTGAGTCAAGCAGCGGCGGGAGCAGCATCGTCCGTCATCCCCAGTGATTCGCTGTTGTCGAAATGGCAGAAAGCGAAGGACACCGACGAGCGGGCGCGAATCGCTGCACAAGTGCAGCAGTCGCTTCAGCAAGACGCCGCAACCGCGAAGGCGAGTCCGACCGATCGCGAACTGCGCAACCAGCTTCTCTCGTTCAACGGACCACTGCTCGCCAACGCATGGCGCTCGGTGAAAGCGCAGGCCGGAAATGGACCGGCGTCGCCTTACGGGCTCGACCCTGCGATGTTCGGCAAGCATCCCAAAGGCGGCGAGGTTGCCGCGACGAGCCTCTGCGTGCACGCACCGTCAGTCATTGAATTGAGACTCCCCGCATCGCTGCTGGCGGGCGCTGAACTGGTGACCACTGGCCGCTTGAATCCCACCAGTGGCGGGGAAGGCAGTGTGCAAATGCGGGCGCTCACCACGAAGCCAGCTGCGTCATCAGGATTGCAAGCCACGGCGGCAAGTTCGGCCAAGGAAGGCGGCGCATGGAACTCCAGCAAGCCCCCGGTGATTTTCGATTCGCCGATCCTGGTGCAAGATGGAAGCGCCGCACGTCAGCGTCTCGAAAGGGCCTTCGATGACTTCCGCGCCCTGTTCCCCGCCGCGCTGTGCTATACGAAGATCGTTCCTGCCGATGAGGTGGTGACGCTGACACTGTTCCATCGCGAGGACGAGCAACTCAGGCGATTGATCCTCGATGAAGAGCAAACGGCCGAGTTGGACCGCCTCTGGGAAGAGCTGCATTTTGTCAGCGAAGATGCGCTGACGCTCGTCGATGCCTTTGAACAGATCTGGCAATACTCCACGCAAGACGGCCCCAATGCGCCCAATGGTGACAAACGACTGGAGCCTCTGCGCGAGCCGATCATGCGCGGCGCAGAGACTTTCAAGAAGCTGAAGATCGAGTATGAACCACGGCAAGTGCAGGCCGTGCTCGACTTTGCTCCGAGAGCATGGCGGCGGCCGCTGACCGATAGGGAACAGAACGAACTCCGCTCGATTTACGGTCAGCTCCGCAAACAAGACCTGCCGCATACCACGGCCATGCGCCTGATGCTCACGCGAGTGCTAACGTCACCCGCGTTTCTGTATCGCGGCGAAAAAGCCACGCCGGGGCCCAAGGCCTCGCCAGTGAACGATTGGGAGATCGCCACACGCCTGAGCTACTTCCTCTGGTCCTCCGCTCCCGATGCCGAACTCACAAAGCTAGCCACTTCCGGCAAACTCCACGATCCAGAAGTGCTCGCCGCTCAAGTGAAGCGCATGATGAAGGACGAGCGCATCCGCCGCCTCGCCACCGAGTTTGGCTGCCAATACCTGCACGTCCGCGAAGTCGCCGAGGTGGATGAAAAGAGCGAGCGCCACTTCCCCACCTTCGTGAATGTGCGCGAGTCCATGCAGGAAGAAGTGACACGCTTCTTCATCGACCTGTTTCAGAATGATCGCAGCGTTCTCTCGCTGCTCGATGCGGATTACACGTTCGTGAATGTGGAGTTGGCAGCACATTACGGAATGAAGGCAGAAGAATGGGGGCAGAAGAATACTTCTGTTCCTCATTCTCCTGCCCCCATTCTCCTGCCTACTTCAGCTTGGCATCGGGTGGATCACATCCGCTCTCAAGGCCGTGGCGGCATCCTCGGTTTCGCTGCCACACTCGCGAAGCAAGCCGGAGCCTCGCGCACTAGCGGCATCTTGCGCGGGGCTTGGCTCTGCGAAGTGGTGCTTGGCGAGAAGCTTCCCGTTCCACCCAAAGGCGTTCCCATTCTCCCCGAGCAACCTCCCGAAGGTCTCACCGAACGCCAACTCGTCGAGAAGCATAGCACCGATGCCAACTGCGCTAGCTGTCACCGCCGCATCGATCCCTTCGGCTTTGCCCTTGAAGGCTTCGACGCGATCGGACGCGCTCGCAAAGCCGACACGAAAGTCATTTTGCCAGACGGCTCCCGTGTCGATGGCCTTGACGGCCTGCGCAGTTACCTGCTCGAAAACCGCAGCGATGATTTCCTCCGTCAGTTCTGCCGCAAGCTGGTCGGCTACGCCCTCGGACGCAGCGTGCAACTCTCAGATAAGCCGCTGATCGCTTCCATGCTCACCCAGCTCAAAACGGGCGATCACAACGTCGGTGCCGCCATCGAGTTGATCGTCCGCAGCCCGCAGTTCCGCGAAGTGCGCGGTAAAGATTACGTCGTCCATAACTAACCAACCTCAGACTCATGAAAACCCATCGATTCAACCGTCGTGCCTTCCTTCGCGGGACAGGCGTCTCCATGGCCTTGCCCTGGCTGGAGTCATACAATGTCTGGGGCGATGAGCCCAAGAGGAACAAGCCTGCCAGCGAGGCACCGGTGCGTCTTTGCGTGACCTTCTCCGGCAACGGCTTCCAATCAAAGGAATGGTGGGCCAAGGGCGAAGGCAAGGCGATGGAGCTTGGCCGCGTGCTCGCGCCGTTGAACGAGCTTAAAGAGAAGCTGCTCTTCGTGCGTGGCCTCTATCATGAGGAAGCGCGCAAAGGCAACATTCACAGCTCGCAGACAGGCAACATGCTCTCCGGCTCTCCCATCGCGAGTGGTGGCGAGATTCGCAGCGGCACGAGCTTCGATCAAATGCTCGCTCAGTCCTACGGACGCAGCACGAAGGTGCCGAGCCTTGTTTTGGCCTGTGAGAAGTCGAATCCATCGGTGCATAAGAACTACTCGATGCTCTATAGCTCGCACATTTCGTGGTCATCGCCGACCACGCCGACGCCGCTGGAGCTTTACCCGGCGCTGGCATTTGATCGGCTTTTCAAAGATGATGCCTCGCCTGCGGATAAGAGCGTGCTGGATGCCGTTTGGGCCGATGCTCAGGATTTGCGGCGCGGCATCAGCAGCAGCGATCAGCGCAAGCTTGACGAGTATCTCGACAGCGTGCGCGAGGTGGAGAAGCGCATCGAGAACGCGGGCAAACGCGGTGAACTGCAAGGCTGGCGACCCACGCTCGACAAACCAAACATGCAGCGCCCTGCAGACGGCATCCCGCAGGACATCGCGGAGCACATGAAGCTCATGTGCGACATCCTCGTGCTCGGTTTCCAGACCGACACCACGCGCATCACCACGTTGAAGCTCAACAACGACCACAGCGCCCTGCGCTTCCCGAACCTGCCGAGCATCCAGCAGCCAGGCCACGGCATTGATTACATGATCCATCACCTCCTTAGCCACAGCGATGGCGAGGACTTCCTCAAGGTGAACCAGCTCTTCATGGAGCAACTCGCCTACCTCGCACGAAAGCTCGACGCCATCCAGGAAGGCCCGCGGACGCTTCTCGACAACACCATGCTCATGCACTGCTCCAGCATGATGGCCGGAGCCAAGCACGACAACGATCAGCTCCCCATCATCGTCCTCGGCGGCGCAGGCGGACGACTCAAAGGCGGACGTGCCCTCGACTACAAAGACAAACCCGACCGCCAACTCTGCCGCCTCTTCATGTCGATGATGGACAAGATGGAAGTGCGCCCGAAGACCTTCGGCGATGCGAAACTCATGCTGGAGGAAGTGTGATCATGCTAACATTCAGGCGGTCACTTTTTCTTCTCGCTCTGGTGTGCCAAGCCGCGCCAGCCGCCGATGCTGCGCCATCGAAAAAGCCCAACGTCCTCTTCGTGGTCTTCGACGATCTCAACAACCGCCTGGGTTGCTATGGCGATCCGGTGGCGAAGTCGCCGAACCTCGACCGACTGGCGGCTCGTGGCACGGTGTTCACGCGGAACTTTTGCCAGCAGCCGATCTGCGGTCCATCACGCGCTTCGTTCATGAGCGGGCGCAGGCCGGACTCGCTCGGCATTTGGAGCATGAAGAAGTATCTTTACGATCTGCATCCGTATGCGGTGACGATGCCGCAGTGGTTCATGCAGCACGGCTACACGGCCATGAGCATTGGCAAGGTGCTTGGAGGATATGGCAAGGAAGCAGACTTCAAGACGCTGAGCGTGCCGGATCGGCGCACCGGCGGCAAAACGAAGGATGAGTTTGCGTTGCCAAATGGAGGTGCTTTGCCGCCAAACCTCGCGAAGGATCTGCTCTGTGAGAATCGCGATGTGCCCGACGAAGCATGCTTTGACAACGTGTCGGCAAGTCTCGCGATCACCGAGTTGCGTGCGCTCGCGAAGAAGCCGGAGCCGTTCTTTCTCGCGTTGGGCATCTTCAAGCCTCACTCTCCTTACAAGGTGCCGAAGCGCTACTGGGACATGTATCGCCGAGAGGACATTCCGGCCATCGAGCCGCCCGCACGGCCTCGCAACGCGCCCGAGATCGCCTTTCACGCGAATCACGAAATCCTCGGCGAACCGACTGCCCACCGCACGCTCGATGAGGAAGCGAAGCGCGAGATCCGCCACGGCTACTATGCGGCGATGAGCTTCGCCGATGCGCAGTTTGGCCGTGTGCTGGATGCTCTCGATGAACTGAAGCTCCGTGACAACACCATCGTCGTCATCATTGGCGACAACGGCTTCCATCTGGGCGAGCACGATGTCTGGGGAAAGATGACTTTGTTCGGGTGGGACGCGCGAGTGCCGCTCATCATCAGCGCTCCAGGTGTCGGAAAGGGCGGCGCGAAAACGAGCGCCATCAGCGAGTTGATCGACATCTTTCCGACGCTCACGGACCTCAGTGGTCTTCCCTCTCCGGGTCAGCTCGACGGCACTAGCCTCGTGCCTGTGCTCAAGGACGCCAGCTCCTCCGTGAAATCCGCCGCGCTCACGCAGCATCCACGCCCCGCGCTTTACTGGGGCGGCGGACCGCAGGCCTTGCCGCAGGTGATGGGCTACGCGCTCAAAACCGACCGCTGGAGCTACCATGAGTGGCGCGATTTCAAAACCGGTCACGTTGTCGGCCAGGAACTTTACGATCAGCAAACTTACCCGCTAGAAACCGTGAATATCGCCGGAACCGTCGAGGCTGCGGCACAGATTCCAGCGCTTGCTGAGCAACTCCGATCAATGACGACAAAAAGATGGGAGACAGAAAAATGAAGAACAGAAATCCATTTTTCTGTCTCCCATCTTTTTGTCGCACCGTCTTCATCGCGCTGCTGCTGCTTGCTCCGATGACTGGAGTGCACGCTGATGCATCAGTGAAGAAGCTCAACGTCCTCTTCATCATCTCAGACGACCTCAAGCCGCTACTCGGCTGTTACGGCACGTCGTGGATTCAGTCACCGAACCTCGACCGACTGGCGGCGAAGGGAACGGTCTTCACGGCGAATTACTGCCAGGTGGCGTTCTGTGCGCCGACGCGGTTCAGCCTGCTCACTGGTTTGCGACCGGACAGCACCGGCGTGTATCTCAATCCGGATCAGTCGCAGGACCTGCTCCGCACCCGCCTGCCGGAGGTGGTGACGCTGCCGCAGCAGTTCAAGAACCATGGCTACGTCACGCATCCGCTGCACAAGGTCTTTGATGGCCGCACCGTGGATCAGGGGCACGACGCGGCTTCCTGGACGGTGCCCTACGGTCCCTGGGAAATGGCTCCTGGCGAGAAGCCCGCGCCGGGAGGTTATCAGGACCCCGCGACGAAAACCCGGCTTGCCGACGCCCTGAAGCAAGGCAAGCCAGCCGCAGGCCCCGGGACGGAGGCGTGCGACATCGCTGACAACGCCTACCACGACGGCGGAGTGGCCCACACGGCAGCGAAACGCATCCGGGAGTTTTCCCAGAAGGAGCAGCCCTTCTTCCTCGCGGTCGGTTTTGTGAAGCCGCACTTGCCCTTCATCGCGCCGAAGAAATGCTGGGATCTCTACGACCGCGCCGCTCTTCCGCTCGCACCGTTTCAGCAACTCCCTCAGGGCAGCCCGAACGACCTTGTGTTTTATAGCAACTCGGGCGAGCTGCGGGCTTACTCGGACATACCCAAGACCGGCCCCATTCCCGAGGCGCTGCAGCGCGAACTCATCCACGGCTACGCCGCCTGCGTGTCCTACATCGATGCCCAGGTCGGTCTGCTCATGCAGACGCTGGCGGACTGCGGCGTGGCGGACGACACCATCATCTGCTTCTGGGGCGACCACGGCTGGCATCTCGGTGAACACGGGCACTGGGGCAAGCTGACCAACTATGAGGACGCCGCCCGCGCACCGCTGATCATCTCCGCTCCCGGTGTCGCAGGCGGTAAACGTGTCACTGTGCTAACCGAGTTTCTGGATGTCTATCCGACGCTCTGCGAACTGGCCGGTCTGCCAATCCCGGCCCACGCCGAAGGCAAGAGTCTGGTTCCGCTGATGCGCGGCGAAGACGTGACCATCCACAAAGCCGCAGTCACCCAGATGAGTCATGGACGAGGTAAAAACGGGTCAATGGGCTGGTCCATCCGCACGCCACGTTACCGCTACATCGAATGGCGGTCCGCAGACTTCAGTTCGGACAAGCCAGTCTTCGGCAGCCATGCGCTGGCTACTGAACTCTACGACTATGAGTCCGATTCGTTGGAACGCGAGAACCTCGCCGACAAAACCGATCACGCCGCCTTGGTGAAACTGCATCAGGCCCTCTTTGACCAACTGCTACCGCATCTGCCAACCCGAGAATAGCGAATGAAGCCCTTTTGCATACTCATCGGCGTTCTGGCGTTGTCCCTTGCGGTCTCTGCCGACGCCATCGAGCGCCCCGCTGCGCCTTTGCGTGAAAGCGTTCCCGGTCTCCGCATCGAAACACAGGCCTATCCCGATCAAGCCGCCACCGAATGGCAGTTCCGCCTCCGGGCACCCGAGGCTGGCGAGTCTCCGCTCTATGAAAACCTGAAGTCTGCCGATTTCGAGGTCGGCTTCGCGCCCGATGCCAAGGTGCGGCTACACTGGAGCAAAGGCAGCCATTCCGAGCCGGGTGATTTCGAGCCGAAAACAAACCCGCTCGTCGTGAGCGAGGTCTTCTCGCTCGAGTCCTTCGGCGGACGCTCCTCGGATGGCGTGATGCCCTACTTTAATCTCGCGAGCGAAGGCGGCGGACTGATCGTCGCCGTCGGCTGGACCGGGGATTGGAAGGCATCATTCGAACTTCAGGCCAACGGCAAGGTGCGCGTCATCGCCGGACTGAAACGCACGCGTTTTCGTCTCGCACTCGACGAGGAAGTGCGGTTGCCCTCGATCCTCGCCATGAACTACAGCGGTGACTGGATCGATGGACAAAACCAGTTCCGCCGTCTCATGCTGGCGCATCACACGCCGAAGAATCATCCACCGATGACTCTGATGCCGGTGGAGGCAGGTGTGCATGGCATCTTTCCCTTCAACGAGACCTCCGAAGATAAGCTCGTCCAACTCGCCACCGACATCGCCGCGCTCAAGCTGCCGCTCGACTGCTATCACCTCGATGCCGGCTGGAACGAAGGCGGCTTTCCGAAAGGCCAGGGCAATCCCCAGGCCGACCCGATCCGCTTTCCAAACGGTCTCGCAGCCGTGGGGGCTGCCGTGCGCAAGACGGGGATGCGCTTCCTCGCTTGGTTCGAGCCGGAGCGCGCCATGCGCGGCACCTGGCTGGAGCGCGAGCATTCCGACTGGTTGCTGAAACCGACGGGCACACCGGATCGGCTTCGTTATCAAGAGCGGGATGGTTTTTACCTGCTCGACCTCGGCCATCCCAAGGCGCGGCAGTGGGCCATCGATTCCATCTCTGAAGAGATCACCCGCTCGGGCCTGAGCTTTTACCGGCAGGACTTCAATCTTTACCCTTCCTACTTCTGGCACACCAACGAGAAGCCGGATGAAGTTGGCCTGCGCGAGATACGCCACATCAATGGCCTCTACGCTTTTCTCGACGAACTGGCCCGTCGTCATCCCGATCTGATCCTCGACAACTGTGCGGCGGGCGGCCGGCGTCTCGACTTCGAGATGATGCGCCGCTGCATCGTGCTCTGGCGCAGCGACAGCACCTGGGGAGACAAGAGCTTCCCTCAGAATGTCCAGGCCATGAGCCACGGCCTCTCGCTCTGGCTCCCGCTGCACGGACTCGGTGCCGCCGCCACCGACGATCTCGCCCTGCGCAGCGGCATGGGCGCGTGCGGCGGCTTCTCCATCAACTATCGAAATCCCAAAGCCGTCGCCGCGCTGCGAACGCATCTCGAAAGCTATCTCAAAGTTCGCCCGCTTTACACCGGCGACTTCTACCCGCTCACACCCCACAGCCTCGACACCACGTCATGGATCGCGTGGCAGTTCCAGCGCCCTGACCTCGGTGAGAGCATCGTGCAAGCCTTCCGCCGTCTCGATGCCGCGAGTGACACGCTCACCGTCAAACTTCACGGCCTTGTTCCGCAGCAACGCTATGAAATCGAAGACCTCGACGGAGGCAAAGAAGTCCGCACCGGCGCGGAACTCATGCGCGGCCACGCCATCACGCTTCGCGACAAACCCGCAGCCGCCGTGCTCGTGCTGAAAGTCATCCAATGAATCCAACCATGAACACCACCACCCGCCTCTTCATTGCCATCCTGGCCTTCGCTTTGCCATTCAGCATGCGAACCTCTGCCGCTGACGCTCCTATCAAACATCGCCTGCTCTTCACCGAGTATGGCAAAGGACCGAACCGATTTGTCGAACTCGATGCCGATGGGAAGCTGGTCTGGGAGTTCAAGCCGCCGAGCACCACGGTGATCTTCCAGGCGTTGCCGAATGGAAACATCCTCTTTGGCTACGGCGGCCAGCCCACGGGGGTGCGTGAGATCACCTCGCGTGGCGAGACGGTGTTCGATTACGTCAGCAAGTCGCATCAGGTCTTCGGCAGCGAGCGGCTCGCGAATGGCAACACGCTCGTGGCCGAGCAGGAGCCGTGTCAGGCGGTCGAGGTGAATCCGAAGGGCGAGATCGTGCATGTCACACCGCTGACGACGAACGTGAAGGGCTTTCACCTTCAAGTGCGCAACGTCCACAAGCTGGCGAATGGCAATATCCTTGCCGCGCATGAAGGCGAGGGCGCGGTGCGCGAAGTCGATCCGCAGGGCAAGGTTGTGTGGGAATACACGGGCGTCACGAACACCGGCGAAGCACAGCGGCTTGCCAATGGCAACACGCTCATCTGCTGCGGCACGCAGAAACGCTTGATCGAGGTTACGCCGGACAAGCAGATCGTGTGGGAGTTCAGCGACAAGGACGCGCCCGATTTGAACATCACCTGGGTCTCCAGCCTTCAGCAGCTCAAGAACGGAAACCTGCTCATCGGCAACTTCATGCGCGGCAAGGAAGGCCAGGGCGCGCACGCCATCGAAGTCACGCACGACAAGGAGAAGCGCGTCGTCTGGAAATGGGACGATCACAGCCTCATCAAGTCACTCACCACCGTCCGCGTCATCGGCGAATAACCTCACACACGACCATGCCCAAAATAGCCATCACCGACTACACCTTTCCTGATCTCAGCCTGGAAGAAGCTGTGCTTCGTCCTGCGGGTATCGAGATCGTCTCCTTCAAAGAAAAGCGTTCACCTGCAGAACTCGCCGAACTCGTGCGAGATGCCGATGCCGTGATCGCGCAGTTTGCTCCCGTGAACGCCGAAGTCGTCGCTGCGATGACCAAAGCGAAGGCCATCGTGCGCTACGGCATCGGCTATGACAATGTGGACACCACAGCCGCACGCGAGCGTGGCATTCCGGTGTGCAACATCCCGGACTACTGCATTGATGAAGTCGCGGATCACACACTGGCCTTCATCCTCGCCATCACGCGGCAGGTGGTTCCGAACGCTCTCGACATTCGCGCAGGCAAGTGGGGCCTCGCCACACCGTTGACCGCGATGTCATCGCTGAAGCACCTCACGATTGGCATTGTCGGCTTCGGACGTATCGGTCGTGAGGTCGTGCAGCGCCTGCTCGCGTTTAAGGCTCGTGTGCTGGTGTTTGATCCCGTCGTGGCAGCGGATGAGATCGCCAAAGCAGGTGCCGTGGCGGCTGCGTCGTTCGATGAACTGCTCGGCCAGAGCGACATCGTCTCGCCGCACTGCCCATCCACACCGAGGACAAAGCAACTCTTCAACGCCGCTGTGTTCGCGAAGATGAAACGCGGCTCTATCTTCATCAATGTAGGCCGTGGCGATCTCGCCGACAGCGCCGCCATCACGGACGCTCTGCAATCCGGTCATCTCGCCGGTGCCGCGCTCGACGTCTTCGATCCCGAGCCGATTCCTGCCGAACATCCGATCCGCACGATGCCGAATGTCATTCTCGCCGCGCACATCGCCTCCGCGAGT
>Ga0164294_10003993_pt1 | contig 12994 bp, 9 predicted proteins | sample GEODES005metaG_FD_111479 | JGI IMG/M metagenome (GOLD analysis project Ga0164294, IMG submission 111479) | Oligotrophic lake water microbial communities from Sparkling Lake, Wisconsin, USA - GEODES005 metaG | ecosystem: Environmental > Aquatic > Freshwater > Lake | place: USA: Sparkling Lake... | reverse complement strand
GACTGAGAAGTTCTTAAAAGATAACGAAGATAAGTTCACTGAAGGTGAAGCAGCAACAAAGAAAGCTGAAACCGAAACTGAACTTGCCGTGCTTAAGAGCGCACTTGAAGGCAACGATCTTGAGGCAATCAAGGCCGCGACTGAAAAAGTTGCAACCGTTAGCCAAGCACTCGGAGCAGCACTTTACGCAGCAACAGCTGCGACACAAGGCGATTCAACTCCGAATGAAGATGGCGTGGAAGATGCCGAGATTGTCGATGAAGGAAAATAATTGACTTCAGAAACTCAAGAAAATATCGAACCGACTGTAGAAGAACTTGGACAAGAACATCCAGAGGCGGGTCAAGAAATTGACCCGCTTGCTGTGATGACTGCTGACTTACAGCGCCTGCAAGCTGAGTATGCGAATTACCGCAAACGAGTCGAGCGCGACCGTGCAGTTGCTTCAGAAATTGCGATTGCCTCAGTATTAAATGAGCTATTACCCCTATTAGACGGGCTTGATAGAGCAGCTGAGCACGAAGAGCTAACTGGTGGATTTAAGGCAATTGCAGACCAGCTAACTTCAATAACATCTCGTATCGGTCTAGAAAAGTTCGGCGAAGCCGGAACAGAATTTGATCCGCAAATTCATGATGCGCTCATGCATGAAACATCTGCTGATGTTTTAGTTCCCACCGCCAGCAGGATTTTGCAATCGGGATATAAATTTAAGGAACGTATTTTGCGTCCAGCAAGTGTTGCAGTAACAGATCCAGCAGGAGAGTAATCAATGGCAGCGCGTGACTTATACGAGAAGGATTTCTATATGATCCTGGGCGTATCAAAGAACGCACCTGCCGATGAGATTAAAAAGAAGTATCGCTCCCTTGCCCGTGAGTTACACCCAGATAAAAATAAGGGTGATGTAAAACTCGAAGAGCAGTTCAAGGCAGTTTCTGAGGCTTACGACATTCTGGGTGACGATAAAAAACGTGCCGAATACGATGAAGCTCGCTTGCTCTATGAAAAAGGTGGAATGCGCGCTCCTATGGGCGGTGGCAACTACCAAGGTGGCGATTTTGGTGACATTTTCGGGGGCGGAAATCCACAAGATATTTTTGCAAATCTTTTTGGCGGTGGCCGTCGCGGGCCGCGCAAAGGGCAAGATTTACAAACCGAAGCCACAATTACTTTTAAAGAATCTATTTTCGGAACCACTTTAGATTTGCGACTTTCCACCGATGGCGGACCAGCACAAAACATCAGTGCACGCGTGCCGGTTGGCGTTAACGACGGAGCGAAGATTCGCGTTAAAGGTAAAGGCGCACCAGGTGAGGCTGGTCCCGGTGATCTATTTATTTTGTTACATGTAAAGCCACATTCAGTTTTTGCTCGCAAAGGCGAGAATTTAACTATTACTTTGCCAGTTACTTTTCCGGAAGCAGCACTTGGTGCAGATATTAAAGTTCCTACTCTGACTGGTGAAGATGTAACTGTTCGCTTAGCCCCGGGCACCTCAAATGGCCGAGTTTTACGCGTAAAAGGCCGTGGTGTTACCAAAGCTGGCACAACTGGAGATTTATTGGTTACGGTTGAAGTGCAAGTGCCAAAGCGCCTTGATCAAAAGGGCGAAGATGCGCTAAAAAACTTTGCTAGTGCAACTCAGGGTGAAGATGTGCGAGCTGAATTTAATAGCAAGGCGAATTCATGAACTTTGAAACCGATAAGAATCAACCAGATGATGACGCTGGGGTTTATGTAATCTCAGTTGCGGCCGAATTATCTGGCATGCATCCGCAAACACTTCGCCAATACGATCGAATGGGTCTAGTTTCACCTGATCGGACTTCTGGCAGAAATCGTAGATATTCACTACGAGATATTGCATCTCTTCGAATGGTGCAACGTTTAGTAGGTGAAGGAATTAATCATGCAGGAATTAAAAGAATTATTGAACTCGAATCGGCGATGGCTAACATGGCGCTAGAAGTTGCGAAACTTCGAATTGAAGTTAATGCGCTCATTGAGGCTAACCCACCCAAGGGATTAGCCGTTCGCAAGAATCAACCAGTGATTCTTTATGAAGAAGAGAAGAGTTAGAAGTACTGACCTTTACTAGTCCAGCCAGCCAGCACCTTTTCAGCTGGTGATTTCAAAACATCTTCCAAGACAGCCGCATAGATATCGCGGAAATCTGTAGTAACAGCTAAGTCACCGTTAATGAGTTTAGAAAGTGATGGCTGGTCGCCATAGAAGCCACCCTTTACGCGATCACCAATTAAAAATACGGGCCCTGCAGTTCCATGATCAGTACCTTGTGATGCATTTCCTTTTACGCGACGACCGAACTCTGAATAGACCATAGTGACAATGTCTTTACCACGAGGAGTATTTTTCATCTGACTTGTAAATCTAGAGAGAGCGGATGAAACTGTGCCAAGCAGGGCTGCTTGTGCATTTGCTTCATTAGCGTGAGTATCGAAACCACCGAGTGAAACCGACCAAACTCGCGTTGGAGAGCCCGCCGCAATGAGTTTGGCGACCACATCTAACTGCTGTGCCAGATTGGAATCTCCGCCAGCGTTGCCACCATTTCCGGTAGGCAGATCTTCGGCAACAGGGGCTGGCATTTTAAGTACTGGAGTAATCGTATTTGAAACACTAAACAGTGTGCGCATTGATGTCGCAGCAGCTGCCATTAGTTTGTTATCTGAAGCCGCCACTCGAGCCAACTTTTGACAATCCACTGCAAAAGTTCCGGTTGGAATTACCAGGCCACCTAAAGGCAACGCAGAACCTGATCGCTTCTCGCCTGCCAATAGTGGCGGCAAAACTGAACCTAAACTAATTGCCAACATTGGATCAACTTCTTGTGACTCAACCCAGCGACCTAACCAACCACTGTTTAACTTTGTAACAGGTGCGCCACTTTGCCAGATTGCCATTGAAGTAAAATGCGAACGATCTGGTTTTGGATAACCAACACCGCGGACAATCGCTACTTTCTTCTGATCCCATAAGGATTTAATGCCAGTCATCGCTGGATTTAAACCTAATTGATCATCTAATTTCAAAACTTTCTCTGGTGCATAAGAAATATCTGGTCGCATTGAAAAGTAAAGCGGATCGTTATATGGAACTACTGTGTTCAGACCATCGTTGCCACCATAGAGAGTGACCATAATTAAAATTGGTGTACCCAGTGGGAGTGGTCGAGTTTGTGCTGCGTGAGCAATGTCTTCCATGGTTAACAGCGGGGCGGCGGCACCAACTGCAGCAGCACCAGAAAGTTGTAGGAACTTACGTCTACTCAAAGTATCCATTTGCTGCCTCCTATGCGCTAACTACGTATTCCGGACTACAGATTGCTAACTGCAGTAATTGAGCAGGATTTGTCTTAACGCCGTCTAGAGCTAACCGCGTGCGAGTACTAAATGCCAGAATTCCTAATTCATCCTGCAACCAGGTAACTCTTTTATTTGGCGCAACTGCTGCCAAGGCAGTTAAATCAGCCTGTTTAACCAGCCAAGCCGCAAATTGAATTCGAGATTGTGCGCTGGCAGAACTCAACCAAGATTCATCTGTCGGCCAACCGCCAACATTTGGTGGGTTGAAAGGTACTTGAGCCAACTTATCTAAGTAGCCCAACAATTGCGCCGGAGTTTTCAGTTCTGATGGCGTTAAATTTAAATATCTAGCAACACCCACAAACCATTCAACTGGGGCTTTAACAATTGAATAACTTGGATTACTTAAGATCTGCGAATCAGTTAGCGCAGCAACTAACTTACTAATGTCACGATTTTCGAATGCTTTTTCTAAAGAGTTATCACCAGGTAGTTCGATCTGACTAGAAATTAAACGGAACCAGAATCTTTCAGAGATAAACTTAGCGTTATCTTTTTGAGCAACTAAGTGTGCCGTGGCGCTAGTTCCGTTAAAAGTTGTTGAATAACCCAAAATATTCTTAACATTCGGATCGTATCTCTTGGCATTGAAAATCACTTTTCCAGAAGAGCGCTCAATCTGATATCCGGTCAGCGCTCTTGATAACTCACGAACGTCGGTTTCGGTATATCTGTTTACACCAAGAACAAAAAGCTCCATCAATTCGCGCGCTAAATTCTCATTCGGAGACTTAACCGTGTTTTCACCGCCATCTAACCAAAACTGCAATGCGCCATCATTTACCATCGCAGTAGCCATCTCGCCAAAATTACCTAAGGCATGCTTACGCAAAGTTTTGTTTTGTATATACATCGGGTAGGCATAGTTAATTTTTCCTAATGCAGTTGCCCAGTGTCCGTGCCAGAACCAAGTCATTCGTTCAGTAAGTGTGTGATCAGAAAGCGCCATACGATCGAGCCACCAAAGTGGTAAGTCCTTAACTTGCTGTCGAAGTGCAATATTAAATTCAATTAACTCACTAGTCTTTTGAGCTGGACGAGGTCCTAAATTTGTAATACTTGGTTCAGCTACCGAAGCAGCTCCCGAATCAACTGCTGGGACGCTCAAAAGTGCTGATTTTGTGGCACTTAGGCCATTAGCTAAAGCGGCTTTGAATTCACCAGGGCGGGGGCCGAAACCAAAGCGGTGATAAAGCCGTGCGATCTCAAGGCGACCAGTTTCCATAACGCTAAATGTAGGTGATTTCAAACAGTTAGGTAAGGTACAGACATGAATTCACACGAAATTCTCCGAGAAGAGATCCTGACCAAGGCCGTGGTGCACGGCAAAGTGATTTTATCTTCCGGGAAAGAGGCTGATTACTACGTTGATTTGCGCCGCGTGACCCTTGATTCAGTAGCTGCACCACTTGTAGGTGCGGTAATGCTTGAGCTAACTAAAGATTTAGATTACGAAGCAGTCGGTGGCTTAACACTTGGCGCTGACCCAGTTGCAACTGCAATGATGCACATTGCGGCGCAACAAGGGCGCAAACTAGATTCCTTTGTAGTTCGTAAAGCAGAAAAAGCACATGGGTTACAACGCCGTATCGAAGGACCAGATGTAAAAGGTCGTCGCGTGTTAGCGGTTGAAGATACTTCAACAACTGGCAGCTCAGTTTTAACTGCAGTTCAAGCGCTGCAAGAAGCTGGCGCAATTGTGGTTGGCGTAGCAGTTATTGTTGAACGCGGCGCAAAACCAAAAATTGATGAAGCTGGCTTTGAATATCGCGCTGCCTATCAGTTAGCAGACCTAGGCCTTTAATATTTCAAGCGGCTAGGACAAATGGTGTTTCGAGCGCCATTCTTTAAAAATTTCAATAATCATGGGAACCAACGAGATTAGAACAATGATGCCAACTACCCCATATAAGTAGTAATAAGCTGACTTGCTAAGTACATCGCCTAGTAGGTAACCAACCCCGATAGCTACTTGAGTCCAAATAATTCCCCCAATGGCATTCCAAGTGGAAAATGTTTTACGATCTAATTGCACAACACCACAGGTAGGATTTAATAAAGTTCTGGCGAAGGGTATGAAGCGGCCAAAAATCAAAGCTTTCCGAGGCCCATATTTGTACAGCCATTTTTCAACCGTGCGCACCATTTTTTGGTTAAAGAATCTGCTATCTGGTCGCTCAAAAAATTTACGTCCGTACTTCTTGCCAAACCAGTAACCAACCTCGCCGCCGACAATTGCCGCTATTGGGGCCAGTAGGAATAAAAGAGGCGCCGATAACTTGGCTTCGCCCAGAATATCCGCGCCAGCTTTCGACGCAGCCATACCTGCAAGAAAAACGACCTCGCCGCCCGGGAAAACCAAGCCAATTAAGAGGCCAGTTTCCATAAAAATGATGCCAAGAACTCCGACCAACCCCAAAGTTGCAATTACTGAATTGGCATCAAAGAGGGTCCCGATATTCATAGGACTAGACCCTAGTGGCTCGGTCCCTTCGTTCCAATACTTACGCTTAATCGAGTAAATCCCACGCTAGATCTTCACAAAAGTGCGCTAATAGATTAGGTGTATTTGCCATTTATTGGGGGGTTATGCGTAAACTCAGGCAACTTTGTGGGCAATTAGCGCCCCCTAACTCTCCAACGGAGGAGACAAGATGCGGGCAGATGCCTCACTCGTGCAAGTAACTGGAAATAACCTCACCTACGTTTATGTAGTTCTAGCCATCTCACTGGTTGCACTCGCAATCGCGTATGCGCTTCGCGCTCAAGTTTTGGCGCAAGGTGAAGGCACCGAAAAAATGAAGGAAATTGCAGGCGCGGTTCAAGAAGGAGCCGCAGCGTATTTGGCTCGCCAGTTCCGCACCCTTTCCTATTTTGTGGCGATTGTTTTCGTTCTTCTTTTTGCACTCCCAGGAGAGACTGATATTCGTATCGGTCGCTCAATCTTCTTCTTGTTAGGCGCGGCCTTTAGTGCACTGGTGGGATATAACGGCATGTGGTTGGCAGTTCGCGCAAACGTGCGTGTTGCTGAAGCAGCTCGTCAGAAAGATGCCGAGCGCGCAGTGCAGATCGCTTTTCGAACCGGAGGCGTTGTTGGTATGACAACAGTAGGTCTTGGTTTGGTAGGAGCATCGCTAGTTGTGATTATCTACCGTGATCAAGCTCCAGCAGTTCTTGAAGGTTTTGGTTTTGGCGCTGCAATGCTCGCGATGTTTATGCGCGTTGGTGGCGGTATCTTCACCAAGGCAGCCGACGTTGGTGCTGACCTTGTAGGTAAAGTTGAAAAAGGTATTCCAGAAGATGACCCTCGCAACCCTGCAACTATTGCAGATAACGTCGGCGACAATGTTGGTGACTGTGCGGGTATGGCCGCTGACTTATTTGAGTCTTATGCCGTAACTCTTGTTGCTGCGTTGATTCTTGGAAAAGCTGGATTCGGTGACGCAGGCTTGGTTTATCCATTGATCGTTCCAGCTATTGGTATCGTCACTGCGGTAATCGGAATCTTCCTTACTCGTTTGCGCCCAACAGATAAGAACGCAATGACCGCAATCAACCGCTCATTCTTCTTATCTGCAATCATTAGTGCAGTGCTAACAACGCTTGCAACATTTACTTACCTGCCAGATAGTTTTAGTGAATTAGTTGGTTTATCTCCTGAGAAAATTAGTGAGTTCGGTGATAGCAACCCTCGCATCTTGGCAATTGGCGCAGTTCTAATCGGTATCGGTTTAGCTGCTGCTATCCAATTACTAACTGGTTACTTCACTGAAGTTGGAAAGCGTCCCGTTAATGACGTTGCTGCCTCATCACAAACTGGCGCTGCAACCGTCATTTTGGCTGGTATTTCGATCGGTTTCGAGTCAGCGGTTTACAGCGCGTTGCTAATTGCAGCTGCAGTATTCGGTTCGTTCTTGTTAGGTGGCGGCTCAATCGTGCTTTCACTTCTTGCGATTGCTTTGGCCGGAACTGGTTTACTAACAACTGTTGGTGTAATTGTGGCTATGGACACTTTCGGCCCGATCTCAGATAACGCTCAAGGTATTGCTGAAATGTCTGGCGATGTACAGGGCGAAGGCGCACAAATTCTTACTTCACTCGATGCAGTTGGAAACACTACAAAGGCAATCACTAAGGGAATCGCAATCGCAACTGCAGTACTTGCAGCAACTGCGCTATTTGGTGCTTTTACTGATGCAATTAAGTTGGCAGTAATTGAAGCCGGTTCCACAACTGTAGACCTAGCAACAAATCTGCAATTCCAAGGCATCCTTGATGTTGCTGATCCACGTAACTTAGTAGGCCTAATTATTGGTGCTGCAGTTGTATTCCTCTTCTCAGGTCTAGCAGTCAATGCAGTTTCTCGCGCAGCCGGTGCGGTTGTTATGGAAGTTCGTAACCAATTCAAACTACACCCAGGAATTATGAAGGGTACTGAAAAGCCGGAATACGGTCGCGTAGTAGATATCTGTACTCGTGATTCACTACGTGAACTTGTAACACCTGGATTGCTAGCAGTTATGGCACCAATCGCGGTTGGTTTCGGCCTTGGAGTTGGAGCACTAGGCGCTTACTTAGCTGGTGCTATTGGCACCGGAACACTGATGGCTGTTTTCTTATCTAACTCAGGCGGCGCTTGGGATAACGCTAAGAAGATGGTCGAAGACGGAAATTACGGCGGTAAAGGTTCAGATGCACACACCGCAACTATCGTTGGTGACACCGTTGGCGACCCATTCAAAGACACTGCTGGCCCGGCAATTAACCCACTAATCAAAGTTATGAACTTAGTTGGTTTGTTAATTACACCAGCAATTGTTGGAATGGCACTTGGTGGTCGCGAAAGCACCAGCACTTTGATCGGTATTGTCGCTACCTTAGTAATTGTTGCAGCCCTAGTACGTAATCGTCGTCAATCGACTTCGATTATGTACTAGTAGCAACTCTGCAAAAATCAGCTTTTCCCCAGAGCTAACTTAGGAAATCAATGGCGCGTGAATTAAAGAAGCTAGTGATCGTTGAATCACCAGCTAAAGCACGCAAAATTGGTGGCTACCTCGGCGATGACTACATCGTCGAGGCTAGCGTCGGCCATATTCGCGATCTACCTCAGCGCGCAGCCGATATTCCTAAGGAGTATAAAAAGATTGCTTGGGCGAAAGAGGGCGTAAACATAGAAGAAGATTTCGCGCCGCTTTATGTAATTAACCCAGATAAAAAAGCGAAAGTTGCTGAGCTTAAGGCGTTGATGAAAGATGCCGAAGAGTTGATTCTGGCAACCGATGAAGACCGTGAAGGTGAAGCTATTGCCTGGCACTTAGTTGAAGTGCTTGAGCCAAAGATTCCGATTAAGCGAATGGTTTTCAATGAAATTACTAAAGAGGCGATTAAAAACGCGGTAGAAAATACGCGCGACCTTGATTATGACTTAATTGACGCGCAGGAAACTCGCCGTGTTCTAGATCGACTTTTTGGCTATCGCTTATCTCCAGTGCTTTGGAAAAAAGTTATGCCACGTATCTCTGCTGGCCGCGTGCAATCAGTTGCTACTCGGTTAATCGTAGAAAAAGAACGCGAACGCATGGCTTTTATTTCTTCAGCTTGGTGGGACTTAACCGCTAGGTGCGAATTAGGCTTTAACGCACGCCTGCTTAGCGTTGACGGTAAGCGCGTAGCTACAACTGCAGACTTTGGTGCTGATGGCGCAGTAAAAGAAAAATCACTGGCCAATATTTTGCTACTCGACGAATCAGCTGCTAAATCATTAGTTGCAGCTTTAACGGCAGCGCCACTGGTAGTTAAATCGATGGAGGAATCTCCTCGAACCGAGCGACCAAAGCCACCATTTACAACTTCAACCATGCAGCAAGATGCAGGTAGCCGATTAGGTTGGGGAGCGCAGATCACAATGCGCATTGCGCAACGTTTGTATGAAAACGGCTACATCACTTATATGCGTACTGACTCAGTAAATCTTTCAGCGCAGGCAATCACCGCCGCACGTGAATCTGCGAAAGCTCTTTATGGCGCTGATCATGTTGCAGACTCGCCACGTGTCTATGTTGGAAAAACAAAAAATGCTCAAGAAGCACACGAAGCAATTCGCCCAGCTGGCGAAAGCTTTAAAACTCCGGGCGAGATAGCAACAGAACTTTCGCGCGATGAGTTCGCGCTTTATGACTTAATTTGGAAACGCACAGTTGCGTCGCAAATGGCCGATGCCAAGAAGCTACAGATGCGCGTTGATTTCGATGCAAAAACTAGTGATAGCCGCGAAACAATTTTCCGCGCCAATGGCTCGGTATTGACTTTCCCTGGGTTCTTGGCAGCTTATGATGATTTTGCTGATGAAAAAGAGGGCGAAGAATCTGAAGATAAGCGCTTACCAGCAATGAGCGTTGGGCAGAGTATAAAAGTTGAGGAATACAGTTGTGAAGGGCATGAAACAAAGCCACCTGCTCGCTATACCGAACCAACGCTAGTTAAGAAGTTAGAAGAACTGGGAATTGGTCGTCCTTCAACATTTGCCTCAATCATTGCAACTATTCAAGACCGTGGTTATGTTTCAAAGCGTGGACGAGCTTTGGTGCCTACTTTCTTAGCTTTTTCGGTAACTGGTTTGCTCGAAACGCACTTCACCAAACTAGTTGATTACGAATTCACCGCCAGTATGGAAGAAGATCTCGACAAGATCGCAAGTGGTCAAGCTAAGCGTGTTGATTGGTTACGTGATTTCTTCTATGGGCACGACGGTGAACCAGGTTTAAATGAACTATCAGCAGACTTAGGTGCCATCGATGCGCGTGAAGTTAATACCATGCGCCTTTCACCTGAAATAGAAATTCGAGTTGGGCGTTATGGTGCCTATCTGCAAGAGGGTGAAGGCGAAGCACGTAAGCTAGCTAACGTTCCTGAATCACTAGCGCCAGATGAATTGACTTTGGCAAAAGCAATTGAACTACTTGCTGCCCCATCAGGTGAACGTGATTTAGGAATTGATCCAACAACTAATTTACCGATCATTGCTAAGAGCGGTCGCTTTGGCCCATATGTGACAGAAGTTTTCCCAGTCGAACCAGTAGTTGAAGGCGCTAAGAAGAAACGTAAAAAAGCTGATGATCCAAAACCAAAAACTGCTTCGCTACTTTCAACCATGACCCTCGACACTATTACTTATGAAGATGCTTTAAAACTTTTGTCTTTGCCGCGCACCTTAGGAACCAATGCAGCTGGTGATGACATTACTGTGCAAAACGGTCGTTATGGTGCGTACTTAAAGGCAGGCGCTGATTCGCGCACGCTGACTTCTGAAGATCAAATATTTTCAATTACCTTAGATGAAGCTCTTGAGATTTATTCTAAACCTAAGGAACGTCGCCGTGGAGTGGCTAAGCCACCTTTAAAAGAGCTAGGTATTGATCCAACTACTCAGAAACTTTTAATCATTAAAGATGGTCGCTTTGGAATGTATGTAACCGATGGCGAAACCAATGCGACCCTACGCCGTGGCGACACTGTCGAGGCGATGACCATTGAACGCGGACTTGAATTACTCGCTGGCCGCCGAGCCTGGGAAGCTGAGAACGGTGGAGCCGCGCGACCTAAGAAGAGTCGTAAGAAAGTAGCTAAAGCTGCACCAACTTTGACGAAAAAAACTGTGAAAAAGGCTGCAACTAAGCGAGTTACTAAAAAGGCAGCCACCGGGAAAGCGAAAACTAAGCCCACTACGATTGAGCCGTGAGCAACACTCTTCCAAGACCGGCAGCGCCGGCGCCAGATGAGACTCGAAGCGTTCTGGCTATCCCGGCTTTTCGCCGACTTTGGCAAGCGATGGCATTTGGCTCACTTGGCGATTGGCTTGGCTTACTAGCAACAACGGCTCTTGCCCAACAATTATCAGGTGGAAATTACGCAACAGCTAACTTTGCTATCGCTGGCGTTTTTATTGCCCGCTTACTGCCAGCGGTTTTCTTAGGACCTCTGGCTGGAGTCATTGCTGACCGACTTGATCGCCGATTGCTTATGGTCGTTGCCGATGTAATTCGTTTTGCCTTATATATTTCAATTCCAATTGTTAATAATTATTTCTGGCTATACACCGCAACAATTTTGGTGGAATGCGTATCTCTTTTCTGGTCACCCGCGAAAGATGCAAGCGTTCCGAATCTAGTTCCGAAAGAGAAGCTTGAAAGTGCAAATCAAGTTTCTCTCTTTGCCGCTTACGGAACTGCGCCGATAGCAGCCGCACTCTTTGCAATCTTGGCACTTCTAAGCAGTGCCATAGCATCTGCATTTCCAAGTTTTACAGGCACCTCAATTGATATCGCACTTTATATAAATGCTATAAGTTTTGCATTTAGTGCTTGGACAATTTTCAATTTAAGAGAGATTCCAAAACGCAACCAGTCAGGCAAGCAAGCCGACTCAAGTGTTGGTAAATCTTTAATCGAAGGCTATAAGGTTGTTAGTAGCTCAAAGATCATTCGTGGTCTGATTGTTGGAATGATCGGCGCCTTCATCGCAGCAGGCGCAGTTATTGGCTTAGCCCGAACCTTTGTAGGTGACTTAGGTGGTGGAGACGCTGGTTATGGCGTGCTCTTTGGTTCAGTTTTTACTGGCCTGGCTATCGGAATCGCATTTGGCCCCAAAATATTTGCCCAATTCTCTCGCCGCCGACTATTTGGCGCCTCGTTAACTGTCGCAGGGTCATTCTTAGTTCTACTCGCCGCAATTCCAAACTTCACTTTAGCGGTATTTATTGTGATTATTTTGGGTGCATTCTCTGGTCTTTGCTGGGTGACAGGCTTCACGATGCTTGGCCTTGAAGTCCACGATGATGTTCGTGGTCGCACATTTGCATTTATGCAATCAATTATTCGTGTGACACTGGTTGCGGTTCTAGCAATTTCGCCAATTATTGCCGCATACATTGGTGAATATAGAATCAAAGTTAGTAATACCGAAGTCGCATATAACGGTGCTGCAATAACTTTGTTATTAGCTGGCTTATTTGCAATCTTAATTGGTGCAGTTTCCTACCATCAGATGAAAGATCGCCCAAACGTTTCGATTTGGAGCGATATTGCAAATGCAATTAAGGGCGAACTTGGTTCGATCACCGGAGCACAAACCAAAGGCGTCTTCATTGCCTTTGAAGGTGGCGAAGGCAGCGGAAAATCAACTCAGAGTAAATTGCTAAAGAAGTGGTTAGAAGAAGAAGGCGAAGAGGTGCTGCTTAGTCGCGAACCTGGCGGCACTGAAATGGGTAAGGATTTGCGCAGAATATTGCTTGATCATTCAACTGGTGAAATCTCGCCACGAGCAGAAGCCCTTTTATACGCAGCTGATCGCGCTCACCACGTGTTCTCAAAGATTCGCCCGGCACTAGAACGCGGCGAGGTTGTAATTACCGATCGTTACTTTGATTCTTCAATTGCCTATCAAGGCGCAGGCCGTATCCTGGTTTCAGGTGAAGTTGCGCGCATTTCGCGTTGGGCCACTGAGTCACTATTCCCAACTTTAACCATTTTGATTGATCAACCAGCTGAAATCGGTCTGAGCCGGCTAAAGAGTAAAGATCGACTAGAAATCGAACCAATTGATTT
>Ga0164294_10003992_pt1 | contig 12995 bp, 10 predicted proteins | sample GEODES005metaG_FD_111479 | JGI IMG/M metagenome (GOLD analysis project Ga0164294, IMG submission 111479) | Oligotrophic lake water microbial communities from Sparkling Lake, Wisconsin, USA - GEODES005 metaG | ecosystem: Environmental > Aquatic > Freshwater > Lake | place: USA: Sparkling Lake... | reverse complement strand
TAAATATCGACGTCTTTGGTTTCGCTGACGAACAGGCCACCGATCACGACAGTTGCACCGGCGATGATGATCGGGTACCACAGGCCGTTGTACATATTGCCGGTCTGGGCCACGATCGCAAAAGCGGTGGTGGGCAGCAGGCCGCCAAACCAGCCGTTACCGATGTGGTAGGGCAGGCTCATGGACGTGTAACGGATGCGGGTGGGGAACATTTCAACCAGCATGGCCGCAATGGGGCCGTACACCATGGTTACCAGCAGCACCAGGTAGGTGAGGATGATGACCACAGTGACTTTGTCAAACTTGGCCATGTCCGCCTTGGCAGGGTAACCCGCGGCTTTGAGCGCTGCACTGAGCTTGCCCGAAAGGACCGCGTCTTTGGCGGTTTTCTCGCCACTCAGGGCTTTCACGCTGGCGGTTGCAGCACCGATGGCTTTGGCGTCTTTGGTCTCTGCGGCGTTCAGGTCGGCCAATTTCTTCTCAGCGGCCTCTTTGGCAGCAGCGATGTCCTCGGGCGTGACGACGGTCAGCACTTCGGTTTCACCCACTTTGATCACCGCAGGGGTTCCGGCAGGTGCGACCACGTTGTCGTAGCTCACCGATGCAGAAGCCAGCTTTTGCTTGGCGATGTCGCACGACGAGGTGAACTTCTTGGTGCCCGTGGGGTTGAACTGGAACGAACATTCCGCAGGGTCGGCCGTGACGGTGACCTTGGCAGCGGCTTGCGCAGCAGCCAAATCGGGGTTTGCAGCCTTGGTCAAGGCCGTGAACACCGGGAAGTAAGTGACCGCAGCCAAAAAGCAGCCAGCCAAGATGATGGGCTTGCGGCCAATCTTGTCGGACAAGGAGCCAAAGACAATGAAGAAGGGCGTACCAATGACCAAGGAGATGGCGACCATGATGTTGGCCGTAGGGCCGTCCACCTTGAGCGCTTGGGTCAAGAAGAACAAAGCATAGAACTGGCCCGAGTACCAAACCACGGCTTGGCCAGCGGTCAGGCCGATAAGGGCCAAGATCACAATCTTCAGGTTTTTCCATTGACCAAAAGCTTCGCTCAAAGGCGCTTTGGACGTCTTGCCTTCGGCCTTCATCTTGGTGAAAGCCGGCGACTCATTCATGCTCAAACGAATGTAGACCGACACGCCCAACAGCAAAATAGACAGCAGGAACGGGACACGCCAGCCCCAATCGGCGAAGGCTTCCTCGCCAATGAGTGTGCGGGTGCCCAAAATCACCATCAAGCTCAGGAACAGGCCCAAGGTGGCGGTAGTTTGAATCCAGGCGGTGTACGCGCCACGCTTGCCTTGGGGCGAATGCTCGGCCACATAGGTTGCAGCGCCGCCGTACTCCCCACCGAGTGCCAGACCTTGCAGCATGCGCAGCGCAATCAGGATTACCGGAGCAGCTGCGCCGATAGTCGCGTAATTGGGCAAGATACCGACAATAAAGGTCGACAAGCCCATGATCAGGATCGTGACCAGAAAGGTGTACTTGCGCCCGATCATGTCACCGAGGCGGCCAAACACCAGCGCGCCAAACGGGCGCACGATGAAACCGGCAGCAAAGGCCAGCAGGGCAAAAATGAAGGCCGAACCCTCATCCAAACCGCTGAAGAACTGCTTGGCAATAATGGCTGCCAAAGAGCCGTAGAGGTAAAAGTCGTACCACTCAAAAACAGTGCCGAGGGAGGAAGCGAAGATGACTTTCTTCTCTTCTGCCGACATCGGGCGCGGTGCTGCAACTGCCATAGTTTTGTCTCCAATCGTTGAAAGTCCTCAAGTGAGGAGTCCTTCTATTCTTGGTGAAGGCACTGACCCTGCTCTTACGTGAAAATAACGCCAGCTTGCGTCAAACTGACCGAACGCTGACCAACTAGGGTCAAACCCTAGGCCCGCGTTTCGCCATGCGGTAAATCAGGTCTGCCGTGGCGGCAAGCCCGTCGGCACGGTCACTACGCCATCCCAGGCGCTGCCAGCAAACCAGGCGCCACCGTCCAGGTAGTCGCGCAGCATGGGCAGCGCGTCCAAACCCCAGAACACCTTGCCGTCAACGGCATAACTGGGCACACCAAAGACGCCCTGGGCGATGGCTCCGTCGGTATGGGCTTTGAGTTGGTCGCGTACCTCGTCACTGCGGGGGTCCCGCACAGGGGCAAGTTCGGCGCTAAGCGCTTCCAAGCGCCGGGTGTCGGCAGCGTCTTGTCCACCCTCCCACACGTGGCGGAATAGGGTTTCACACACATAGCGGTTGGGCAAACCCTGCGGATCGCTGGCCACGGCCAGGCGCAAGAGGCCCAGCGGGTTGAACGGGTGGGCCGCGGGCAACTCCAAACGAACGCCTTGCGAGTGGGCCAGCCATTGCGCTTGGCGGTAGACCCACTCGCGCTTGCCCGGCACCTCGGCGGGGCCCAAAACTTTGCTGTGTTTTAGCAAACCACCCAAAAACACCGGCTGATAGCGCACCACGTAGCTCAGACCATCGAACGCATCGGGCAAGGCTTTGAACGCCAGATACGCATAAGGCGAAATAAAGTCCAGAAAAAAAGTGATCTGCTTCATTTCAAAAACTCCAGGCGCTGGCCAATACGCTGCCAGGTTTCGCGTTGTTCCTGGTCAGAATTACCGGCCCAGGCGCCAATCTCTTCAATGGTGCGCAAGCAACCCAGGCACCAGCCGGTTTGTGCGTCCATCTGGCAGACGGAGATACAGGGCGAAGGCGGCGCGTAGCGCGTAGCCAGTGCCTCGGGCAAGCGCGCGGCCAGCAAACGCTGGTACTTAGTCGCCGGGTCGGGAGGTGCACGGCGGCTCAAGCGATCGGCCGCTTGCGCAGGTGAGCGTGGGGTATCAGTTGGCATGGCGGCTCGATAGCAAGGCGGTTGCGGCGCGCGAGTTGGGCGCTCGCTGCAGGTGCTGGCTGATGAAGGCGCTGGCGTCTACCAAGCGCTCCAGGTCAATGCCGGTATCAATGCCCATACCTTGGAGCATGAACACCACGTCTTCGGTGGCCACGTTGCCGGTCGCGCCCTTGGCGTAAGGGCAGCCACCCAGACCAGCCACCGAGGTGTCAAAGCTGGAAATGCCCAACTCCAAGGCGGCCAGGGTATTGGCCAGCGCCTGGCCATAGGTGTCGTGGAAGTGGCCCGACACGGCGTCTAGCGGGTAGTGGCGCAGTGCGGCGTCCAGCGCCGCCTGCACCTTGCGCGGCGTGCCCACGCCAATGGTGTCAGCCACGCCCACGTGCTGCACGCCCATCTCGTGCATCAGGCGCGCCACCAGTGCCACCCGCTCGGGCGCAATCTCGCCCTCGTAGGGACAACCCAGCGCGCACGATATGGCACCGCGCACGGCCACGCCCCGGGCCAGGGCGGCGGCCACCACAGGGCGAAAGCGCTCCATGCTTTCACTGATGCTGCAATTGATGTTTTTCTGGCTAAAGGCCTCGCTGGCGGCACCAAACACCACGATTTCATCGGGCTGGCTGAGAAGCGCCGCTTCCAACCCCTGCATATTGGGCGTGAGCACCGAGTAGCGGACGCCGGGTTTGCGTTGGATGCCAGCCAACACCTGGGCGTTGTCAGCCATTTGCGGCACCCACTTCGGGGAAACAAAGCTGGTTACCTCGATGTTTTTCAGGCCCGCCGCCTGCAAGCGGTGCACCAGCTCGATCTTGACCGACGCTGGTACGGCCTGCTTTTCATTTTGCAGACCGTCGCGCGGCCCGACTTCGACCAGGGTGACGCTTGGGGGCAGTTTCATAGGGCAGGGACACAAACAGAGTGGGTACGGGTTTTGCCCCCCATTATCTTTCCCAGCGCGCTGGAGGGGCTTAAGGGGATTTTTTAACCTTCGCCCTGGGGTGCGCCGCGTCGTACGCCTTGGCCAAGTGCTGAAAATCGAGGCGCGTATACACCTGGGTAGTGCTGATGTTGGCGTGGCCCAGCAGCTCTTGCACGCCGCGCAGGTCGCTGCTGGACTGCAGCACATGGCTGGCAAACGAGTGGCGCAGCATGTGCGGGTGCACCGGCGTGGCCATGCCGGCTTGCAAGCTGCGCCGTTGCAGGCGCTGCCAGACGGACTGGGCTGTCAAGCGCGTGCCGTGACGCCCTTGAAACAGCGCGGCCGATGCACCCGCGCTGTGCGCCTGCGCCGCCGTCTGCCCTGGCGCGGCAATCGGAGCGCCGGGGCCGCGCAGTGCCAACCACCGCTCCAGCGCGCGCAAGGCCGTAGCTCCCACCGGCACGCTGCGCCGCTTGGAACCCTTGCCTAGCACGTGGGCTTGTGCGGCCTGCATGTCGATCCAGCCTTTGGCTTGCGCGCTGGCCACCACGTCCAGGCCCACCAGCTCGCCCACGCGCAGGCCGCTGCCGTACAGCAACTCCACCATGGCGCAGTCGCGCGCTTCCAGCCAGGCGTCGTCGTCACTTTGAAAGTCGGCAAACTGCACCGCCTCGTCCACGCCCAGGGCTTTGGGCAGCGGCTTGGGCGCCTTGGGCGAACGCACGTCTTGCACCGGGTTGCTGGCGACCAGACCTTGGCGGCCAAGCCAGGTGTAGAAGCCGCGCCAGCCGCTCAAAATCAGCGCAATACCGCGCCCGCTGCGCCCGCCGCTGTGCATGGTGGCGACCCAGCGGCGGATGTGGTGGTTTTTGACGTCTCGTAGCGCCAAGCCGGCACCCGCGGGGCTAGCGAGGGCGGCAGCAAAGCTTTGCAGCTTGGCCAGGTCCAGCGCGTACAGCTCCACGGTACGCGCAGCCAGGCGTTTTTCTACCCGCACATGCTCCAAATAGCCCTCGATCAGCGCGCTGTCGGTCTGCACGGGCGGGGCGGCAAGCGGTTTAGCGTAAGCGGCTCAGGGCGGCGCTGGCCACCTCGCCAATGCGCGACAAAAAGTCGGTGCCCATGCCGCCATGAAAGCGTTGCGGGTCCATGGACGCCAGCACCAGCATGCCAAAGGCCGGTGCAGTGCTACCGGCCTCACCGCTGCGCAGCGGGATCAGCGCCAGCGAACTCGCGCTAGCGGGCTTATCCAGCCACTCCACCACGTCAAAGCCGGTATTCAAACCGCAAAACGGCTCGGCCAGGGACGAGGCAAAAAGTTTTTCCTCGTCGGTCACCCCTTGTACAAAGTCGGCATCGGCGTGTTCGCTGGCCAGGCCCCACAGGCGCACGCTGACCTGCGGCACGGCGAATTGGTCTTTGATGTCTTGCGCAATCAGGCCCGGCAGTGTGTGTGCCTGGGGCACCAGCAAGAGGCCGCGCGCCCAGCGCAGAATTTTGTCGGACAGCAGCACGTTGTCATTGCCATGGCGAATCATGTCCATGATGCGCGCTTCCAGAAGCTTGATTTTTTCGCGCAGCATTTCGGCCTGGCGCTCTTGCAGGCTGACCGCACGGTGGCTGTGCGGGCTGGTGATTTGCACCGCTACTAGCACCTCAGAATGGCGCAAGAAAAAGTCCGGCGTATTGGCGAGGTAATTGGCAATATCGTCTTCGGTGATCGGGTTGTTCAGGCTTTGGTCGGTGAGCTGGGTCATGGTGCTGGTAGTAAAGGTTGAACAGTCAAAGGGAGGCGGGGAATTCGATCTCGCCGGTAAAAACGTTCACCGCCGGGCCAGTCATCAACACCGGCGCATCGTTGCCCGCCCAGGCAATAGTGAGCACGCCGCCGCGCGTATGCACATCGACGCGCGCGTCGAGCAGGCCCCAGCGAATACCGGCCACCGCCGCCGCGCAGGCGCCGCTGCCACAAGCCAGGGTTTCGCCCACGCCGCGCTCGTAAACGCGCAGACGAATCTGGCTTCGGCTGACGATTTGCATAAACCCGGCGTTGACATGGCGTACAAAACGCGGGTGCTGCTGCACCTTGGGACCATCGGTCTCGACCGGCGCGGTATCGACATCGGCAACGCGCTGGACCGCGTGCGGGTTGCCCATGGAAACGGGAGCGATCCAGACCGTGGCGCCGTCACCGAGCGCCAACGGCCAGCTTTGCCAGTCCCCATCGGCCTGCAGCGCAAGGCCCTGGACGTCAAACGGCAGTTGTGCTGGTTCAAACACCGGCGCGCCCATGTCTACGGTGACGCGGCCATCGGGCATGAGTTCGGGCTCGATAACGCCCTTCATGGTTTTGACGCGCAGCCGGTCCTTGTGGCTCAGGCCTTTGTCATGCACAAAGCGGGCAAAGCAGCGCGCGCCGTTACCGCACTGCTCTACCTCGGCGCCGTCGGCGTTGTGGATGATGTATTCGAAGTCAATGCCAGGGCCGGGCGAGGGTCGTACGGACAGTATCTGGTCGGCGCCCACGCCAAAGTGGCGGTTGCCCAGAAAGCGGTAATGCGCAGCCCTCAGGCCCAGCAGGCCACGGGTTTCGTCCAGCACCACGAAGTCGTTGCCGGCGCCTTGCATTTTGGTAAACGGGATGCGCATAGGCCTCAATTATCGACCGGCGCCGTAACGCTGCGAAAACCAGGGCCGCCACCCCGGCCCAGCGGCGCACCTCCGGGCGTGGGTTTGGCTGCAAAATGCCCGCATGCCACGACACTCCCAAATCCTCGATTCCGCCGCCGGGCCCCTGCCCGCCCCCACCGACTGGCAAACGCTGGAACCCGTGGCGCTCTTGCGCAATGTGCTGCGCCTGACCGCGCCCAACCCCGGCTTCATGACCGGCCCTGGCACCAACAGCTACCTGGTAGGCGACGCATACACCGGCTTTATCGCCATCGACCCCGGCCCCGCCGACCTAGACCACGTGGCCCGCCTATGGGCGTGCGCCACCCACCCCGACGGCAGCGGCGGCAACCTGCGCCTGATTGTGTGCACCCACTCGCACGCAGATCACTCGCCCGGCGCGGCGCCCTTGCAAGCGTTGTGCGCACAGGCGGGTGTTCATGTGCCGGTTCTGGGCCTGGCCTCGGCGCCCACGGCGCGTGCCAACAGCCACTTTATGCCCGACGTAGCGCTGGCGCACGGCCAGCGCCTGGTGTTGTCGCGCCCAAGCGGGCAAGACAAGCACACGCTGCAAGCCATCCACACACCCGGCCACGCTGCCAATCACGTTTGTCTGTTGTTGGAGGAAGACGGCCTGCTGTTCTCCGGCGACCATATCTTGAACGGCAGCACCACGGTGATCGACCCGCCCGACGGCCACATGGGCCATTACCTGGATTCGCTGGACCTGCTGCACCAGGCCTGCACCGCGCACAGCGTGCACTTCATCCTGCCCGCCCACGGCCACGCCATGCCCGACGCGCTGGGCGCAATTGCGCGCCTCAAAGCGCACCGCCTCGCCCGCGAGGCCAAGATTGCGGCGGTGATGCATGCCAACCCCGACGGCGACCCCGACCAGTGGCTGCCCTTGGCCTACGACGACGTTAACCCGCGCCTGTGGCCGGTGGCCAAGCGCTCGCTGCTAGCGCATGTGGAGCACATCCAGTGGCTGCGATCGAGCGGGCGCGCCGCATGAGCACCAAGCCCCCGGAATTACCGGGCGAGCGCCTGGCCAAGCGCGTGGCGCAAATGCTGGCCTGCTCGCGCAGCGAGGCCGAGCAGTACATCGATGGCGGCTTTGTGCGGGTGGACGGCGTGGTGGTAGAAGACCCGCCGTTTCGCGTGCTGCAACAAGCAATCACGGTAGACGCCGAGGCCAGCTTGCTCAAGCTGAGCGCCATCACTTTGGTGCTGAACAAACCGCCGGGATGGTTGGACGGCTTGACCGAGGCGCCGATTCCCAGCCCGCACTACAAGGGCAAAAAGCCCAAGGTTCACACGGCGCGCGAACTGCTCACGCCCGCGCACCGCAGCCCGACGGACCCGAGCGACACGCGCGTGCTCAAACGACACTTCAACGCCCTGGAGGCCAGCGCGGCGCTGGAAACCGGCGCCAGCGGGCTGGTGGTATTCACCCAAGACTGGCGCACCCAGCGCAAACTGACCGAAGACCTGGCGGTGATGGAGCACGAGCTGATCGTCGAAGTGCAAGGCGAAGTCCTACCCGAGGCGCTTATCCCGATCGAGCGCGCGCTGCTTGATAAGCGCCAGCACCTGCCGCACGCCAAGGTGAGCGTGGGCAGCTCAGGCCCGCAGGCTAGCCGGCTTCGCCTGGCGGTCAAAGGCGCGCACCCCGGCTTGGCGGCACACCTGTGCGAGATCGCCGGGCTGGAGCTCGTCGCCCTGCGCCGCATTCGCCTGGGGCGCGTGGGCTTGGGCGACGTGGCGCCGGGCCAGTGGCGCTACCTGGGCGCACACGAGCGGTTTTAAACCCGCTTAGCCCCGGCTGCGTGCGGCACCTCAGGCCGGATGCACCACCACCAGAGGGGCCAACTTGACGGGTAGGATGCGGGCCTGTTTCCGCCACGTGCCCAGCGACCCATGCCCACCACCCACGACGAATACCGCCCCGACATTGACGGGCTGCGGGCTGTTGCCGTGTCCATGGTGGTCTTGTTCCATGCGTTTCCCGGCGCGCTTGGCGGCGGATTTATCGGGGTCGACGTCTTTTTCGTTATTTCCGGCTACCTCATCACGCGCCTGATCCTGCGCGCCGCGCAGGCGCAGCAATTGAGCTTGCGCCACTTTTATGCCCAACGGGTGCGCCGCATTTTTCCGAGCCTGCTGCTGGTTTTGTCAGCGTCGCTGATGGCCGGTTGGCTCTGCCTGACGGCCACCGAATACGAGCAGCTCGGTCGCCACGCCGCCAGCGGCGCGGTGTTTGTGGCCAACTTTATGCACTGGCGCGAGGCCGGCTACTTTGACAATGCGGCCGACACCAAACCCTTGTTGCACCTGTGGTCGCTGTCCATTGAGGAGCAGTTTTACCTTCTCTGGCCCCTGGCCATGCTGCTCTTGCAGCGTATGCCGCGCCGGGCCCTGGCTGTACTGGTGCTGATGCTGATCGCCTCACTGGCATACAGCTTGCGCCTGGCTTGGAGCGGTGATTTCACAGGAGATTTTTATTCGCCACTGAGCCGGTTTTGGGAGCTCTTGTTGGGCGGCGCATTGGCCTTTGTTTTGCTAAAACGCCCGCTGTGGGGCCAGGCGTGGCGGCCGGCTGCTGCGCTGGCGGGCTTGGCAGGCTTGCTGGCGAGCGGTTTTTTGCTGCACAAGTCCATGCCCTTCCCGGCCCACTGGGCTTTGCTGCCCACGGTGGCTGCCGCCTTGCTGATTTTTGCCGGAATGTCCAATCCGGTGAACACGGTGTTGCTGGCGTCCAGGCCGCTGGTTTTTCTTGGCTTGATCAGCTACCCGCTGTACCTGTGGCACTGGCCGCTGTTGGCCTTTTCGCGTATCCTGGCAGCGCAAACACCGCCGTGGGAAGTACGTTTCTTGTTGGTCCTGCTCAGCGTGTTGCTGGCCTGGCTGACCTACCGGTGGATAGAGCGCCCCATTCGGTTTGGTCACCATAAGCAGTGGGCGCTGGTGTGGCTCAGCCTTTTGGCGGTGTTGGTTTTGGTCTGCGGACACACGATCAATAGGCAACATGGCTTTCAATCGCGCCAGTTTTCCATGATGGCGGCTGACCCCGCGTCGCTGGTGGTGGGCGCCGCACGCGCGTCGATGCAAAAAAATTGCACGCTCGACGAAGACAGAAAAGAAGTTTTTGAGTGGTGCTACACCGACGCACGGCGCACGCCACCCGGGTATGCGGTCTTGGGTGACAGCAAGGCAGACGCTTTGGTGCACGGCCTGATCAGTCAATCACGGCCAGACCAGAGCTGGTTTCTGGTGGGCGCAATCAGCCCCCTGATGGACGCAGACCACCCGAGAAGCCAGGTGGTTATTGCGGCCCTGGATCGAAACCCCCAACTCCAGGTTGTCGTATTGGCCAATGCCTTGCGCGGCATGTTTGGGCTCGACCCAAAAACCGGCGCCATGACACAATCGATCGGCACCCGGCAAATAGACGCCAATGTCGCCCTTTATTCCCAGTGGATTTCCCACTGGATCAAACAGGGCAAACAGGTGGTATTTGTATTGGACAACCCCACCCTGGCCGACCCCTACGACTGCATCAGCGGGGGCTTGACGCCGTTCGAATCGCTCAACACCGTGCTGCGACGCCGAGAAAACTCCGCCTGCCGCATGACTTACGCCGATCACCTCAAGGGCACAGCAGCCTACCGGCAATTTGTGGCCCATCTCCAGCGCGAAAACCCCCAGCTGATCGTGCACGACAGTGCCGACCAACTGTGCGACACCGGGGCCGGTATTTGCAGCATTTCACGCGATGGGCTGTTTTTGTATAGCTATGGCGACCATTTGTCCGACCACGGCGCGCGCCTGGTGGCACGGGCGCTCTTGGCCAAGCTGGATGCGGCCAAGCCATAAGCCGGGTTTTGCTGCCGGTGGACAAAAGTGTGAAGCCCACCGTTACGCCGGATTCTGTGCATGCGGGGTTGCCCCTGCATGTGACCACCATTAATCTGGGCCCTGGGTCGCCCCAAGGCTCGGTGCTACCTACCCGCCAACTCCGGGGGCCCCGGTCAGGACGCGGCGGCGAACCGCTGCGCTTTGCGTTGGCCTACTTGGTATTGCTGCGCGTAGAGATTGCCCGTTTCACCCGAACTGAATCGGCTCGTCTCTGTTGCTCTGATCCTCACCTTATGCCGCTCCCTTGCGGGCGCGGGTTTCAGTGGACAGCCGTTAGCTGCTACGCTGCCCTGCGCAGTCCGGACGTTCCTCCAGTGCTTTGTTTCCAAAATTGCACCAGCGGTGGCCTAGTGGGCTTCACGCCGCGATTATCGGTGCGCCACATATCCATATAACGCTGGCGCAGCGCAAACTGCCGCAAAATAGTGTGCCAGTTCCCCATAACCCAACCATAACGGAGCCCCCATGAGAGCCGACACTATTCTGCAAACCATTGGTAACACCCCCCATATACGCATCAACCGCCTGTTTGGTGCAGGCGCCAACGTGTGGATCAAGTCAGAGCGCAGCAACCCTGGCGGCTCCATCAAAGACCGCATTGCGCTGGCCATGGTGGAAGCTGCCGAGAAAAGCGGCGCGCTCCAGCCTGGCGCCACCATCATCGAGCCCACCTCGGGCAACACCGGCGTGGGACTGGCCATGGTGGCAGCGGTCAAGGGCTATAAGCTGGTCCTGGTGATGCCCGACAGCATGTCGGTCGAGCGCCGCCGTCTGATGCTGGCCTATGGGGCGAAGTTTGACCTGACGCCCCGCGCCCTGGGCATGAAAGGCGCCATCGCCCGCGCGCAAGAGCTGTCTGCCGCCCTGCCTGGCAGCTGGATTCCGCAACAGTTCGAGAACCCGGCCAATGTGGAAGTGCATACGCGCACCACGGCGCTGGAGATATTGGCCGATTTTCCCGAGGGGCTGGACGCCATCATCACCGGCGTGGGCACGGGTGGCCACATTACCGGCGTAGCGCAGGTGCTTAAAAAATACTGGCCCAAGCTGCAGGTATTTGCGGTGGAACCCAGCCAAAGCCCGGTGATCAGCGGCGGCGCGCCCTCGCCCCACCCCATCCAAGGCATTGGCGCGGGCTTTATCCCGAAAAACCTGCACACCGAGCTGCTCGACGGCGTGATCCAGGTCGACGCCGAACCGTCACGCGAAATGGCCCGGCGCAGCGCCGCAGAAGAAGGCATGTTGGTTGGGATTTCCAGCGGCGCCACGCTGGCCGCCATTGCACAAAAGCTGCCTGAACTGGCCGCAGGCGCCAAGGTGCTGGGCTTTAACTACGACACCGGCGAGCGCTATTTGTCGATTGAAGGCTTTTTGCCCGCCGAATAAGCCGGAGGCAGAAGCCCACAGGAAAAAGAAAAAAGGGGGCCTGGCCCCCTTTTTTCATTCAGTGGCGGAAGTGCCGCACGCCGGTGTAGACCATGGCCACGCCGCGCTCGTTGGCGGCGTTAATTACCTCGTCATCGCGTACGCTGCCACCGGGCTGGATGATGCAGGTGGCGCCTGCGTCCACTACCACGTCCAAGCCGTCGCGAAACGGGAAAAACGCGTCGCTGGCCACCACCGTGCCAGCCAGGGATAGGCCGGCATGTTGGGCCTTGATGCCGGCAATGCGGGCCGAGTCCAGGCGGCTCATCTGACCCGCTCCCACACCCCGGGTCTGGCCGTCCTGGCAAAAAACGATGGCATTGGACTTGACGTACTTGGCCACTTTCCAGGCAAACAGCATGTCTTGCAATTGCGCCGCAGTCGGTTGCACGGTGGTAACGACTTTGAGGTCGGCCAGCGTGAGCACCTGGTTATCGGCGGTCTGGATTAGCAGGCCCGAGCCGATGCGCTTAACGTCCACCGCGTTGCGCCCCTGGTCCCAGGCGCTGGAGCCGCCCGCCTCGCCCAGCGCTTGGGGTAACGCAATTTGCAACACGCGCACGTTGACCTTGGGTCGCAGCACCGCCAGCGCCTGGGGCGTAAACGAGGGCGCCATCAACACTTCGACAAACTGTTTGGTGATCTGCAGCGCAGCGGTTTCGTCGACCGTGCAATTGAAGGCAATGATGCCGCCAAAGGCCGATGTGGCATCGGTAGCGAAGGCCTTGGCGTAGGCGCCCAGCGCGTCCGCGCCCAGCGCCACGCCACAGGGGTTGGCGTGTTTGACAATGACGCAGGCCGGTGTGTCAAAACTCTTCACGCACTCCCAGGCGGCGTCCGCGTCAGCGATGTTGTTGAAACTTAGCTCCTTGCCCTGCACTTGCACGGCAGTCACCAAAGAACCGGGCGAGGGGTACAGGTCGCGGTAAAACGCGGCATGCTGGTGCGGGTTTTCGCCATAGCGCAGGTCTTGCAGCTTGATAAAGCGCGCATTGGACTGGGCGGGAAACGCCGCCATGCTGCCATCGGTCTGGATGCTCGACAGGTAGTCGCTGATGGCGCCGTCGTACTGGCTGATGCGGTTAAACGCCGCTACCGACAGGGCAAATTTGGTTTTGTCGCTGACCACGCCTTTGGCCTGCAGTTCTGCCAGCACCGCAGCGTATTGCGATGCATGGGTCAGCACCGCCACATCTTTCCAGTTCT